>Ga0316363_10001027_pt1 | contig 27456 bp, 22 predicted proteins | sample Sb_taG_3_FD_200459 | JGI IMG/M metagenome (GOLD analysis project Ga0316363, IMG submission 200459) | Peat soil microbial communities from Weissenstadt, Germany - Sb_50d_a_PC metaG (v2) (version 2) | ecosystem: Environmental > Terrestrial > Soil > Wetlands > Peat | place: Germany: Weissenstadt...
GCGCCTTGAGCGCATGCAGATAGAGCACGTCGGCGGCGGCGTAGGAGGTCTGCGCCTCGGTCAGTTCGGCGGCGCCCCAATCGGACGATTGCTGCTGCTTGGAGATTTCATGGCCGAGCACTTCGCGTACCAAATCCTTCAAACCGTGCTTGTCCGTATAGGTACGGGTGAGCCGCGACGCGATCTTGGTGCAATAGACCGGCTCCGGCATCACGCCGAAGGTTTTGTAGATCATGCCGAGATCGAAGCGGGCGAAGTGAAAAATTTTCAGAAGCCGCGTGTCGGCGAACAGCCGCTTCAAATTCGGCGCATCAGCCGCGCGCGGCGCGATCTGCACGACGTCGGCGGAACCGTCGCCGGGCGACAGCTGCACCACGCACAGCCGGTCGCGGGCGAGATCGAGCCCCATGGTCTCGGTATCGATGGCGATGGCGCCCGTATAGCGGGACGGGTCCGGCAAATCGCCGCGATGCAGGCGGATGGTCATGCGGCGCCCTGAATATCGCAGTCGCTGGGGCGCGTCAAAATACTGGGCGCGGCAAAAGGGGGACGTTTGTGCTCGGCGGTGCTAGGATCATGTCGCTTTGCGGCGATCCGGCAAAACGGCCAACGTAAGGTGCAAGGGGATCAAGCCTGATGAAACCACGCATCATCCTGGCGACAGCGGCGGCGCTGGCCATTGTGGTTTCGCCGGGCCTCGCGCAGACGCTGACGCAGCCAAATCCGGCCTCTGAGACCAAGACGCCACCGCCCGCCGCCACCACAAAGTCGCGTCAGACCGGACACGTAAGAACCTGCGACGCCTATGGCGCCGGCTTCAGGAATATTCCCGGCACCGATGCATGTCTCAAAATCGGCGGTGGTGTGACGGTCGACGTCGGTCGCTGAATTTTAGCGGGCCAATCGGTGGGCCGAACTTCCTCTTTTGTGGATGTTGCCTCCGTCGGTGCTGTCCAAATTCCGGGCCTTTTGTCTAAAACTTAACCTCGCAACTGCGCCATTAAGTCCTACATACGCATCATCACCGACAGCGGCCCCGTGCCAGGCGTCGGTGGCTGAGAGTCCGGTAGCGCTCCCGCCTGTTTTAGTGGAGACGCACGTGCCGTATGACTCGGTCTCGACTCTCGCCATCGAGCGCTCGTCTTCGGTTCCTGACAGGGGCCGGACCATCGTGTGCCGCTCCTGCGGCGACACCATGAAGCACTTCCGCACGATCTCAAGATTTGGCGTTCGGCCGGAACAACTCATGTTCCGCTGCCCGTCCTGCAAAGCGGTCGATACAAAGCAAGTCAGGCGGGCGGCATAAGCGTGCCTCAGTCGGCACACCGTCAATTCAATGAACCAGGTGCGGCCACGAAGCGTTGCTTATCCAGAATCGGACAACTCATGCGCATCCATCTCGGTTGCGAACTCCACTTCGAATTTCCGCAACCGACGCCGATGATCTTGACGTTGAACGTGCACTTCTCGCGCGTCTCCGAACTGGAGCGTCCGGATTATCTGATAACGAATCCTCCGGTTCCCATTGCCAGCTACCGCGACAGCTTTGGCAATTGGTGCAGCCGCCTCGTTGCACCGGGCGGGCATTTCAGCCTCGGCACGGACGCCATTATTCGCGACTCGGGCCTGCCGGACCCGATCGACCTGGAGGCCGTGCAGCACCAGGTTCGGGACTTGCCGTCGGAAGTCATACTGTTTTTGCTTGGCAGCCGGTACTGCGAGACCGATCGTCTCGCCGACGAGACGTGGCGCCTGTTCGGCAATGCTCCGCCTGGCTGGCCGCGGGTGCAGGCGATCTGCGACTTCGTCCAGAATCACATAACCTTCGGTTACGAGCATTCTCGCGCCACCAGAACGGCCCATGAAGCATACGCCGAGCGCAAAGGGGTGTGCCGCGACTACGCGCATCTTGCCATCACATTTTGCCGCTGCTTGAACATCCCGGCGCGCTATTGCACCGGTTACCTGACCGATGTCGGCCTGCCGCCGCCGTATCCGCCCAATGATTTTGCGGCCTGGATCGAAGTCTATCTCGGCGGCCGTTGGCACACGTTCGATCCGCGCAACAACGCGCCGCGGATCGGGCGCATCCTCATCGCGCAAGGCCGCGACGCCGCGGACGTGCCGCTGACCCATACCTTCGGCCCGGGAACCCTGTCGGAGTTTCGCGTCTGGGCCGATGAAGTGTCGCCGCAATGAACGCTTAGAGCATGATCCCGAAAAGTGGAAACCGGTTTTCGGATAAGATCATGCTCAAACAAAATTCTAGGCGCCGGTCGCCGCAGTGACCTTCACGGCGACTTTCATGGCCAGATAATCCGCCGCGGTCCCGAACCATGTGCCTTGCAGAGGAATGGCCTCGCGCGGGTGATGCGCGACCGCGACGCGGATGAGTTTTTCATTGCCGACGCTGCCGCCCGACGGATCGAAGTCGACCCAGCCGGGGCCTGGAACGTAGACCTGGACCCAGGCATGGGTGTTGCCGCCGGCGGCGTGATCGTCGTCGTCATCGTCATCGGCCAAATGCAGATATCCGGACACGAAGCGAGCGGCAATGCCGCGGCCGCGAAGCGCCGCTATCATAAGCACGGCGAGGTCACGACAACTGCCGCTACCGAGATTGAGCGTGCAGACGGCAGGCTGGATGCCCTTTTCGTGCCGCGACACGTGCTTGAAGGTCCGCCTGATGGTCCGCGTCATGGTGCCGAGCAGCGCGTGCGTGTCGGCGGAGCCGTCGTCGCGGAAGAACGCGGCGCTCCAGCGATCGATCGCGGGATGCGGCGACAGTGGCGCGATGAAAGGTTCGAGATCGGGCCGATCTTCCGGCGCGTAGGCAAACGGATAGCTGCGGGCAAATTCCCTTATGTCGGTTGAGCGAAACTCGGCAGGCGCATGGTCGAGGCGAATGTTGCTGACAAAGCGAAGCTCGCGGGCCCGGTCGGCAAAATGCGCGGTCGCCACGTGATTGCCGAGGCCGTCCCGCGACCAAGCCAGTTGCTTCGGTTTTGGCGTGATTTCGAGTTCCGCTTCAAGCACCTTTTGATCGTCGTCGTCGCGCGGACGCAACATCATCCGGTGCTCGCCGAACGCGACCGGCTGTTTATAATGATAAGTCGTAACGTGTCTGATATTGCGAATCGGCATTGCCGCCCCACGATATTGGATGCGCCGGCAACATCCATCGCGGCGGCGATCCTCTCCACAACATGCATGTCTCAGGCCAGATATTGCGCGTGTTTTTGCATGAGCCGCACTATCGATATGGCGGCTTCCTGTCAAAACAGATACCGCCGACCAAGACTCAGTCGGCGTTTGACTCGGCATTTTCCGGGTGGGGCTTCATCGGCAAAAAACCAAGCGAAATCAAAACCGAATTTTGGCTTTGGTGCCAGGAGAGGACTCACACCGGAGAGGTAACCTATTGGGACAAATTACGAATTCCGAATGCGGAAATCCTCCGTACTCGCACTCGTATACTCGGCCCAAATCTCATAGGTGGTTCGAGTCCGCTTTGGCTGTAACGGCGCACTACTTACACTACTTCGCAGAAAATTTCTTGTCTTGGACGGCCTGCGTTTCTCTGGAGCGGATGGTCGTTTTGAGACGGCGAAAGAGCTCGCTGCTCTTTCCGACCTGAGCAGCCGCGATGGCGAACGGTCGGCGCGGCAGCTTTGTGGGATAAAGCAGCCGCGCCTTCCCTGAGATGGCGCGGCAGAAATTGATCCCATAGCCATCACACTGGGGGTGAGTTGCGATGAGACCCGAGATTGAAAGCTCTAGGAAACTCAGACGCAGCCATCAGCCACGGCCATTTCTCCTGACGCCGACGCCCATCAAACTGGATAAGATTAAACGGCTTTTTGCCGCAGCAGCGTAAATCATATTGCTCGAACGGAAATTCCAATCCAGCGAGTTGGCGGGGCCGCCCCGGGGCTCCACAGTCTGTTGTTGGCTCCCACAAGAACTCGAAGTAATCATAGCGAGAGCATCTGTCAGTCGCTAGGATTAATCACACTAGGGCAGTGCGATTTATCACAGTTTATTGCGGATACTATTTCACTATCTTTGCCGATGATGGCGAGTGTTGACCGACGACAGCCTGCCCGGATTGGCGAAATAGGTGCGACAAAACAATGAAGCAGCAAAAACTGGGGACACTGAGTATTTTGGCCATTTTGGCGAGTTTGATGCTGCTCAACGCGAGGGCATTAGCGCAAAGCCCGAGAGACTGGAGCCAGTGTACAGGTCGCGAAGGTCCGATAGTCGATGTCGTAATAGAAGGTTGCACCGCAATAATTCAAGCTGGCCAGGACCCCCCTCAAAAATTAGCGGCTGCCCACAACAATCGGGGCGTCGCCTACAGGCTGAAGGGCGAGTACGACCGCGCGATGCAGGATTACGAGCAGGCAATCCGCCTTAATCCCGACTCCGCTAACTACTACAACAACCGTGGGATCATTTATCGAATCAAAGGCGATTACGACCGCGCTATTGCAGACTATGACGAGGCACTTTGGTTGAAGAGTGATTATCCCGCCGCATTTTACAATCGTGCCTTGGCCTACGCCGACAAAGGTGAGTACGATCACGCACTCGCGGATTTTGACGTAGTAATGCGATTTGATGCAAGGAATGCGCTGGCGCTTTATGCCCGCGGGATGACACTACTGAAAAAGGGTGATGCCGAGGCTGGAAAGGCCGACATTGCCGCTGCAAAAGCGATCGATCCGAATATTGCCGAGCAGTTTGATGACTCCGAATCGGCGGTGAGATAGAGCATAGAACTCGGAGTTGGCTTGCTTTTACGCATCTATTTCGAACATGCGCGCGCGGAGAGCCGATCGACGCAGAAGACTTATAATATTTCCCTCAGTGAGGGCAGTCTTCATGCGGGTTCTGTTCCCCTAACCCACATCACTTCAAATTCTTAAACTCGCGCCCTCCTTGGTGTTTGAGGTACCTGCGACTGCAAAAACCGAGCGAACGCTTTCAGCGTCGTTTCCGATACGTGATGCTCGATCCCTTCGGCGTCAGCCTCAGCAGCTTCGACGGGTATGCCCATTGCGAGAAGTACATCCACAACGAGCCTATGACGGATTCGTGCTCGCGCCGCTAGCTTTTCTCCGCTTTCCGTCAGAAAAACTCCCCGATAGGGGCGGGCCGTTGCCAGCCCTTCCCGCTTCAGCCGGGAGATGGTCTTGATCGCGGTGGCATGGGAAACCCCAAGGCGGCGTGCGATGTCTGTCGGACGTGCCTCGCCGGCGTTGGTCAGCAGATCCGCGATCAGCTCAACGTAGTCTTCCAACAATGCGGTCGATTGGGCCAATCGCGTCTTGCCGAAGCGGCGCGCTTGGGTCAGCTCGGCAGGTAGTTCCCATGCGGCTCCGCGATGCTTTTGCTTGATCTTGCCTGAGAGCGTCGGCTGTATCATCGCTGCTGTCCCTAAATCCCTAAAACGAGATTGTTGCACAAAGAACACACCTAGGTCTACATGTCAAAATGTAGCTTAGTGCACATGGCGTAGCCCATTGACAGCCGCGGTCTGGCCATTACGCTGTAGCGAGAGCTACAGTTTCGTGTAGCTGCTGGAGCAGTGGGATGACCGAAATCGCCACCCGGCGGGAATCGCTCTCTGAGCGGACTGTCGCGGCGGCGCGCGGAAGATTGAGCGGGGGGCGCCGTAGTCCGGGTGCGTATCTGGCTTTCGTCGGTCCCGCAGTGGTTGTCTCGATCGCCTACATTGATCCAGGAAACTTCGCGACAAATATTCAGGCGGGAGCGAAGTACGGCTACGGCCTGCTTTGGGTCGTCCTGCTGGCCAACTTGATTGCGATGTTATTCCAGGCGCTGTCGGCCAAACTTGGCATCGTCACCGGTCGAAACTTGGCGGAGATGTGCCGCGACCAGTTTCCACGGCCGGTCGTCTGGGCAATGTGGATCGTCAGCGAGGTTGCTGCCATGGCGACCGACCTGGCCGAGTTTCTCGGCGGCGCCATCGGGCTCTCGCTGTTGTTCAGTATGCCGCTGCTTGCGGGTATGGTCGTCACTGGCGTCGTGACCTACGGCATCTTGATGTTCGAACGCCACGGGTTCCGAGCGCTGGAGCTGATCATTGGCAGCATGGTTGGCATTATTGCGCTTTGCTACCTTATCGAGATCTTCATCGTTCCGATCGATTGGGGCTCGGCCGCATTCCATACGGTTGTGCCGCAGCTAGCCGATACCGAGGCGCTCCTGCTCGCCGTCGGTATCATCGGCGCGACTGTCATGCCGCACGCCGTTTATCTGCATTCCGGCCTGACCCAGGCGCGCACGCCGGTCCACAACGCGGACGAGCGGCGAATGGTGCTGCGCTTCTCAAATCAAGAGGTCGTCGTCGCGCTGACTCTTGCCGGCTTGGTCAATATGGCGATGGTGATGATGGCGTCGGGCGCCTTCCATGCCGGCCATCCCGAAGTCGCAGAAATCCAAACGGCCTATCACACGCTGACGCCGTTGCTCGGCATCGGGGCAGCGGGCGTGTTCCTGCTCTCCCTGATCGCGTCGGGGATATCGAGTTCGACGGTTGGCACCATGGCCGGCCAATTGATCATGCAAGGCTTCGTCGGGTTTCGCATTCCGATCTGGATCCGGCGGCTTGTAACAATGATTCCGGCCTTCGTCGTCGTCGGTCTGGGTGCGGACGCAACGAATGCGCTCGTCATCAGTCAGGTCGTGCTCAGTATCGCCTTGCCACTTCCCATGATCGCTCTTCTCATTTTCACTCGACGGTCAGACATCATGGGGCAATTTGCCAATAGCCGGCTCACTCAGATCGCCGCGCTGGTCGGAACCGCGATCGTGCTGCTGCTCAACACTTTTCTCATTCTTCAAACCTTCGACGTCCCGATCCCGGGCCTGTCTGCGGGCAACTGAGCCGCCGTGTGGAGATCAACAGTTATGTGGGCGTTCGTGACAAATAACGATTTGATCTTGCTGGGCTGCGTGCTGGTTGCGCTCGCGGTGCCATTCGTCGATGGGAGACGTTGACGCGCCTTGGTGCGATGGAATCGGGAAGTGGGGTAGAGTTGGGGGCGTGGCGTGCGGGCAGTTTGGGCATTGGCTTGTGTGAGCGTTCTCGTTGGGGGGCCGGCTACGGCTGGCGACTCGACGGCGTCGCAGAATTGGTCCCAACCACGCTTCGATTGGACGGGATGGTACGTCGGTGGTCACGTCGCCTACAGCCTGGGCCGGGAGATCAGCACGCTGTCTGATCCCAATCCCGCTGTCGTCGGCGATTCGTTCAGCAGCCTCTATGGCGGCGTGCAGGGCGGCTACAATTACGTTTTCCCGTCCCGGCTACTGCTCGGCGCCGAAGCCGACATTAGGTTCCCGAATTTTGAAAAATACACTGACGGTTTGATCTTTACCGGAGCAACGGCGCAGGGCACCACCGTGACCGACCAGATCGATTATATTGCCACGCTGCGCGGACGTTTCGGTTATGCATTCGATCACTGGCTCATCTACGGCACTGGCGGCTTTGCCTGGTCGCAGGCGCGGTTCGGCGAGACGCCCGGCGTGGCCAGCGATGAGGACAAAATCCTGCTCACGCGCACCGGCTGGGCACTGGGCGTCGGCGCCGAGGTCGCAATTGCGCCGGACTGGACCGCGCGGGTCGAATATCTCTACGACCGATTCGGAACCGTCGCCGGCGTGTTTCCGTCGGGCACGGGTTACCAGTCGGTGTTCAACATCCAGACGCTGCGGCTCGGGCTCAACTACAAGCTTGGCGTATCGGACGCCGACATGACGGCGCGTAGTGGCGATCCGTGGCCGATTGCCCGCGATAATTGGAATATACACGGGCAGTTCACCGCCATCGAACAGGGCTATCCGGCCTTCCACTCACCGTATGAAGGTGCCAACAGCCTCTCCGGCGCCAACCAAGCCAAGAATACCATGAGCGCCACCGCATTCATCGGCTTTCGCCCATGGGACGGGACTGAGATCTACATCAATCCGGAAATCACCCAGGGCTTCGGACTAAGCGAGACCGTGGGTGTCGCGGGCTTCCCGAGTTTTGAAGCGCAAAAAGCAGCCTTCCCGATGCCGCGTGTCGACATGGCGCGCGTGTATGTGCAGCAAACGTTCGGCCTCGGCGGCGAGCAAGAAACGATCGAAGACGGTCCCAATCAAATCGCTGGGAAGGAGGACATCTCGCGGCTCACGGTTACTGCCGGCAGGTTTGCGGTCACGGACTTTTTCGACAACAACGCTTACGCCCACGACGGGCGAACGCAATTCTTCAACTGGAATATCGATTGCTGCGGCGCCTACGACTGGACCATGGACCAGCTCAGTTACACCTGGGGCGCCATGGCGGAACTGAACCAGAAATTCTGGGCTTTTCGGGCCGGCTATTTCCTGGTTCCCGTCGTTTCCAATGCCGACGATTTCGACATGAACTTTCCGGACGGCGAGTATATCGGCGAACTCGAATTGCGCTATTCGCTGTTCTCGGAGCCTGGCAAATTGCGGCTGATGGCATGGGCCAACCGCGCCAATATGGGCAGCTATGCCGAGGCCGCCGCCGAGCCGATGACAACGCCGAATTTTCCGGACATCACCCTGACGCGCGCGGTGCGGACCAATTACGGCTTCAACGCCAATCTCGAACAGGCGATCACCGACGATCTCGGCGTGTTCGCGCGCGCAAGCTGGAACACCGGCCTCTACGAAATCATCGCCTGGACCGATTGTGACGAAGCCCTTACCGCCGGCGTCGTGCTCAAGGGGACCTCTTGGGGACGCCCCGACGACAAGATCGGCGTCGCTGGCCTGATCGAGGGCCTCTCGGGCGAGGCGCGCGCCTACTTCGCTGCCGGCGGGCTCGGCATATTGATCGGCGACGGCGCGCTCAATTACCGGCCGGAGAAGATTCTTGAGACTTACTATTCCTACAGCCTCAACAAGTGGTCGAGCCTGACTTTCGATTATCAGTTCGTCGACGACCCCGCCTATAATGCCGACCGCGGACCGGTTCACATTTTTGCCGGCCGGTACCACGCCGAATTTTGAAGCGCCCGCTTCCTCAACCGCGATGTTGCGGTCGCGACACGCCTCGCCATTTTCGGCAAACGGCCTCGGCCGCATCATCGCCTGCGGGCCGTAGTTCAGCTATGGGATGTGCGAAAGTGGCTTTGCAAAATGTCATTGTCACAATGACCGTTGAAAATGGTCGAGGTGCCGGGCGGGGTTACGGTGAAGAAGTTCGTCGTCGGGGCTGTCATTGGCGTCGTGTTGGCGACCGTGGAGCATGCGCTCGCGGCCGACCTTAGTATGCCGACCAAGGCGCCGCCGGCGGTGACGACCTATGATTGGACCGGCTTTTATGCCGGTGGCCATTTCGGCTTCGCCGCCGGGTCGTCGAACTGGTCGGCCACATCCACCAGTGCGGTCGCGCCGGCGCTGGCCGGCGCGCTCGATCTGTTCAACGGCTTCGATGCCTTCAAAGCGACCGGCAGCTACCTGCTCGGGCTGCAGGCCGGCTACAATTATATGTCGCTGTCCCGCTGGCTCGTCGGCGTCGAGGCCGACGTCTCGTTCCCGAGCACGGTCGGCGGCACGGCGACGTTTTCCTCCGCGGCGACCGGCTCAGCGAGCTATGCGGAGCAGGTCGAGTTTTCCGGTACCTTACGCGGCCGTATCGGCTATGCCCCCGGCCACTGGCTTTTCTACGCGACCGGCGGTCTCGCTTGGAGCTATGACCAGTTCACCCGAACGCAACTTGCCGGCACCCCGGCCGGAGGTACCGCAGTGCCGGGCCAGGCCGAAAATCTATTCATGGTGCCGCGGGTCGGCGGTGCCGCTGGCGTCGGCGTGGAATACGCATTAACGCCGAGTTGGACGGCGCGGCTTGAATATCTGTTCACCGATTACGGCAACCGCAATGTCACCTTTCCGGCTGGCGCGCAACGCTTTTCGTCCGATCTCGCGGTGCAGACCGTGCGCGTCGGCCTCGATTACCGGGTCGGCCGCGACGGCATCGATACGGATATCTTCACCAAGGGACCTTCCGCGCTCGAGCTCGACTGGTTCGCCGTGCACGGCCAGACGACCTTCATCGAGCAATATACTCCGCCGTTCCAGGCGCCGTATCACGGCCGCAACAGCCTCGATTCGAATGCCGGACGCGAGACCTGGGACGCGAGCCTTGGCGTAGGATTTAAGCTGTGGCAAGGCGCCGAGTTCTGGTTCGATCCCGAGATCGATCAGGGATTTGGTTTGAGCAACACCGAGGGCGTCGCCGGCTTCCCCAGCGGGGCCGCGTTCAAAATCGGCTCTTCGGTGCCGTACGCGCGGCTGCAACGCGCCTTCGTGCGGCAGACTTTCGATCTCGGCGGCGATACCCAGAAAATCGACGCCGACTTCAATCAATTTGCTAACTCGCAGACCGCCAATCGGCTGGTTCTGACCGTCGGCAAATACTCGGTCTCCGATATCTTTGATACCAATAAATACGCGCAAAATCCGCGCAAGGATTTCATGAACTGGGCGCTGATCGACGCCGGTTCGTTCGATTACGCCGCCGACGCGTGGGGCTACAGCTACGGCGCGTCTGCCGAGTGGTACCAGGGCGACTGGACGGTGCGCGGCGGCCTGTTCGATCTCTCGATCGTTCCCAACAGCACCGACCTCGATCCGAGTTTCGCCCAGTTCCAGTGGCTCGGCGAGATCGAGCGCCGTTACGACTTATGGGGACATGCCGGCAAGATCGCGGTGACCGGATTTTTGAGTCGCGGCCGCATGGGGACTTTCCAGGACGCGATAGCGTTGGCGCAGATTACCGGCGGTCCCGCCGACATCGCCGCGGTCCGGCAATATCGCAGCCGCGGTGGTCTGGACATGAACATCGAACAAGAAATCACATCTGATCTCGGCGTCTTCGTGCGCGCCGGCGCCGCCGACGGCAACATCGAGCCCTATGAATACACCGACGTTGATCGCACCGTCGCGGCTGGGCTGTCTTTGACGGGCAAGCGGTGGGAACGCCCGGACGACACATTCGGATTTGCCGGCATCATCAATGGTATCTCGGCCGAGCACGAGGCCTTTCTTAATGACGGCGGGCTGGGCATCTTGGTCGGCGACGGCATGCTGCCGCACCCAGGTTTAGAAAAGATCATCGAGACCTACTACGAGTTTCCCGTGTTCGCCATGCGCATGACGCTCGACTATCAGTTTATCGTCAACCCGGCCTACAACCGCGACCGTGGCCCTGCATCGGTGATCGGAATGCGCCTGCACGCGGAGTTCTGAGGCCATCGCTGGCATGATTCGCTGGCCACGCGCAGCAGGGTATCCCTAAAGCTCTCGGGACTACTTTTACGGCGCTTTTGTCGCGGTAGTGGCTCGCGACGGTGAACCGACGCGAAGGATCAAGGTATTAAACCCCTTCGTGGTAGGGAACCACAACGCGCGCCTTAGGGCGACATTGGGTGCCTTTGCGGTTGTGGCGGTCGGCATTAGGCACGACAATGAAAGAGTTGAGAATGGCTCTGGCGGTTTGAATATGCTGCACGTCGATAAAGCGGCGGAGCGTTGCGAGGACGAGTGCTGCACACCTCGTCCGCTGATCCTATCCTCAAAGCCGATAGTTGACCGGCACCCGCTTGTTCGGGAGGCATTCCGGCTCGAATGGATCACAGTCGGCTGGATGGTTATCGAAGCCGTGACGGCGATCGGTTCGGGCATTGTGTCCGGTAGCCTCGTGCTGCTTGCCTTTGGGTTGGACAGTGTCATCGAGTTGATTTCCGCCGGCGTGCTGATGTGGCGGCTGTCCGTTGAGCTTCGCCACGGCCACGTGTTTTCTGAGAATGCTGAGCGGATTGCAGGCCGGATTGGAGGTGCTCTGCTATTTGCGTTGGCAGCCTATGTGGTCGTAGCTGCAGGCTGGAATCTTTGGACGCAGCACCACGGGGAGTTCTCTGCGCCAGGTTTCGTCGTCACACTCCTGGCAATACCGATCATGCGGTATCTCGCGACGAGGAAGATTGATCTGGCTGATCGGCTGGGGAGCCATGCCCTGAGAACCGATGCGGTGGAATCCATTACGTGTGGCTGGTTGTCGGTGGTCGCAGTCGTGAGCCTTGGTGCGCAGGCAACCTTTGGAGCGTGGTGGATCGACAGTGCCGGCTCCCTGGCGATCCTTTGGCTTCTGATCAAAGAAGGCCGTGAAGCGTGGCAAGGCGAATGCTGCGTTGACTGCCAATAGGCCTTCAATAGAGAGCGCGCCGCGAAATCTTTCCGTTATCTCATTTTCGAATTTTGCATCATAATCATCGCGAAGCAGACGTTGATCTGCGGCCTTTGCACGCCGGCTTTGAGCCATGTGTGGACATGATGAGGCCAGGGCTCAAGTGCCTAAAATATGGCGAGCGGACTCGTTACATCACTGGGATTAATCACACTATGCCGTGCGACTAATCACAGTTTATCTCGGATACACTTAGTCGCTAAGTTTTGCCGATGATGGCGAGTTGAGTTACGTGGTGATGCCATCTGCTCCGGGGTGGCGGCCGCATGGCACACGCGCGCAGGAAAATTCTGTGCATCGAAGATAACCGCGAGACCGCCGCGCTGATCGCCGAGGAGCTGATTGATCACGGTTTCGAGGTGAGCACCGCTTATGATGGTCGAGAGGGCCTGCTGGCCATCATGCAGGCCACACCGGACCTCGTCCTGTGTGACATCAGCATGCCGACCATGACGGGCTTTGAAGTGCTGGAGCGGTTGAACGAATTTGCACCCCGGCTGGGGCGGATACCCTTCGTGTTTCTGACCGCGTTTGCCAATCGGGATAATGAACTCAAGGGGCGTCGACTCGGGGCCGACGACTACGTCACCAAACCGATCGATTTCGAGCGGCTCGTCTACATTATCAATGCCCGGCTTGCCGGCGTCGCTCGCACCAAACTACTGCCGAAGCCAGCGAAGCTGAACGATCGTGAGATCGAAGTTCTGACCTTGGTGGCGCGCGGCAAGACCTCTGCTGAAATTGCACGAAAGCTCCGTTTGTCCAAGCGGACGGTGGATTTTCACATCGACAACGCCCGGGTCAAACTGCGCGCAGCGACGCGTACCGAGGCCGTGGTCAAAGCCGCCCATAGCGGCCTGATCAAACCATGAGACTGGGCTTTCAACATGTTTCCGTCACGGATGCTTGGGACGAAAACTGGTTCCGTTGATGACGCCGAGAACGCTATGTGACGCCCCGCCGATCGTGCTGGAGCCCGAACCTGGACGCATCATACCCGTGCCGTTGATGCTCGAATGATTCATCGGCGTCTTGACCTGTGCGTCGTTTGTTCCGGTGTGGCTCATCGCGACCGGAACGGAGACTTGATGTTGGTAAACAGGTCCACTCGCGCTCGCTGGCCCGATTCTCGGAGCATTTGTTGTGGTCTTTCCGTCAAGATCAGCAGCCGCCGGCGTGAAAATTCTCCCATCTGATGCCGGACTGGGCGGTCGAGTTCGAATGGGCTGCCCAATTGCGTTTCTTACCACATCTGCTTTCGTGCTGGGCGCGGAAGTTCGGTGCGGGCTGCGGACATCTGTTGATGGGCGAGTAGGCTTCTTCCATTCATGCACTTTGGCATCGGACTGGCTCGGAGCCAGACCGGACTCCTCAGCCAAGCCGGTATTCGTCATCGCCGCACTAAATAGCAGAGCGTGCGTGGCAACGAGCCGTGCGAGGAGCGACATTCTGCGAACCATGGTGGTCGAACTCCGAGTCATGCCTGGGCCGGGCGGGGTTGGTCCGTTTCCGGAAACTCTTGGGGTCGCTGTTCACGATCCAAAAACAGCGTCTGCAACGCCGGTAGGACAACGAGCAAGATGATCGGTCCAATGAACATGCCACCAACGACTACGGTAGCGAGCGGACGCTGGACTTGACTGCCGATGCCGCTCGATATCGCCGCGGGCAGCAAGCCTATGCAAGCTGATAACGCCGTCATCAGCATTGGCCGCATACGCTGCGATGCGGCGTGAAACATGGCTTCGATCGTACGCATACCCGTTGACTTGACCTCATTGTAGTAGGTCATAATCAAGATGCCATTCATCACTGACACGCCAAACAGCGAAACGAATCCGATGGCCGCTGAGATACTGAAATTCAGCCCAGAGAAATAGAGAGCGAGCACTCCGCCGCCGATTGCGAACGGAATGCCCGCAAGTGCCATCAGACTGTCGCGAAGGGAATTGAACAAACCGTAGAGGAGTACAAGAATCAAGAGAAGGCTGAGGGGAACGATTACCTCAAGGCGCGCTTGCGCGTTCTGGAGGGATTCGAACTCGCCGGCCCAAACGATCCGATAGCCGGGCGGCAGCGTCACGTTCTTGGCAATCCGCTGCTGCGCTTCGGCGACTGCGCCGCCGAGATCACGGTCGCGAACGCTGAATTTGACTGGAATATAGCGCTCCCCTGCCTCGTGGTAGATATAGGAGGCACCGGTATCGAGCGTGATATTGGCCAGTTCGCGCAGCGGAATATATGCGTTAGTCCCGCTGGGGGTCGAAACGGCGACTTTTATGTTGCTGACCGCTTCAAGGCTTGAGCGATATTCAGGTGGCAACCGAACGACGACGCTGAATTGACGATCGCCCTCAAGCAGCATGGTCGCCTGCGCACCGCCGAGCGCCGCTTGCACGACGGTGTTGACATCGCCGGTATTGAGGCCATAGCGAGCCGCCTTTTCGCGATCCACCTGGATATTCAGGTTCGGTTGTCCAAGCACATGGAAAATTCCAAGGTCGGTGATACCTTTCACCTGCGCCATTTGGCGCATGGCTTCGGCGGCAATCCGCTCGATTGTCGCCAGGTCGCGACCGATGATTTTCACCGAGTTGGCGCCTTTGACGCCTGAGAGCGCCTCCTCGATGTTGTCCTGGATATACTGAGAAAAATTGAAGTCGATGCCAGGCAGCTCGTCGTTGAACTCCTTCTGCAACTGTGCAACGAGCATGTCCTTCGTCAAGCCAACAGGCCATTCATCGTACGGCTTCAATGGTGCGAACAACTCGGCATTCGAGAACGGCGATGCGTCGCTGCCATTGTCCGGCCGGCCGTGCTGAGAAACAACCGTAAGCACCTCGGAGTGACGGAGCAAAATTTCGCGCATCTTACGCGTCGCCGGCTCGCCGGCCTCAAGTCCGATCGTCGGCGGCATCGACGCTCGAATCCACAGATTGCCTTCTTCAAGCGCCGGCAGGAACTCACTGCCGAGCCGCGTCGACAGCAGTGCGGTCACGGCTAGAAACACGGCGGCTATCGCCACCATGATCTTGCGATGGGTCAGCGACCAGTGCAGAACCGGTGCGTAGATCCTGCGCAGGGCCCGCACGACGATGGTCTCCGCCTCCCCCATGTGCTCGGGGAGCAAATACGATGTCAACACCGGCGTGATCGTGAATGTCGACAGCAATGCGCCAACGAGGGCTAACCCATAGGTTCGCGCCATAGGGCTGAATATCTGACCTTCAACTCCTTGCATGGTGAACAGGGGTACGAATGCCGCCACCGTAATCAGCGCAGAGAAAAAGATCGCCTTATCAACCTGGAGGGCGCTGGCTAAAATCAACCGCAGCCGATCGGTCCATGTCCGAGCGATCGTCGCATCGGCCGGCCGGGTCGGGTCGCTCCCAAACCGCCCCTCCGCGAGCTGCAGCAGCAATCCCTGTCGATCGGCAGGGCTTGCCTGGAAATTCCTGAATATGTTCTCGACCAAGATCACCGCCGAGTCGACGATGATACCGAAATCGACAGCGCCGACCGAAAGCAGGTTGGCGTCCTGTCCAATCAGCACCATGATGATAACGGCAAAAAACAGTGCAAAGGGGATGTTGACACCGACGATGATGGCACTGCGCAAATTGCCCAGAAAAAAATACTGGATGAAGAAGACCAGCAGGCAGCCGAAGAGGAGGTTGTGAAGAACTGTCTTGGTCGTGACCGATACCAGCGTCGTGCGGTCGTAGTAAGGAACGAGCTTGACTCCAGGCGGCAGGGAGCCGTCGCTGTTCATCTTGTCGATTTCGGCCTTGATGCGGGGCACCACGTCGTTTGTATGAAAGGTTCGCCCCATAACGACAATCGCCAATACAACGTCGTCGTCGTGGTCCCTGCCGGCGATGCCGAGCCTCGGCACATAACCGACCGAGACCTTGGCGACATCCTTCACCTGGACCGGCACGCCGTTGACCTGCGCGAGGACGACGTTCTCGATGTCGTTGACTCGCCAGCCCTGTGTCAAATCCGCATCACCGCCGCTATCGAACAGCCCGATGCCGCGGATGTTCACCGACTGCTGGCCAACGGTGATCTCGCGCCCGCCAACATTGACGTTGGAGTTGCCCAGAGCGGTGATGATCTGCGGTATCGTGACATTATAGGCGTCGAGTTTGTTCAGATCGACATCCACGTTGTATTGCTTGGTCGTGCCGCCCCACGAGTTCACTGCCACGACGCCCGGAACGTGGTACAGCCGCCGCGTGACAATCCAGTCCTGCACGGTGCGCAAGTTAGTCAGACCGAAGTGCGGAGGGCCGACCACCTGGTAGCGAAAGACCTCGCCGGTCAAGCTCGATTGTTGAATCTGCGGTACCTGTCCGCTCGGCAGGCTGACGTTTTGCTGCAGGCTCAACGCCGCCTGCGTATAAGCAAAGTAATAGTCGATGCCATATTTGAAAGTGACGCGGACGAACGACAGGCCGTAAAACGAGGTGGAGCGGATATTGTCCACCCCCGGAGTGACGTAGAGGCCGACTTCCATAGGGATGGTGTAATAGCGCTCCATCTCCTCGGCCGAGAGCCCGGCGGCCTGGGCCGTGATTTCAAGAATAACCGGCGCGGGGTCAGGATAGGCCTCGATGTTCAAACGGCTAAATGCAATCAGCCCGCCGCCGATGAAAACCATGAGCCCCAGAAGCACGATCGCGCGTCGCGTGAGGCCAAATGCAACGATGCCCTTCAGCACGCCTCACCTCTATCTAATATTTGCGCTGTGGAAACTCGCGCCTTCATTGGGTCCCCGCGATCGTCACCATATTGCTGAGAAAGATCGCGCCGTCGGTGGCAACCAGTTCGCCAACCTGCGCGCCTTCAAGAATTTGTCGGTAGCCTTCGCGCTGCTCGCCGATTTTAACTGTCCGCCGAGTGAACTGCCGGCGGTCGGCGGTGACCCATACCGTTTGCGTCCCGTCACCTTCTCTCACCACGCCGGCGAGCGGAACTGCAGGGGAACGGATCGGCGCACCAATGCTGATGATAAAATTCGCGAACATGCCTGAGCGCAATTCGTGTTGCGGATCGCTAATCTCAGACCGGACGAGGACGCGACGGGTGTTCGGGTCCACCGTAGCTCCGATGGTCGTGATTTTTCCATCAAACACGCGATCGGGAAACGCGTTGAGCTTGACTTGAACATGCTGTCTGACGCGAAAAGCCGGGCTGTCGGTCTCGGCAACACTCGCCAGCATCCACATCGTATTGATGTCGGCTACCGTGAACGGCGCCGGCGCGTTGCCTGGCTGAACGAACAACCCTGGCGCCGCATTGCGGGCAGTGATCCGGCCGGTGATCGGGCTCGGCACGACGAGCGTGGGATCGGCCATACGCTGGGCGATGATGCGGTCGATGTCGGCGTCGGTCTTGCCAAAAATGCGCACCGCGTCGCGCGCGGCCCGAAGATTTCCTTCGGCAGTCTGCTGGTCAGAGGTTGCCTGTTCCACATCGTGCTGGGAAACGGCTCGCGTCGTGTAGAGATCGCGAAGGCGCGCTAGATTGCGAGTGGTCAACTCTAAGACGCCCGCCGCGGCGATCAAGGTCGACTCGGCTTGCAGCAGATCGGGGCTGTCGATCGTGAACAGCGTCTGGCCTTTTTTCACATCGTTCCCGACCGAAGCAAACAGTGCGATGATCCGCCCTTGGTACGGCGTAAAAACCTGCACCTCCATGTCCTCGTTGAAGTCAATGCTGCCAACGGCCTCCTTTTCGGCTGGAAACTCACGTTCTTCGATCGACTCAACCTTCACTGCAGCAAGCTGCGAATCCGTAAGATCGAGCGCGAGTGGTTGGCCGGAAGCTGAAGGCGAAGGGGCGTTAGGCGCGCCCTGCGCTTGGGCGCCCGTCTGAAGATTCAGGCTGAGATTCGACCGACTCCCGAACGGCAAAAAAACATATGTGATGGCCGCAACTACTGTAGCAGTGAGTGCTATTCCAACGATGTTCCTTATTTGCGTGGGCGCCATCGATAGTCCCTCGCATGCGCGGGTTTGGCGAATGCAGACATTCGTGCCGATTATCGGCGCCGGACTCTACTGGGGTCTACTGTGAGAAGTTTCAAATTCTACTGTGATAGATCACAGTGAAACACTGGATAATTGACAGTGTGGCAAGGCGATCACAGCCAACACGCGACAAATCGGAAATAATGTCGGTCGCCATGATCACGGAATGCCGCAGGGCGCCCCGTCATCGTGTTTTAGTGCCAATAGCGTCTCAATTACATATGTCCGATCAGGCAGTCAGGCGGTCTTCTGCACGTACCACCGCTCTTGCGGCAGCGATTCTATTGACGAGTTGTGCGGTCGGACCTGACTTCGTCCATCCCGCCGCGCCCGAACTCACCCGCTACACACGGGAGCCGTTGGCCCCGCAAACGTCCGCCACCGATGTGCCAACCGGTCAGCGGCAGCGGTTCGTGGAAGGCCCCGACATTCCACAGGAGTGGTGGGCGGTATTCAAGTCGCACGCGCTTAATGCGTTGATCGAGCGGTCGCTCGCAAACAATCCGAATTTGCAATCGGCGATGGCGACATTGCGTGCCGCGAACGACGCCGTGTACGCCCAGGAGGGCAGGTACTTTCCGCTCGTCCAGGCCAATTTCAATCCGACGCGCCAGCTGACCGCGGCTTCGATCTCTCCGGTCCTCTCTTCGTCGGCAAACCCTTTCAACCTTTATACTGCGCAGGTGCTGGTGTCGTACACCTTCGACGTCTGGGGCCTCAATCGACGCACCGTCGAATCGCTGCAGGCGATGGCCGACGTGCAGCGCTTCCAGGTCGAAGCGGCCTACCTCACGCTCACATCGAACGTGGCGCTCGCTGCCATCACCGAGGCCTCGCTGCGGGGCCAGATCGACGCCACCAATCAGCTCATTTCGACCAATTCCAAAATGCTCGATATCCTGCGGCGTCAACTGGAATCAGGCTATGCCAACCGTAGCGATGTCGCTGCGCAGGAAGCCGCCCTCGCTCAAGTCAGGGCAACGCTGCCGCCGCTGCGCAAGGCGCTCGCCCAGCAACGCGACTTGCTGGCCGCCCTCTCCGGCGCTTATGCCAGTGAGGGACCGCGCGAGACGTTCAAGCTCGCAGACTTGCATTTGCCCGTCGATCTGCCGGTAAGCCTGCCATCGCAGTTGATCGAGCAGCGCCCGGACGTGCGCGCGGCGGAAGAGCAATTGCACGCGGCGAGCGCGCAGATTGGCGTCGCCACCGCCAACATGCTTCCGAGTTTCACGATCAACGCCAATGGCGGCTACATCAATTCGGCGCTTGCCGGCCTGATCGCGCCGCAGAATTTATTCTGGGGTTTGGCCGGCAACGCCACGCAGACGGTGTTCGACGCCGGCACATTGTTGCATCAGCTTGAGGGCGCCCGGGACATGTATCAAGCTGCGGCATGGACCTACAGGGGCACGGTGATCGGCGCGGTGCAGAATGTCGCCGACACGCTGCGCGCGCTTCAGAACGATGCCGATGCTTTGAGAGCGGCGCGCGATTTCGAGCGCGCCGCGAAAACGAGCTTCGATCTCGCGCGTCAGCAGATGCAGACCGGAAATGCCAGTGTGCTGCTGCTGCTCACTGCACAACAGACCTATCTGCAATCGGTCATCCAGGTGGTGCAGGCGCAGACCGCCCGACTGGCAGACACGGCAGCGCTGTTTCAGGCCCTCGGCGGGGGCTGGTGGAACCGGGTCGAGCCGCCGACGGAGAAGAATCTTGATGTCGGCACTGGCGAGGCAACCACGCTGGTCGACAAGAACAACTGAGTCTATCCCTTCGCAAAGCGGACGCGGCGCGATCAGGCACTCGTCATCGAAATCGGTCTTGCACTCTGACCAATAATTGGTAGGCGTATTTCCGTCCTTGGCACGGAAGAGCAGCCCGTCGCGTACCGGCAAGAGGCTTTTGGCGAGCTCGCCGAGCGGATAGGCATGCTCCTCGCCGGGCAGCGTCCGCAGGACCCTATAGCCGACCTTGATGGCTGCCGATGGTCGGCGAGAACAGCATGGGCATCCGGTTGGGTTGGCGCTCGTTCGACACGGCAACTAGGTGGTTGGCATCCACAAAAATTTGCTTCTCGGTCGCGCGGCGTGCAGCCGCTTCCTACTCGGCGGCCCAGCGGCGCGGGTCCTCCAGTTTGCGCTTGTTAAAACCGGTGCCAAAAAATGAGTCGGACCACATACGGGACTTGGAGGTATCTATTCATTCCTCAAAATAAGCTTGAAAAGGCTCTCGGCAATAAAGTGCCGTCAATGGAAAAATTGTCCGAGCTAATGAGTGCCTAGGGGGGTGAGTTTAACCGAGGCCCTCCTCGGGGATGGTGATAATAGTCAACACCTCCTCGTTCGGAAGAGGGAACGACTGCTCTTGGACCTCATACCTATCGACATTCCTGAATTCGAACCAAGCGCCGGCGCCATTCTTGCGAGGGAATCGGTCCTCTTTAACGCTGTTGTGCAAAATCTCGAACGCGAAGGACTGTGCGTCGAGGTCGTCACGAGGGAACCACCACGTCGGAACCATGTTGGCTCTTCTAAACCAGCGGCGCCGGTCTTTTCCATGGCACACAAGCAGGATAGGGAAGCAGGCTTCATTCAGTATTTTGATTAGGGTGGCGGTCATGCTCGCATTGAATTCATTGGCAATCTCGCGCGCGAATCCGAGCGTCGGGCGCTTAAGCTTCAAAATCCTGGGCCGTACTATGTAGCGCGGAAGGATCAAGTCGGATGCGAACGCATCGGCTTGACGCTCAGGATCGAGCGGGCCGGAATAGTTGCCGATATCCGCGGGGCCGCAGAAAAGAACTTGCCCACGATGATGATGCCAATGACCCAACTCGTGTACGAGCTCTACAACCGCCTCAAGGCAAGTGCACCTTCAAAGAAGACGGAAGCGAAGCTGCGATTGCTCGAAGAAGCGCTCTCTCGCACTACCAAGCGTGTCCAACCTAACCACCTATGAAAGGCAGGCGCAGTGAGCGAGTCATGACGGTGTTTCCGAACAAGTGCGGCATCGGCCATGCCATATTCGAAAATCCGCGCTTCCCGGTCGAGTGGGGCATATGCGATCTGCGCGGCGACGACCGGCACCGCAAAGCGGTCAGGCGTATCAACGCACTCGTTGACCGCTACTCCCCGGACATGCTCGTCCTCAGAGACCTTGCAGATGTCCGATTGAAACGGGGCCGGCGACATTACCGGCTGCTGAAAGCACTCGAAGAGCTCGGAAAAAGCCGGGGTATCTCGACGATGCGGTTCTCGCGAGCCGAAATACGTCGATCGTTTGATTCTCTGAGATCACCGACAAGGCATGCGATCGTACACGCGATCGCGGAGCAGATTCCGACCTTTGAGGTGTACACGCCGCCTGTGAAAAAGATTTGGCAGACGGAGGATAGGCGGATGGTGCTGTTCGATGCGGCAGCGTTGGCGCTCGCGTTTTATCGAACGAAAAATCAGGGCAATGCGAACGTTGCGTAGTGGCTCAACATTTCTTGAGTTAGGCGGCGGTCCTTGTGGCTGAAAGCCTCCTGAATTCATCCAAAAGGTCGGCCCACTCCTGCAAGAGTTTGATCCGCTGTGGCCAGTATTTTGCGCGATTGTAGACGGCACGTACTTCGTCCTCGTCCTGGTGGGCGAGGGCGGCCTCGACGACATCGGACTCATAGCCGCGTTCATTGAGAATGGTGCTCGCTGAGGAGCGGAAGCCGTGAGAGCAAACCTCTTCCTTGGTATATCCCATCCTGCGTAGTGCGGAGTTCATCGCGTTCTCAGACAAGGCTTTGCGCGGCGAGCGGATGGACGGCAGCACCAGCTCATGGCCCTCGGACAGGGGCCATATTTCGCGAAGGATAGCGAGGGCTTGCGTGGAGAGCGGCACATCATGCGGCCGACGCATCTTCATCCGCTCGGCCGGAATCCGCCATGTGGCTTTCGGCCATACGATTTCAGAACGCCGCATGAACCGGATTTCACCGGGTCTCGTCATCGTGAGTGCAGTGAGCAGAAGCGCTGCCCGGATAGTTGGCCAGCCGTCGTACTCGTCTATCGCGACCATCAGTGCACCGAGCTTTGCTTCGTCTGTGATAGCGGGACGGTGCTGAACGTTCGGCTTTAGAAGCGCGCGACGGAGCGGGAATGTGGGATCGTTCGTAGCTCGCAAAGTCGTGATAGCGAGCCGGAACACACTGCCAATAGTGCCGCGCACTTTTCGCGCGGTTTCCCTGCGTCCGCTCTTCTCAATCTTCTTTAGCAGCCCGAGGATTTCGGCCGGCGTGATCTCAGTAATTGGCAGGTTTGCCAGAGGCGCAGCGAGGTCGAGCAGATACCAGCGATTTTTAGTCATCGTGGATGCAGCCGTTCCGCTTTCCTCCAAGTTCTTCAAATGTTCTTCGGCGATAGCGCGGAAGGTATTTTTGGCTTCCGTCGCCGCGGCAATCTTATCGAGCTTCTTTTGTCGTGAAGGGTCAATGTCATTGGCGAGCAGTTTGCGTGCATCGTCTCTCTTGGCGCGAGCATCAGCGAGAGAGATTTCTGGAAATGAGCCGAGGCTGAGCATGTTCTGCTTACCGCCGAAGCGGTAGCGAAGCCGCCACAGCTTGCTGCCATTTGGTTTGATCAAAAGGTGCAAGCTGTTGCCGTCTGTGAGGACATAAAAGTTCTCACGAGGCTTGGCATTTTGGACTGCCAAGGAGCTGAGGGGCATGAGTATACGACCTTCCAGCGCAAAAGAGCGGTATACTCATTCGTACTCTCATTTTGGGGGTTTGTCACCGGTTGCCATGGGCAACCATGAGCGGCTGAAATTGGGAATAATGCTAGTTAAATCAGGTAACTATGAGGAATGATGATCAACCATGGAATGGCCTAATGGTGCCCAGGAGAGGACTCGAACCTCCACGCCTTGTGAGCGCTAGTACCTGAAACTAGTGCGTCTACCAATTCCGCCACCTGGGCTCCGGGGGGCTCGCCGGGATAGGTACGGAGCGGTCTTGGGCTTGTCAACGGAACGGGCTAGATGTGAGCATGATCCGGAATAGTGGGCACCGGTTTTCCGAAAAGATCATGCTCCACTCAAGTACCCTATACAGTCCGCCAGCGATCCTGTATTGCCGCCGCCGATGACCGCAAAAAGCAAGCTCGAAACCCTGGTCACCGTGTTCGGTGGCTCGGGCTTCCTCGGCCGCCACGTGGTGCGGGCGCTGGCGCAGCGGCAGTACCGTGTCCGCGTCGCGGTGCGCCGGCCGGAGCTCGCCGGCTTTCTGCGGCCGATGGGCCGGGTCGGGCAGATCCACGCTGTTCAGGCCAATTTGCGCTATCCGCAGTCGGTGGCGGCGGCGGTGCGCGACGCCGACGTCGTCATCAACCTGGTCGGCATCCTGTTCGAGCGCGGCCGCCAGCGTTTTGACGCAGTCCAGGCCGAGGGCGCCGAGGCGGTGGCGCTCGCCGCCAAGGCCGCCGGCGCGCCGCTCGTTCATGTCTCGGCGATCGGCGCCGATGCGGCCGCGCCGTCGCTGTATGCGCGGTCGAAGGCCGAGGGCGAACGGCGGGTTCTGGCCGCGCTGCCCGAGGCTACGGTCATGCGGCCGTCGGTCCTGTTCGGCCCCGAGGACGACTTCTTCAACCGCTTTGCTGCGCTCGCCCGCATGTCGCCGGCACTACCGCTTCCCGGCGGCGGCCATACGCGGTTTCAGCCGGTGTTCGCCGGCGACGTCGCCGAAGCGATCGCCAAGGCGGTCGACGGCGACGCCAAGCCGGGCGCCATCTACGAATTGGGCGGGCCGGACGTGCGCACGTTCAAGGAGCTGATGGAATTCACGCTCGCCACCATCCAGCGCCGCAGGCTGTTGGTGCCGGTGCCGTTCGCGCTCATGAAATTGCAGGCGGCGTTGCTGCAGTTCCTGCCAAAACCACCGCTCACGCCCGATCAGGTCGAGCTGCTCAAGCGCGACAATATCGTTTCAGACGATGCCAAGCGCGATGGCCGCACGCTGGAAGCGCTCGGCATCGTGCCGGAATCTATTGCCGCGATCGTGCCGTCTTATCTGTGGCGTTTCCGCAAGAGCGGCCAGTTCGATCCGCACACGGCATAGCCGTCGGATTCCCGCTCGTGCGGGAATGACGCCAAGCGCGATCAAGCCTCGTACTTGAACGACAGCGCGACGCGGGTGCGAAACGCCAAAACCTTACCGTTCTCGACCCGCATGTCCATCTTGGTGACTTCGGCCACGCGCAGATCGCGCAGCGAGCCGGCGGCGGTTTCCACCGCGCGGCGGCCGGCGTCCTCCCATGATTTATCGCTGACGCCGACGACGTCGACAATGCGGTAAACGCTGTCTGATTGTTTCTTCGCCATTGAAGCGGTCCTTTCAAGCTGGACGCGCGCGCGATATGGCGCCGCGTGGCGTCATCTTAGCTCAGACCCAGGCCGCTTTCTAAGGCCCTTTCACATCCCCAACGCCAGTGCGATCAGCCCGAGCGCGCCGACGACGATGCGCCACCAGGCGAACAGTGCAAAGCCGTGTCGCGAGACGTAGCCGAGCAACGTCTTGACCACGAACCAGCCGCAGATGAACGACACCGCAAAGCCGATGGCGATGATCAGCGTGTTGCTGCCGGCGGCGAATTCGTGACGGTTCTTGAAGGCTTCGAACGCGAAGGCGCCGACCATGGTCGGCATTGCCAGCCAGAACGAGAATTCCGTCGCCGCGCGCTTGTCGGCGCCGAACAGCATGGCGGCGACGATGGAGGCGCCGGAGCGCGATACGCCCGGAATCATCGACAGGCACTGCACCACGCCGATGCCGAAATACATCGGCAGCGAGAACTTGGTGGCATCGTGGTAGCGCGGTTTCAGATCGAGCCGGTCGATCCACAGCAGCACGAAGCCGCCGATCAGCAGCATCGTGCAGACGATCCAGACGTTGAACAGCACGCTTTTGATGATGCCGTAAAACAGCGCGCCGAGCACCATGGCCGGAAAAAACGCCACCAGCACGCCGATGATGAAGCGCCGTGCTTCCGGGTCGGTGAACATGCCGAGGAACAGCTTCCACAGCCGCGAGAAATAGATCGACAGCAGCGCCAGAATGGCGCCGAGCTGGATCAGGACGTCGAAGGATTTGCCGAAATCCTCGTCGTCGAAGCCGAAGAAATGGCCGACCAGCAGCAGGTGCCCGGTCGAAGACACCGGGATGAACTCGGTCAGCCCCTCGACGATACCGAGGAAGATCGCCTTGATTACGTCCAACGTCATAGGTAGCTCCGCGGCGGGGAAGGGCGCTTGCCGCGCCCGGTTCGGTAGGAAATTCGCAAGACTGCTTCCTCACAGTACTGCTTCGTCACAGTTGCGGCGGCGGTGAGGTTGCCTGCGCGGTGTCGTCGCCTATAAGGGGATGATCTCCTGGAAGCGGGGATCAGGAATCAGGGAGAATGTATCAGGCGTCATACGTCAGGTCTTGGGGGCAATGCAGGTCCCGATGCCTGACGCCGGATGGCTGATCTCGGGCATGTTGACGCTGTTTCACCATCCATTCTGTCCGCACTCGCGTTTTGTCCGGCTCGTCCTCGAAGAGCTCGGGCAAACGCCTCGCCTGGTCGAGGAGCGGACCTGGGAGCGGCGCCAGGATTTCCTGGTGCTCAATCCCGCCGGCACCACGCCGGTGCTGGTGGAAGAGGGCGCGCCGCCGGTTCCGGGCGCAGCCGTCATCGCCGAATATCTCGGCGAGACGCGCGGTGGCAAGCTTGCCGAACTCGGGCTGATGCCGCCGGAGACCGGCGCCCGGGTCGAAGTCCGTCGCCTGACCCATTGGTTCAACGACAAGTTCTTCGAGGAAGTCTCCGGCGCGATGGTGATGGAGCGCATCTACAAGCGCTACATCCCGGCCGCCCAGGGCGGCGGCCCGCCCGATACCGACACGCTGCGTGCCGCGCGCGTCAATATTCGCTACCATCTGGCCTATATCGGCTGGCTGGTGCGCACCCGCGACTGGCTCGCCGGCGAAAGCCTGACTTTTGCCGATCTGGCCGCGGCGGCGCATTTGTCCGCCGCCGATTACCTGGGCGAAGTGCCGTGGGACGAAGACAAGACCGCGAGGGCCTGGTACGCGCGCATAAAATCGCGGCCGGCGTTCCGCGCGCTGCTCACCGAGACGCTGGCGGGGCTGCAGCCGGCGCCGAGCTACGCCGATCTCGACTTCTGACGCCGGCTGAGCTGAAAGCCGCGCTTGCCGAGGCCGCCCGCGCCCAAGGCTTTGATGTCGTCGGCGTGGCGCGGCCGGATGCGATCCCGCTGGCCGCCGAGCGCTTGCGAACCTTCCTCGCCGAAGGCGCCCATGGCGACATGGATTGGATGGCGGCCAAGGCCGACCGCCGCGGCGATCCGCGCGCGATGTGGCCGCAAGTGCGCGCGATCGTCATGCTCGGCGTCAATTACGGCCCGCGCAGCGATCCGCTCGCGATCCTGAAACGACGCACGCGCGGCGCCATCTCGGTCTATGCCCAGGGCGACGATTACCACGAGGTGATCAAGCCGCGGCTGAAGAAGCTCGGCCGCTGGCTGATCGAGCAAGCCGGCGGCGACATCAAGGTGTTCGTCGATACCGCGGCCGTGATGGAGAAGCCGCTCGCCGAAGCCTCAGGTCTCGGCTGGCAGGGCAAGCACACCAATCTGGTGTCGCTCGAGCTCGGCTCCTGGCTGTTCCTCGGCGCCATCTTCACCACGCTCGAGCTAGAGCCCGACGCGCCGGCGCACGATCATTGCGGCACCTGCCACGCTTGCCTCGACGTCTGCCCGACCGACGCTTTCCCGGCGCCGTACCGGCTCGATGCGCGGCGCTGCATCTCCTATCTCACCATCGAGCACAAGGGCGCCATCCCGCGCGAATTGCGTGCGTTGATGGGCAACCGCATCTACGGCTGCGACGATTGTCTCGCGGTCTGTCCATGGAACAAATTCGCCCAGGCCGGCCGCGAGCTGAAGCTTGCCGCGCGTGACGCGCTGCGCGCGCCGGCGCTCGCCGAACTGGCGCGGCTCGACGACTCGGGCTTCCGCGCGCTGTTCAGTAAAAGCGCGGTCAAGCGCATCGGCCGCAATCGCTTTTTGCGCAACGTGCTGATCGCGATCGGC
>Ga0316363_10001028_pt1 | contig 27440 bp, 22 predicted proteins | sample Sb_taG_3_FD_200459 | JGI IMG/M metagenome (GOLD analysis project Ga0316363, IMG submission 200459) | Peat soil microbial communities from Weissenstadt, Germany - Sb_50d_a_PC metaG (v2) (version 2) | ecosystem: Environmental > Terrestrial > Soil > Wetlands > Peat | place: Germany: Weissenstadt...
CTTTTTGGCGTTCATTCTCATTTCCCTTTCATTTTTCATGGATTCGCTCCGTTTCGCGGAAACGTCGCAATGAACCGGTTTGTCACGAGTTCGAGCGCGAGCGCACACGACAAGCCTCCGAATTCACGATAGTCGTGACGGTTTGTAACAGCACACCCGCTACGCGCCTTAGATGCGCCGGCCGGGGTAAAGTCGCGAATACTCCTGTCTTTTTGTTATGGTGAATTCAATGGGTCGACGCAACACTTGCTCGAAGTCTTCTTGTAGGAGTCTACGAGGCTGATTTCGTTCGCGAGTGCTGATTCAAAAAGAACACTGTCCTGCTTAAGTTCTGATTGGTTCTTGGCGTACAGACCAATTCTCAAGAGGAAGTGTTGTCAGATCACCGGATTAGATGGTGTTGCATCGACCGGTTGAGCCCGCAATGCGAAAGAGGCACAGCGCGGGCGATTTCTACTTCCCTCGGATTCTGGAAATGAAAAGTTCCGCGAACTTCTCGGCATTCGAACCCACCGCCACCTCTGCATTGGGTTTCACGGGTTGCAGTGAATCAATCCACAGCCGGTCTTCGTGCGGCACATCCAACTCGAAGGCGTTGTGCCGGTTCGCGACTGTTTCCCCGCGCGTGAATTCTCCGCGCGTTTCCACGTCCACGTGCATCGGCTGCGTTTGAATCACCGAACGGTCAATCGCCGCGCCGACCGCGAGCGGATCGTACATCGCCGTCCCATCCACGCCGAATTTCTGCGAGAGCGCCACCAGATACTTCAGCACCGCCACAGCAAAATCATTTTCCGGCCCGTGCGTCTTGCTCAGCTCCTCGACTTGCTTGGTGCCGAAGAGCGTTCTCTCGCCCACATCCGATCCGACCATCGTCAACGGCCAGCCGGCCTGAAACACAATCTGCGCCGCTTCCGGATCGCCGTAAATATTTGCTTCTGCCGACGCATTCACATTCCCGCCGGTGATCGATCCGCCCATGATCACCACTTCCTTCACCAGCGGCACGATCGATGGGTCCTTCTCCACGGCCAGCGCGATGTTCGTCAACGGGCCAACCGGCACCAGCGTAATTTCATGCGGCGCGGCGTGGACCATCTCGATGATCACGTCCGGGGCCCATCGCGCATCCGCCTTGCACTTGCTTGCCGGCAATTCCACGTTCGCCAGCCCGTTCGCTCCATGCCAAAACTCCGCGGTGATCAATTTCTGAAACAGCGGATGCTGCGCGCCCGCCGCCACCGGAATATCGCAACGTCCGGCGAGCGAAACAATCTTCAGCGCGTTCTCCAGCCCTTGCTTCGCCGTCACGTTGCCCGGCACGACCGTAAGCGCGCGGACATCCAGCTCCGGGGAATTCAGCGCCAGCAAAATCGCCAGCGCATCATCCGTTCCCGGGTCGGTATCAATAATTACGCGCCGCGGCGCACTCAATCCCGTCGCAGACGCCTTGGCGAAGGGAGTTCCGCCGAGCGCTGAAATTGTCAGGCAGGCAATTACGGCGTGAAACAGCCAATGTTTTGATAGGTTCAACAGGACGTGATCCCCTCGCGTTCGAATGCCGGGTAGCCTAGCCGCCGGAATTTGCACTGTCAAGCGCAAACCCCCAATGGCACAAGAGACCCTCCCCTACGAAACCCGTGTTAGTCTTCCCTCCATATCTGCAATTCGTTAGGAGGCATCTCATGTTTCGCGCATCCATTCTTCTCTTCGCACTACTCCTCACGCCATCCGTCGCTCCGGCGCAAACGCCGACCGACTCGCAAACTCTGCAATCTCTTCTCTCCGAAGTCCGCCAACTCCGCCACGATCTCCACTCCACCACCGTCTCGATGCAAAGATCCCAAATCCTCCTCCATCGCCTCGAAATCCAGGAAAACGCCGTTAATCGCGCCACGCAACGCCGCGATGAGGCTCAGTCCAAGGTCACCGAGATCGAGGACAATCGCAAAGAGCTCGCCTCCTACATCAAGCAATCCGAGGAGCAACCCGACAGTGCCGATAAGAACAACGAAGACACCACCGCGCGCCAGTCTCTCCTGCTGGCCGTTCCGCAGATGAAAGCCAAGATCCAATCCCTTGACGACGACGCGCAACAAGCGCAGGCCAAGCTAGTCGAAGCCGAGGAACAACTGCGCCTGGAGCAAGCCAAGCTCGCCGATCTCGAGGCCCAGCTCGATCGCCTGGATAAATCCCTGGAGGAAGCCGCGAGCCAATAGTCACAAACCGCGCGCTCGCAAAATCCGCAGCGGATCAACTCGCGAATTTGGTTGAGGAGAATCGGAAACTAAAGATGGCCACCACCAACTTACGGCAACCCGGCGAATCCAACCAACTGATCGCCAGCCCCTGGCACACTCTCTTCGTCGTAGTCGCTGCAGCCCTCTATGCTTACCGCTCCACGATGTCCGCAGCAGACGCGCGAGCTGGCCTCGTTGTCAACCGCCCGCATCTGTATCTGCGCACGATGCTGTTCGAATTGCTTTTCCTCGCCATCGTAATTTTCGGCGTGCGGCTCCGCGGCGTCTCGCTTGAAACCATCTTCGGCCAGCGCTGGCGTTCGTTCGGCGCGGTCCTTCGCGATCTGGGCCTGGGAATCGCGCTCATGCTGGTCTCAATGATCCTGATCTCCGTCGTCGGCTCGCTCCTGCACGACAACTCCAATCAGTCTATCCAATTCTTGCTTCCTCAATCCTCGCTTGAACTGGTTCTTTGGGTCGTCCTTTCGACCGTCGCCGGCATTTGCGAAGAAGCGGTTTACCGCGGCTATTTCCAGCGCCAGTTCGCCGCGCTCTCTCGCAGCGTCCCCGCCGGCATTCTCTTATCCGGCGCGGCCTTCGGTGCCGCCCACCTCTATCAAGGCTGGCGCCGTGCTATCCCTATCGCCGTAATGGGCGCTTTATTCGGATTCTTCGCACAATGGCGCGGCACGGTGCGCCCCGGCATGTTCGCTCACGTCATTCAAGACTCCGTCGCCCCGCTGCTCATCAAACTAATTCACCATTAGCGCGTCGCCTTCCGCCGGATTGACTTGCCTCCAGCCGCGGCCTAACATGCCTCGCCAATGTCGGCATCGCGGCAATGATCGGGCAGACCATCTCGCACTACCGCATCCTCGAAAAACTAGGAGGCGGCGGCATGGGCGTAGTCTACAAAGCCGAGGACACGCGCCTCGACCGCGAAGTCGCATTGAAATTCCTTCCCGACGATTTGGCGCGCGACACGCAGTCTCTCGAACGCTTCAAGCGCGAAGCCAAAGCCGCCTCCGCGCTCAATCACCCGAACATATGCACCGTCTACGACATCGGCGAGGACGCCGGACGCACGTTTATCGCCATGGAGTATCTCGAAGGGCAGACGCTGAAGCATCACATCGGCGGCCGGCCGATGGAAATTGAGTCCCTCCTCGCTCTGGCCATTCAAATTGCCGACGGGCTCGACGCTGCACATTCCAAGGGCATCGTCCATCGCGATATCAAGCCGGCCAATGTCTTCGTCACCAAACGCGGCTACGCGAAGATTCTCGATTTCGGATTGGCCAAAGTTCCGCAGAAAAAGGACGCCTCGCGCGACGATCCGACACTCGGAACCCTCGCTCCGGGGAGCGTGAACGAGGTTGATCTTACGAGTCCCGGAACGACGGTGGGCACGATCGCGTACATGTCGCCCGAACAATTGAGCGCCAAGGAATTGGACGCGCGCACCGATCTATTTTCATTCGGCGCGGTGCTCTACGAAATGGCCACGGGCACTTTGCCCTTCCGCGGCGATAGTTCCGCGCTGATCACTGACGCCATTCTGCATCGCGCGCCCGCCGCGCCCGTGCGTCTCAATCCCGACATTCCGCCCAAGCTCGAGGACGTGATAAACAAAGCGCTCGAGAAAGATCGCAATCTGCGCTACCAGCACGCCGCCGATATACGCACCGATCTGCAAAGGCTGAAGCGCGACACGGATTCGGGAAGAAGCGCAGCGATTGCAGCCATGCCGCCCGTTCCGCTGCCGCCATCGTCCGCAGCTCCGTCCACATCGTCGGGTGAATCGGCTCGCGCGCAATCTTCGGCAAATGTGCGCGCGCCTTCCTCCGCCGCTACTGCGGTCCCGGCGGAACTTCCTCCACCAGCTCCCGCGACGCAATTTCTCCGCAGCCGCGCCGGACTGGCCATTTCCGCGGCAGCAATTCTGCTCGTCGTAGTCGCAGGCTATTTCTTATTGCGCGGCCGCAATGCGCATCCCGCCGGCAGCGCGCAACACAGAGCCGTCGCCGTCCTCTATTTCAACAATCTCACCCAAGATCAGTCCCTCGACTGGCTCGACTCCGGCCTCACCGACATGCTCACGACCAATCTCGCGCAGGTGAAGGGCCTCGATGTTCTCTCCACCGAGCGAGTGCTGGGCGCGGTGCAAAGCGCTACAAAAGATGGCAAAGCCCTCGATCCCGCACAGGCCCAAAAAGTCGCACGCGATGCCGGCGCCGACGCATACATCACCGGCGCCCTGCTGAAAGTCGGCCCCACGCAATTGCGCCTCGACGTTCGAGTCCAGGACACCGCCTCCGGCCAAATCCTCTATTCCGACAAACTCGAAGGGCAGGACGTGCAAAGCATCTTCGGCATGGTGGACCGGCTGACGGCAAATATTGCCGGTAATTTTTTGCCGGAGTCGGCGCTTCCGGCCAAGGGACCGGAAATCGAGAACGCATCTACCTCGAATGTCGAAGCGTTGCGCCACTACGAACTGGGAATGGATTACGGGCGGAAATTCCTGGACTCCGACGCTACTCGCGAATTCAACGAGGCTGTGCGCCTCGACCCGCAATTCGCGCTCGCTTACATGCGACTCGGAGACGTCTATTTTCTGGATGGCGATGCGAAGAAAAACGAGGAGGTGATCAAAAAAGCGGACCAACTGCAAGCGCGGCTCCCGCGTTACGACCAACTTTCTTTGCAAGCGCAGTTGATGGCACGCTCGCGCGATCTTGAGGCAGTGGCAGATGCCTACAAAGCGGTGCTCGCGGAATACCCTCGCTCCATTCCCGACATCGTCAACTTTGCCGGCGTCCTGAGCGTGCTGGGAAGAGCGGAAGAAGGCCTTGCGGTCAGCAGACAGGCTCTCACGCACGACCCGAACAACACGGATCTCATGAATTTGCTGGCCTATTCGCTGGCGGAATCCGGTGATTTTAACGCCGCGGTGTCCGAGGCCGACGCCTACGCTGCGGCGCTGCCCGGGGATTTGAATCCGCTCGACTCGCGCGGGGACGTGTTCTACGACGCGGGCCGCGATGACGAGGCGGTGGCGTCGTATCGCAAGGCGCTCGAAATCAAGCCGGAGTTCAATAACTACGGAGAGTATCTCAAGCTAGCCATCGTTTACGCCGATCAGCGCAAAGCGGACATGTCGGAGGCGATGTTCCAGCAATTCGCGCAGCACGCCGGGTCTGTGCAGCAGCCGTACGCGCCGGGATTCGAGGCGCACCTGTTGCAGATGCGCGGGGATTTCGAGGGCGCGCTGGCCAGCTACCGGAAAGTGGTGACGCAGTTGGCGCACGCGGGACAGAATCAACCGGCGGCGCGTTTCCTGCATCAGTTCGCAGTGTTGTCAATGATGCTGGGCGAGAATTCGGCGGCGCTTTCTTTCGCGCAGCAGCAAAAACTGGAGGGCGAGGAGTTGCCCACAGTCGCCTTGCTGCAGCGCGTTTCGGGGAACGCATCGGCGGCGGAGCAAAGCATGACGAACTTCGCCTCCAGTCATCCATATGTTGCGGCGCGAGCCATCGAGCGAACGAAGGCAAGAATCGATGCTTTTGCGGCGCTGCAGCGCAACGACGGGCAGGCGGCTCTCGCCAAGGCTTCGGAACTTTCGAATTTCGGTGAAACGCGATTCTTGAAGGGGCGGGCGGATCTTCTGCTGAAAGACGATTCGTCGGCGGAGAACGAGTTCCAGAAGGGGCTGTTGTACGGGCGGCGGAGTAATAACTTCGTGGAATTGCAGGCCGCATTTCCCGCGAATTCGATCCTCGCGCACCATTACCTCGGGACCATCTTCGAGCGGGATGGAAAGCGCGATCAGGCGATCAATGAGTATCAGGAGTTTTTGTCGAGGTTCGAAAATTCGAAAACAAAGTTGCCGCAAGTATCCGAAGCCAGGGCAGCCCTAAAGAAGCTAATGCAGTAATGCTTTTGCAGGGGAGGATCTTTGGCCCTCCCGCCCCGTTGTTGGTCTCCCGCTCCTCCAGCCACCGAACAGCTATGTTAGAGTGGCTGCCATGATGCCATCCACGAAGAAGTACCGCATCTCTCAAGTCCTCTGGTCATTAGTCTGGGCATTCGCCTTGATCGCCACAGCTTTTCTATTCAAAGGCAACCCAGCGATTTACTGGATCGAATCAGCCATCCTCATCGGAGCAATTTTCTGCCTGATGTGGAATTACGAGCGATCCGTCTCTCGCCGCTAGATAGCTTCCGCTATTACAATCTGTCGGCATCTCGAAGACGATTGGTCGCCCTTGAATTTCCCCGCGGATTGACTTGCGCTCGCCCGCGTCCTAACATGCGTCGCCGATGACGGAACTGCACCTATGATCGGCCAGACTATTTCGCACTACCGCATCGTCGAAAAACTCGGCGGCGGCGGCATGGGCGTCGTTTACAAAGCCGAGGACACGCGACTGGAGCGCGCCGTCGCGCTGAAATTCCTCCCCGACGTTCTGGCCCACGACGTGCAAGCCCTCGAACGCTTCAAGCGCGAGGCCAAAGCGTCTTCCGCGCTCAATCATCCCAACATCTGCACCATTCACGATATCGGCGAGGAAAACGGCAAAGCCTTCATCGTCATGGAATATCTCGAAGGCCAGACGCTGAAGCACCGCATCGGCGGCCGGCCCGTGGATACCGATACGCTGCTCGATCTTTCCATCGAAATCGCCGACGCGCTCGACGCGGCCCATGCCAAAGGCATCGTTCATCGCGACATCAAGCCCGCGAATATCTTCGTCACCGAGCGCGGCCACGCCAAGATTCTCGATTTCGGCCTGGCCAAAGTCCCGCAGAAGAAAGACGCGCGCGACGATGCCACGCTGGCAACGGCCGCCCTCGTAGGTGTCAGCGAGGTAGATCTCACCAGTCCCGGCACCACCGTCGGCACCATCGCCTACATGTCCCCCGAGCAATTGGGCGCGAAGGAATTGGACGCGCGCACCGATCTATTTTCGTTCGGCGCAGTGCTCTACGAAATGGCCACGGGCACGCTGCCATTCCGCGGCGAGAGTTCCGCACTCGTCACCGACGCGATCCTCCATCGCGCTCCTGCCGCCGCCGTGCGTCTCAATCCCGACATTCCGCCAAAGCTTGAAGACATCATCAACCGCGCGCTCGAAAAAGATCGCACGCTGCGCTATCAAAATGCCGCCGACATGCGCGCCGAGCTTCGGCGCCTGAAGCGCGACACGAGTTCCACTTCCGGCGTTCCAAGCGGCTCACAGGCCGTGCCCGCGGCTCCGGCCGCGACGCAGTCCTCGGCCTCGGTCCCGGCAGCGCGCAGCGATTCCGGAATCGCTGCGTCGAGCGTAACGCAGTCATCGGCGGTCCATTCCTCCGGCAGCTCGGTCGTCGTCGTGGCGAAGCAACACAAGCTGGGTCTCTCAGCCGGCCTGGTGGTGACGCTCGTGGTGCTGGCCGCCGCGGCTTACGGCATCTACGCGCTGTTCGCCGGCAAGACCATCCCGCCGTTCCAGAATTTCTCGATCTCCCAAATCACCAACAACGGCAAGTCCGCCCTTGCCGCGATTTCGCCCGACGGGAAGTACATTCTCAGCGAGTTGAAGGATGCCGGAAAATCCAGCCTGGTGCTGCGCCACGTGCCGACCAACAGCGACACGCAAGTCATCGCGCCCTCCGACGCCATCTACACCGATCTCGATTTTTCTCCCGATGGAAACTACATCTATTTCATCAAGGCCGAATCCGCCGTGGCAGCGTATCGCGATCTCTACCGCGCCCCGGTTCTCGGCGGCGCTCCCCAGCTCATCACTCACGACATCGATTCCGGCGCCTCTTTCTCCTCCGATGGCAAGCGCTTCGCTTTCATGCGCGACAATGATCCCGACGTCGGCAAATTTCAGCTGCGCACCGCCAACGCCGACGGCTCCGACGAGAAGATGATTGCAACTGGGCCGACGACCGAAGCGTCGCGTTTCATCGCCTGGCAAGCGAATGGCACCGGCATCGCCAAGGTGCAATATCAAGTGGGCGATCTGCTCTCCGTTATCAAGCTCTTCGATACCGGCTCTAGCCAGCCCAAACAATTTGCTTCGTTCAAGGACAAATATCTCGAAAAAATAGTGTGGCTCCCCGACGGGAAGAACTTGCTGACTCTCTATCAGGATGCTTCCACTGGCTATGTGCGTGACCAGATCGGCCTGATTTCCTATCCCAGCGGGCAGTTCCACGCGGTCACGAAAGACACGAACGGCTACGGCACATTGACCGTTTCGGCCGACGCAAAGACCTTGGCCACCGTTCAGCACAGAACTTTGCGCAGCTTTTACGTATTCCCCGCGGCGGGAACGGCCCAGAACCTCCCGAGTCCCTCACTGACCCAGGAAAAGGATTTTTTCCGATTCGCCTGGGCCGGAACTGGCGGCTTCTACCTGACCGGCGCGAATGAAGTCGTGCGCGTGTCCGCGGACGGAAGCAACAAGGCTGTTCTCCTGAGCAACACGGGATCGGATGGAATCGCTGCCTGCGCGGATGGCCATTTGTTACTCGCCTGGACCGGCCCGGTCGTCGGAAACGTCCTGAACATCTGGCGTATGGATGCGAACGGTGGCGACCCCAAGCAACTTTCCTTCGGCGCGTATGACGCCAATCCCGTATGCTCGCCTGATTCCAAGTGGGCGTATTTCGGCGATGAGAACGCTGGGCTAGCCATGCGCGTTCCTCTCGATGGCTCGAGCAAGCCGGAAGTCATTCCCGGCACCGAGATTCCCCATGCCATCATCTCGTCACGGCAATTCGGGGTCTCACCGGACGGCAAGTATTTCGCCGGCGTGCTGACGATCCCGCCGACGTCGGGGTCTGGCGCGAGCGTGCAGAAAATAGATTTAGTTCCGCTCGACGGCGGACCTCATCCGCAACTGCGCTTGATCGATCCCGATCCGCGCATCAAAGGCCATCTGAGTTTCACGCCGGATGGGAAAGCCCTGGTCTATTCGATCCGCGCCAATGGCGTAGAAAATCTCTGGCTCCAGCCACTTGATGGCTCGCCAGGCCGTCAAATCACAAATTTCCCGGCCGAGCTGATCACCGCCTATCACTGGTCGCCGGACGGCAAGTCCATCGCCATGGTCCGCGAGCACACCGATTCCGACGTGGTCCTCCTGCACGACACCGGCGCCAACTCCCAGTAGGGAAGGGTCTCTTTACCCTGAGGCCCGTTGCCGGGGCCGAAGGGCAGCCCTCCCGCCTTTCGGCCCCGCGACACATTGCCCCGAGCAGATTGACTTGCCGAAAAGCGCGGCCTAACATGCGTCGCGCTCCACGGCATAGCGAATGATTCCCACCTTTCCCGTTCACGACCTCATCCCCCTATCGCAGCTAGCGGCGGGACGCCGCGATGGCCATCGAAGATGATCTCGATGAACGCTGCAAACAGCGAAGCGCAGAATCAACAGAGTTCGCCCATTTTGCCCTTTCGTCTCCCCAGCCTTGGCGCCAGGCCCGAATCAGAGAAGACGATCTTTCTGATCGTGATTGCACTAGCCATCTATTCCGTGGTCCGGAATCTGATGCAAGCAGCCGTGAGGCCGCTTTGGTTCGACGAAATCCTTACACTAGTTGTCTCCCGTCAGCCAAATTTAACGGCCATCTGGAACGCATTGAAGGCCGGAGTGGACGGCAATCCTCCTCTGTTTTATTTAATTGAACGCGTCGCCTCTGGGTTCAGCTCGAACGAGATGTTCGCGTTTCGATTGGTCTCCGCGCTGGCATTTGCGTGCACGTTCATTTGCCTTTACATCTTTGTGCAGAAGAGAAGCGGCGCGCGCGTCGCATTTATTTGTGCGGTCCTCATTTTTGTCACGCCGCTGAACAACAAATACTCGCTTGAAGCCAGGCCATACAGCTTGCTTGTCGCTTGTTTGGGGCTCGCTTTGGTCTGCTATCAGCGATTGCCCGCGGCGCGATGGACTGTGGGGTTGCTCCTGAGTCTGAGCTTTGCGGAAAGCCTTCACTATTACGCTGTGCTCGCTTGTTTTCCTTTCTTTCTCGCTGAGATTGTTCAGGTTTTTTCGACATCTCGCATCCGCTATTGGGTGTGGCTCAGCCTGTTCAGCAGCCTCATTCCGGCGTTGATCTCCGCGCCGTTGCTTGTCAACCTCAGGCACGCTTACGCGGATCATATTTGGGCGCGGCCTGAGCTCATGTTGATCCCCATGAGTTATGGCGGTTACTTCCGTCTCAATGCGCTGTGGGGCCTGGCGATCGCTGTCATTTCATTTCTCGTCGTCATCGCTGCCTGGGGACGCGGCCGCACGCAACTTGAACTGACCGGAGGACGAGAAAGCGCACCGGCATCCGAACACGCGCTGGTGTTGGGATTCCTCGCGCTGCCGGTCGTCGACGTGTTCGCAGCGAGGGTCGCACATGGAGGCGCGGCCGATCGTTACTACTTGCCGGCTATCTTGGGGATTGCGATCGTGTTCAGCTATGTTCTGAGCAAGATTACTCCCGCCGGATTTCAACTCATTGCTGCCCTCATTCTCGTTGCGGTTGCGTTTCAAGAGGCCGACGTTGTGCGCGCAGTTCTCCGGAATCCGCACGGAACAGATAGCCGAGCACCAGTTCTGTCGCTCCTGTCCGACGCCATCGCGCGCAATGATTTGCCATTGGTACTTTCCAATGCCGGAGGATATGTCGAACTCTCTCATGTCGCGCCGCAAAGCCTGAACCAGCGGATGGTGACTCTGGTGGATCCGCCGAACGCGGTTGTTTACGCCGGAACCGACACCGTTGACAGGCTGGTGATCGAATTGAAGTCCTACGTTCCCATGCAAGTGTACGATTTCAAGCCCTTCGCTGCGGCGCATCCCGTTTTTCTGCTCTATTCGGATGGCACTGGTTTCGACTGGTGGCCGAACCGGCTAATCCACGATGGCGCGCAAGTCGAGTTGGTGGCAAAGCAAGGCGGAGGAACATTGTACCGGGTCGCGCTCAACCGAGACGCAGCGGCGATTCATTGAGAGAACGCGGCAGACTAGCGGCGGGCGTGGCTTGGCTCTAAGCGATTGTAGAAGCGTGCGTTGCACTCGTCGCAGCGGTACGGCAGCAATTTGACTAGCGACAGCGCGAACCGTTCGAGGATGCCGCGGCGCTTCGATCGGCGATAGTCAGCCGAACCGCATTGCGGGCACGCGGCTTTGTAGGAAATTCTCATGCAGGCATCGTACAGCGCGGCGTGCGCGCGAAGATAGAGCAAGTCTCGCCAGAGTTTCCATCGCGGCGCACCTGGATCTAGATCACCCACTCATTCCGTCTCCTAATCGCCGTGCAGCAATCTCTTCGCCTGTGAAGTTTGAGCTTTGAGATTTGCACCGCGCTGCGCCGCTGACGGCCTCGCCTGCTGCGCGTGGCTACTTGGAGACTAGGTCGTGCTTTTCGAGTTTGGTGCGCAGGGACATGATCGCTTTCACCACGGCGGTGGAAGCGGCCGAAAATTCACTATGGGCGCCGAGTGCGGTCTCGCCCGAAACGTTAGCTCCTGAGTCCGCCTTGTGAACGACATCCGCGGCGGCTTTGTGAAAACGCGCGTGCTCGGAGCGCAGATGCTCGAATTCGGTCGACTTTGCATGCTTCGCCCCGTCCCCGTGGATCCATTTTCCTAGCTCGCATTTGTCATCCTTCGCCACTTCCATGGCTGACAGTCTGCCGTCGGGCTTCTTCAGGTAATCGTTCAGCTTATCCTTCCAATGACGGTGTGCCAGGATGGCTTGTTCGAAGTCCATGGTTTCCTCCAAATCGCGCAGCGGATCTGTGCAGGCGCTCGCCCTTGCCCACTGCGTGATGGTTCTTATCGGCAAAAGGGAGGAGGCCATTCGGAGAAAGCTCATCAAAGGTAAATTGACGGCGCGCTGGGGTTTCACTCCGGCACAGCTCGCGTCGAGAAGAAATCTTGACAAGGTTTGAGGCTTGGTGCGACCCTTGCCGCCTCTCTGTTGAACAAAGGAGTCCACATGGCACCCAAGAAGTCCAAAGCGAAGAAGAAGAGTTCGAACGTAGAGCGCCTGGAAAGCGCGGGCGTGCTCGTTTCGGAACAATATACGGACGAAGACAAGAAGACCGTCGAGAAGCTCACGGCCACCGAGATTTCGGTGCTGATCAAGATGCGGAAGAAGAGGGGAGCCGCGCCCGAAGGGAAACACCATCTTCGGCCGAATGTTTTCGTTTAGCCCGGCGGACTTTGCCGGAAGCGGTTCCGCTCTCAAGGCCCTTGAAATCTCTCAGCCATAGCAAACGGCTGCGCGCGAAAATGCGGCTGGCCGAGCCCTGCCTATTGGAGGTCTCGGATCAATTCTGGACGCACGCGCAGCTCGCACAGATGTTTCCCGAATTCCTGTTCATGATGCACTCCATCATTCGCAGCAGCGTTTCTTTGCATAACGCTGCGGCGGAATCGGCGCAAGAGCGCGCCGATTCGGATGCGGTGTCCCGCCAGCTCGTTGGATATTACAAGACACATGCCATCGAAGAAACGCACCACGACGATTGGCTGTTGGACGACCTGGTAGCCATCGGCAACGAGCGCTCGGAAGTCCTTGCGCGGCTACCGTCGCCGGCCGTGGCGTCGCTCGTCGGCGCGCAATATTATTGGGCGCTGCATGTGCATCCCGTGTCGCTGTTTGGGTATCTGGCGGTGCTGGAAGGAAACCCGACATCGCTGAAAGAGCTTGACGGCATCCGCAAGAAGCATGGGCTACCGGCTGAGGGTCTGCGCACGATGATCAAGCACGCGCGGCTTGATCCGCATCATCGCGATGAAATATATGCGCAGCTGGATGATTTGCCGCTGACGGAAAGTCAGGCCGAGCTAGTGGCGCTTAGTGCGTTTCATACGATTGAGCACATCAGCGAAGCGCTTCAAGAAATACTGGATTCGCAGCACAACAGAATCAAGAAAGCTTCTTAGCGCCGGCGTCCCTGGCGGCATCTTTCGAGCTTGATAATGGCGAAGGCAGCGATCTTGCGCGGAGCTCGGCCTTAAATAGATTGCCCTGGTTTACTGGCGAAGTCCGCGCGTAAGCGTTGGCCTTGGCGGGATTGGTGCTCGCAAGATGCCGGCAGGGACGCCGGCGCTACTTTACTGCGCCTTCCAACGCTTCGAGTAGGCGATCGCCTAGCGGGGAACCCAGGCCGGTGCAGGCGTTCCAGCCGGGGCCGGCGTGATAGGCGCCGTTTTCGCCGTGAGTGATTGGGCGGAATGTGCCGGATTCGCTGGGCCGAGCGGCGAGCTTGTAGAGCAGGGAATTGAGATAGCCGGAATGCGCTCCCATGGCGTGATTGAGGCGCGCGACTAGCGCGGCCCAGAGCGGTGCGACGGCGCTGGTGCCCGCTGAGACGCCGTCCACTCCGCCTACTACGATGCGGCATCCCGTGTGAGGATCGGCGACGCCCGCTACATCGGGCACTCCGCGGCCTCCGTGTTTCGAACTTGGATGTGGCACCGCGAAATCCTGCTGCCAATACGGTCGCGGAAACATGCCGCTGACACCGCCACCAGTGGCGCCGTGCATACCATCGAAGACGCAATTCCAAACCGTCTCCGCTTCGATCTTGCTTCCCGATACTTTCAGCGTAGTTCCACCGCAGCCCAGCGCGTAGGGGCTGCTCGCCGGGAAATTTACGGATGGCTTGCCGGGCGTTCCGTTATGCGCGCCGGAGTCGCCGGAAGAGACGCAGACGGTGACGCCCACGTTGGCCAGGTTCTTCAGAACCTCATTAATCAGAGCCGCGTACTTCGACGACACATTCGGCTCCGGCTCGCCCCAACTCAGCGAGAGAACCGAAGGGCGGTGTTTCTTGTCGGCGAGAGCGGTGGTGAGCGCGTGATAGATGCCCTGCTCGGTATTCGGCGCGAAATACACGACGATGTGCGCGCCGGGAGCGAAGGCGGCCACAAGTTCGATATCCATCGTCGTCTCGGTCGTGGACATCGCCAGTTCCGTGGCGCGGCGCGATTCAGAATTGCCGTTTTTTGCGAAATTCTTTCCGCTGCTCAACGCGGTCATAAATTTTGTGAGACTGGCGCGATCGGCCGGCGCGTTCTTGGCGCCGTCCACGGAGACATCGGTAATTCGCGGCACGGGCAATTTCAAGGCGGAAAAGAAACTCTCGAGATCGCTCTTGTAATAACCGCCGCCGAGTTCAATCACGCCGATGCATTGCCCTTTCCCGTCGGCGTGGCGCGGAAAGCGGTAGAGTTCCGCGATGTCTTGCGGCGAGAACGATGCGCGCCGAGCTTTTTTCACGCCCGTCGCGGGCAGATGGCGCCGCGCGCACGGCCGGTCGTGCAAGCCGAGCACGCCTTCGACGCTGCCGGCGATGGAACGCGGAAGGTGAATTGGGCCGGCGAACGCGCGATGCGGGCCGCGTTCGTGTTGGTACTGATTAAGCTCCACACGAAAGGACTTGCCGAAATCGCCGGCGCTGCCTTGCAACATCACGCTGTGTCGCAGGGCGGAGACTTCAAGAACCTCAAAGCCGTTGTCGCGGGCGAAGCGCTCGACGCGCGCGAAATCGCCGCCTTGCGCGCCGTGGTAGGTCTCAAATTCTTCGCGCGAGAGATAGTGGCGGAAGCGCGGCAGCGTGGCGGCGAACTCGCGATCATCATGCAGCGGCGCGGCAGGGCGGCGGTTGCGCAGTACTAGAGTGACTCTGATGGACTCGTGCGGATCCGTGGGGGCCACGTGGGTCGCGCCGATATCGGGCGGATCGCTGCCGAGGATGGGGATATGCGAGCTGCGAGAAGCCAATGCTGTCTCCTTCTCGCCGGGGCTGGCGCGGGCTGTATGGTATCACGAGGCCTGGCAGATCATCCGCACTCTGGAAGAAGCCGGCCCTCATCGCGAGCGGAGGAGATCGTGAGCAAGACGCGCAGAAGTTTCATCACGAACGCGGGAGTAATCGGAGCCATGGCGGCGAGAGGAAAATGCATCGCGTAGTCACAGAACGAGCGCGGGCTAGCTCCCCGGCGTTACGAGCGGAACGACGGCGAGCGTACTGGACGCCTTAGCGACCATCACAAGGCCCTTCTCATTCTCGGTCGATACCACAGCTTCCACGAAGACCAGGTTCTTGCCTGAGCGCAAGACATCCGCGCGGCAAGTCAGGCTTGAGCCCGAAGCAGGGCGCAAAAACGAGACTTTGTTTTCCACAGTGAGTACGTCTCGGCCTTCGGGCACCGTCGTTGCCGCGGCGCCACCGCAGGTGTGGTCAGCGAGGGTCATTACGACGCCGGCGTGGAGAAATCCGTGCTGTTGTCGAAGAAGATCCGACGCTTCCACTCGCGTCTCACACCAACCCTCGCCGCAGGACGTCAGTTCAATTCCCAAGGAACGAATGAAGTTTGCTTTGTAAAAGATTTGCTGCACCAGAGCGAGATTCGCGCTGTTCATCTCGAGGTCACTTTCCGCTGAGTGGTAGCGGTGACGGGTTTCGTCATGGCCGAGCCTGCGCAACGCCGCCGGACGCGACTTCCAACGCGCGCTCTCGCAGATCAGAGGGGATGGCGCGCGCTCTCCTCAGCGTCGTGTCCATATAAACCCCGACGATCTCGGAAACGGCGGCCAGCTCACCGGTTTCGTCATTAGTCATTTCATGGAGCAACCGGACGGATTTCTCGTTGATTTCCAGCACGCTGGAACGAACCGTCACGATGTCGCCGGCGTGCAGCTCGCGCTTGTAGGTGATGTTCTGTTCGACCGCGGCCATCCCCGTGCCATGCTCGCGAAAATGCGCCCGCGTGAGGCCCAGTTTGGCGAGTAACTGCCAGGTGGCCTCATCGAAATTCCCTGAGTACCACATGACGTTCATGTGGCCGATGTGATCGCAGTGCCACGGATAAACCGTACCGCGATAGGTGACTTCGAAATCCGTCATGTCAGATGCTCGCTTTCGAGATTCGGAATCGCATTGCACTTCCAGTTTTAGATGCAATCGCGCCGGTTGCGATTCGTTTTCTTAGTCGGCTCTAATTTCGGTTCGCACGCCGGATCTACTCTCGCGCGGTTGCGTTGACTTGGTGCGGCGCGAGACCTAAGATTCGCCGGTGCAAGATTCCCGCCCCATTTCCGGCGAAACCATATCCCACTATCGCGTGCTCGAACTTATCGGCGGCGGCGGTATGGGTGTGGTTTATAAGGCGGAAGACACGCGGCTTCATCGGCCTGTCGCCCTGAAATTTCTTCCCGACGAAGTCGCGCGCAATCTGGGGGCTCTTGAGCGCTTCCGACGCGAAGCTGAAGCGGCCTCTGCGCTGAATCATCCCAACATCTGCACGATTTACGACATCGGCGAGGAAAACGGACGCGCGTTTATCGCTATGGAATTTCTCGAGGGCAAGACTCTCAAACATTTGATCGAGGGCCGCGCGCTCGAACTCGAAACTCTTCTCGATCTGGCGACCGAAATCACCGACGCCCTCGAAGCCGCGCACTCGAAGGGCATCATCCATCGCGACATCAAGCCCGCGAACATCTTCGTCACATCGCGCGGACATGCCAAGCTGCTCGATTTCGGCCTGGCGAAGCAGATGTCGCGTCCTGCGGACCTGGGAAACACCGCCGCGAAGCACGAAGATCCCAATCTAGCTCCAGAGCAGTTAACCGAATCCGGCATCGCTATCGGGACATTGCCCTACATGTCTCCTGAGCAGGCTCTCGGCAAAGAACTCGACTCGCGCACCGACCTGTTCTCGTTCGGAGTCGCCCTCTACGAAATGGCCACGGGCAAGCGGCCTTTCCACGGCGACACCACCGCGGCGATGCTCGATTCGATTCTGCACAAAGTGCCGGTCGCGCCGGTGCGGCTGAATTCCGATGTGCCCGCGAAGCTGGAAGAAGTGATCAACAAGGCCATGGAGAAAGATCCTCGGCTGCGCTACCAGCACGCCGCGGACATGCGCTCCGATCTGCAGCGCCTCAAGCGCGACACCGTGGCCATGAGCATTTCGGCGTCCACCCGGGCCGCCGAAGATCACCCGGCAACTGCGCGAACTTCCCGCGTTTATGCTGGGACGCGCCCGAAGTGGATTCTCCCCACGGCGATTGCGCTCGCGGTTGTAGTGGTCGCGGCGATCGGATTCTATGTGCTGCGCGGGCGCGGCAGCGGGATCGATTCGCTGGCCATCATGCCCTTCGAGAATGCCGGCGGCAACAAGGACGCGGATTACCTCAGTGATGGAATCACCGAAAGCCTGATCAACAGCGCCTCCGAACTGCCCCATCTCAAAGTCATCGCGCACAGCTCTGTCTTTCGCTACAAAGGCCGCGAGATCGATCCTCATACGGTGAGCCGCGACTTGAACGCGCGCGCGATTCTTACCGGACGCGTGCTCGAGCGCGGCGACACTCTTTCGGTCAGCGCCGAATTGATGGACGCGACGAATGACCGCCACATCTGGGGCGCGCAGTACAACGAGAAGATGGACAATCTCCTCGACATCCAGGAAAGCATCTCCCGGGAAATCATGGCCAATCTTCGCTCGCATCTCGAAGGCGAAGAAGAGAAGCGCGTCTCGAAGCACTACACCGAAAATGTGGAAGCCTATCAGTTGTATCTGAAAGGGCGGTACAACACCGAGCAATTCACGCAAGAAAGCGTGAACAAAGGGATCGATTATTTCGAGCAAGCCATCGCCAAAGATCCGAATTACGCGCTGGCCTATGCGGGAATCGCGGAGGCGCATTTCGAAGTTTCCAGCCAATACGTAGCGCCGCGCGAGGCCATGCCCAAATTGAAGGGCGCCGCGTCGAAGGCGCTGAGCCTCGATGATTCGCTCGCTGAAGCCCACACACTGATGGGCATGGCCGACGCCGTCTACGACCACGATTATTCGTCCGCCGAGCGAGAATTCAAGCGCGGCACCGAATTCAATCCCGGCTCGCCGTTCGTCCATCAGTGGTACGGCTATATTTTGACCGGCATGGGCCGCGAGGATGAAGCGCTGGCGGAATTGAAGCGCGCGCAGGAACTCGATCCGCTCTCCGATACGGTGGACTTGATTTACAGCTTGAATTTTTGTTTCTCGGACCAATTCGATCGCGCCATCGAGCGCTCGCGCAAAATGATTCAAGCGGACCCCAATTTCTGGTTCGGGCATTTCTTCCTGGGATGGGCGCTCGCCCGCGAAGGCAAATACGACGAGGCCATCAAATCGCTGAATGAAGCTATTCGCCTGGGGGCGAGCCCTTATGCGCAAGGCTATCTGGGATACGCTTACGCGCTATCGGGACAAACCGCGAAAGCGCGCGAGGTGGCGCAGCAGATGGAGCAGGCCTCGAAGCAATCCTATGTCCCGGTCTATCAGATTGCGATTGTGTACGTTGGCTTGGGCGACAAAGATAAAGCTCTCGAGCTGCTGCAGAAGTCCTATGACGACCGCGAAGAAATTATGACCTTCCTAAAAGTCGATTCAACCTGGGCAAGCCTCCGCACGGACCCGCGATTCCAATCGCTTCTGCATCGCGCTGCACTGCAATAATTGTCTCGAAGTGATCCGGTAAAGGAAACGTGCAAGCCGCTTCGTCAGCCGATTTTGTGACATGGATGCTGAGACTGCGCCTGCGTCAAGTTCAGGATCCCAGCGATTCGGCGCTCGCTTGAAAACCGGAATTTCCGGCCAAGTCCTTATGCGCATTTGACTTGCCTATTCCGTTAAAGCTCCGGGTCTGCACTTCCGACGCATTGTGATGTGCATCACGTGGGATGGTGACGCCAGTCGCGGCGCACAATTCTGCAAGCGTCCATCATGTGGGCGTCGCGGGAGATAGCAAAGCGAGACTCGCGATGGGACACGAAGCGAAGTTCCAGGCAGCTTTCCCGCACCGCTCGCGGGGCCAGGCGCTTCGCCGGAAAGCAGGAGGTAACGCCCATGGTCAGCCAACCGTTCTCGATTCCGGCACTCATTGACCCGAATCGCTACCGCGGAAAGAAAATTGCGCCGGAGACACTACGTCATGCCGGCGAAAAAGATCTATTTGTGGATGCATTGCTGGAACTGCCGACGGCGCATCAGCGGCGCCGCAATCCGCTCGATTGGGCGGTGTCGCTGATCGTGCATGTGACGTTGATCGCGGCTTTGCTGGCGGTTCCTTTGTACTTCAACGAAACGCTCGATTTGAAAGCTTACTCGCTGACCATGCTGGTGGCCGTGCCTCCGCCACCGCCGCCTCCTCCTCCCTCGGCCATGGCCAGACAGATCGTGCGGCCGAAGATGGCCGATTTGGTCTCTCGCGGATTGGTGTCGCCAACGTTCATTCCGCGGCAGATTGCGATGATCAAGGAAGATGTGCCGCCGCCGACACCCGACGATGGCGTGATGGGCGGCGTACCCGGTGGAGTTCCGGGCGGTATTCCGGGCGGCGTGATTGGCGGGGTGCTCGGCGGCGTGCTCGGCTCGGTTGGTTCAGGAACGACGGGGCCACCCCCGCCGAAGGCGGTGAAGAAGATCGTGCGCGTTGGTGGAAACGTGAAGCCGCCGCGCTTGATCAGCAGCCCTGCTCCGGAATATCCGCAATTGGCAAAGGCCGCGAAGATTTCGGGCACGGTGATTATCGACGCGGTGATCGATGAGAAGGGCAACGTAGTTGAAGCGCACGTCATCAGCGGCCCGGGCTTGCTAATCCCGGCGGCGCTGAAAGCGATCACATCGTGGAGATACGAACCCACCTACCTCGATGGCGAGCCGATTGAAGTGCGCATGCACGTGGACGTGAATTTCCTCCTGCAGTAAATGGGCGGCGAGTGGCGCCGGATGTCTCGGCGCCACTCGTTAACCTTACTCCGAGATCCTGCCGTAACAATCCGTGGCGCAACGTAGGCAGTCCAGTAGCACAGCCACTCCTGCCTGTGGCTGCGTGTCGGCATTGCTAGCAGTTGAAGAACACAGCCAGGAGTGGCTGTGCTACTGATCTAGCGGCACGCGAATTGTGAATGTCGCGCCGCCACTCGCGGGGCTTTCCGCCGTGAGCGAGCCGCCGTGAGATTCGGCGATCCAACGGCCGATGGAAAGTCCCAGCCCCGCGCCGCCAGTTTCGCTGGAGCGCGCCTTATCGGCGCGATAGAAGCGATCAAAGATGTGCGGCAGATCGGCGGGGGCGATCCCGGGGCCGGTGTCCCGGACGGCGATTTGTGCCGTGCCATTGCTGGCCGTGAGCGCAAGCTCGATTTTTCCATCGCGCGGCGTGTACTTCACCGCGTTATCGAGCAGAATGAGCAGCAACCGCTCGAGCACACGCGCGTCGGCACGCACCCACACCGGATCCGACGGCACCTGCGCCGCGAATTGAATTGACTGCGGCGCGGCGAGAGTTTCGGCCTGGCGGCTGACATTGCGGACGCATTCGGCCAGATCGGTGCGCGCCAAGTCGAGCGCTCCCGCCGCAAGTCCGGAAGCGGCTGCGTCGGCGCGCGCAAGAGTGAGCAGATTGTCGATGAGCGACGACGTTCGCTCGGCGGCCTCCAGAATCCGCGCCAGAGCTTCGCGATACTCCTCCGCGCTCCGCGGCTTGCGCAACGCCAGCTCCGCGCTAGTGCGCATCAGCGCCACGGGAGTGCGCAGCTCGTGCGACGCGTCCGCAGTGAATTGGCGGATTTTCTGAAACGCCGCGTCAATGCGCGCCAGCATTTCATTGAGCGTCTCGGTAAGCCGCCGCAGCTCGTCGTGCGCCGCGGGCACGGCGAGGCGCCGCGAGAGATTGTCAGCCCCGATGCTCCGCGCCGTACCGATGATTTCGTCCACGGGCCGCAGCGCGCGCCGGCTCATCCAGTACCCGCCCAGCGAAGCCAGAATCAGAAGCGCCGGAGACGTGAGAAACAGGATCCACCGGAAGCGGTCGAGCGCCCGATCGAAGGATTCGGTCGGGGTGGCCACCTCGATCGTAAACGTCCGCCCCGCGGCTTCGACCTGCTCACGCGCGGCACGGAATTGCCGGCCGTCAATGTGCACGGTGGAGAATTCGCGCGCTCCTGAATCGAGCTGCCAATCGGCCATGCGGTCATGCGAGGAAGATGCCGCTCGCGCTGCGGGGCCTTCGTAGGTGTAGCTGTGGTCTGCGGCTGAAACTATCAGAATCAGGCCCGAAGCCTGCGTCCCGTTCAGTTCTTCCAATTCGTCGTTGAGTGCGGGGGCGCCTTCCGGAATCTCCGTGCCGATCACGCCCCGAATTCCGGCGGCATCCTTGCGCAGCGCATCATCAAGAGTGGTTTCGATGCTGTGGCGCATGACAAAATCGGCTGCAGCGCCAAAAGCCGCAAAAGACGCGGCGAGCACCGCGAAATACCACAGCGTCAGCCGCAAGCGCAGCGGCAAATTCATTCGCCGGACTCCGCTTTTACGTAGTAGCCGAATCCTCGCGCGGTATGGATCAATTTGCGCGCATGGCCTTCATCCACTTTGCGGCGCAACAGTCGCACGAATGCGTCGAGCGTATTTTCTTCGATATCTTCCTCGAGCCCCCAGACGGCTTCGATGATCGCCTGGCGCGAGGCGACGCGGCCGTTGCGCCGCATCAGAAATTCGAGGAGCCTGAATTCGGTGGGCGTGAGGCGAAGCTCCGCGCCCGCCCGCGTGACGCGACTGGCAATGGTGTCGAGCTCCAGATCGGCAATATGCAGCGCATTCGTCTTCACTTCCGGCGCGCGCCGGCTGAGCGCGCGGATGCGTGCGAGCAGCTCGGCAAACGAGAACGGCTTGGTGAGGTAATCGTCAGCCCCCGCATTGAGCCCGTTGACGATGTCGGGAACGGCATCGCGCGCGGTGAGCATCAAAATTGGCGTCTTCTTTTTATGGCTGCGCAAACGCCGCGCCACTTCCAGTCCGTCAATCCCCGGCAGCATCACGTCGAGAAGAATGAGATCGAACTCGTACCCTTCGGCCAGCTCCAGCGCCGTGCGTCCATCAGCGGCAACACTGACGGAATGGTGCTCCTCTTCCAGGCCGCGCTTCAGCAGATTGGCCATGGCCCGCTCGTCTTCCACGACTAGGATTCTCATGCGTCTCCGCGCATCGAATCAGCTTCGCTCCCGAAGCTGAAGGATAGCTGAAAAATGGCGCGTTGACGCCTGGGGTCACAACTGCGATCGGCTGCGGAGGGGGTTAAGGGTGAAGGATGCACACGCAAGCTTCGCCGCAAATCAGCGCAAGTTTGCGTGAAATTCCGCGCCACATTCTTGCCGGCTGCGGCCGGATTCTTGCTGCGGCGAGCGGCGACTATTTTTCTTGCAGCGATTTGAGGTAGTTCGTCAGATTCGTGATGCGCATGTTCACGATCGCGTCATCTTTCGAGCTGACGGACTGGAACAGCGGTCCCCATGTCGGCATGTCCGACGTTCCGTGCGCGGGCGCCTTCACGCCATTGCGCAGCACGCTGGCAACGTGATCGGCGGGGAACTTGCCGTCGTTCTTCTTCGCGAGAGCGGATAGGTCGGCCGGAGCAGTTTTCAGATCAGCCGCCGCGGGACCGTCTCCCTTTCCGGTTTTTCCGTGGCAGACGGCGCAGTACTGCTTGTACATCTCTGCTCCGGAGGAGGGATTGGACGTCTTAATCGGTTCCTTCTTGACCTGCTTATCCTGGGCGCTTGCCACGCCGGCGATCAGCAACACCGCTACGCACAGGGTCCCGAAACGGCACATTGCCCGAAGGGTCATGACGATCCTCCCATCCAGAGTATTGATTTGAACTTTAACGTAAGCGATTGGCAACCGGTAAAGAACAGCAACCTTGTACTCTGGCGAGCGCGAGAAGTCAACGCACGAACGGTACAGCCGCGACGCGCAAGTTTCGCCCGTGCGCGATAAGCGCACACTCTTGAATTTGCATTAGTTGGGGAGGGTCTTCAGACCCTCCCGCTTTTCGGGCTCAGGTTAGCGGATTCTTGCGCTCGCTCGCGGAGGTAGAGGAAAAGAGGAAAAGCAAACGACACGCCGACAAGACAAAGTCCGGCAATCGCAAATCCGCGATGAGCAATCTTCAGTCGCCGCGATTCCTGGCCCATGAACGCCACCAAAACGGCCGCCGACACAAGCACGTCCGCCACGAAAAAGCTACTGATGCGATTGGCAAACATTTGCGTCACGAACAGCCGCGCATCCACTCCGTTGTGCACCAACCACGGCACGAATTGCCAGTAAGGAATGGCGAAGCCGATGACGCAAAGAAACAAGTAAAGATTCTTGCGGCTCATGCGCAACGCTCCTCGCGCCCGATTCGAGGTCCACGTTCGAAACTGAATTTCTGTCTTCGGATACGGGGAAGGTCACGAAAAGGTTTCGCCGGTTGATCAGTGCGGGGCGTTACGGTGAGCCGAGCGGAAGGACGAAAACTTAGGCCATGGCTTTCACTTTTTAATTGCGAAATAAATCACGTAAAACCAGCTGAGAATGCCGTGCAGAATCATCCAAAGGATGGAATGGTGCACGCTCCAGGAGAGCGTGACCGCCAGCATGCTGCCGAATCCCCAGAAACCGACTCCTGCCGACTCGTGGCCGCTATCCAATCGCCGCTCCTCTGCCCGCGCATTCTACCATCGTCCGGCCTGCCGCAAAGATGTCGTAGGGGCGGGTCTTTAGACCCTCCCGCCATTCGGCCTTTTATCGGGCATTCCGGAGACCGGACGGAAAAGCAGATTCCTCGCTGCGCTCGGAATGACAATGAACTGAAAGCGGTCGCAATGAAACGCGAGAGAAGAAGAACTACTGCTCGGCCAAGTGAGCAGCCTGCAGTCGAGTCTGCAGGGCGCGGAGGATGGTATCGCGCGCAATCATGCCCACGATGTGGCCACCATCCAGCACCGGCATTTGATTGATATCTTCGCGCTGCATGCGTTCAAGCACATTCAGCACCGGCTCGGCAGGCTGCGCCCAGTGAATTTTATCGAGCGGCATCATAGCGGCTTGGATCGAGGTGTTCGCCCATTCGTCGCGATCGACATGGCGCGCCGAATCGAGAGTGATCAGCCCCACGGGAACATCGCCATTGGTGACCACATGGCAGCGCCGTCCGGTGCGCAGCACTTCGTGCACGTAATCTTCAATTGAATTTTCGCGGCCGATCGAGGAAATGTCGTGGGTCATCACGTCGCCGGCGTGAATCCCCGCCAGCGCCGAGCGAATGGTCACTTGCGCATAACTTTCCTGCGCGGCCTGCAGCAGGAACCACCCGATGAAGGCCATCCACAGGCCGCCGATTTTGTTGCCGCTGACGAATTGCGCGATGCCGCCGAAGATCATCAGGTAGGCAATCACCTGGCCGCTGCGCGCCGCGTAGCGCGTGGCCTTGGCGAAATCCTTGGTGGCGCCCCAAACGAGCGCTCGGAACACGCGCCCACCATCCAGCGGAAACCCGGGAACCAGATTGAACGCGGCGAGCGTGAAATTGATTTGCCATAGCCACGTGGCCGTCGCGATCACCATGTCGCTCGCGCCGTGAATCCGCGTGATCAGATAGAAGACGCCGGCAAGCAGAAAACTGGTGAACGGCCCGGCAATCGCGATATTGAATTCCTGCCGCGCGCTCGAGGGTTCGCGGTCGATGCGCGCCAGTCCGCCGAATACGAAAAGCGTGATGGATTGGACCGGCATTTTGTAGCGGATGGCGATCACGCTGTGCCCGAGTTCGTGAGTGACCACGGAAGCGAAAAAGAGAATCGAGGTGATGATGCCCAGCGCCCAATGCTGCTGCGGACTCCAGCTCGGATGTTGCTCTTTGAACTGCGTGCCGACCAAAAAGGTGATGAGCGCGAAGATGATGTACCAACTTGGGTGCAGATAAATGGGGATGTTGAGGATGCGGCCGATGCGTATGCCGGACGGTTGGTCCATTTCTCCCTCGGCGGCATTATAGCCAACCCGAGCCGCCGCGTCTGAGATTCCACGCCGTGTGCCTGCCGCCACGGCCTCTCCTCGCCGGTCATGCCGCAAGTGCCGCGAAATCAACAATTCATGATTGGCACATCGGTTGCCGATAGAAGCAGTGCCGATGCTGAGGCAGCGGCGGTGCCCGGTAGAGAAGCGATGTGGAATCTCTCTCTCGCTGGCGTTTAAACCAAGAGAGCTCCCGGGCAGTAACGAGAGAACGTGGCGCGGTTTCAGAGCCGCACGGAAGGGAACACGAAAATGCAAGACACCATGGGACTAGCAGTAGTGGGATTGGCCGTGCTCGGCTCGATATCGGTGGCGGTGGTGGTCGAGTGGATGGCTTTGTGGGGATTGATGCAGATGATGCCGATGCCGGATCCGGTGGCGGCCACGCCGGGCGCGAGCGGCTCGAGCGAGAACGCGCCCGATGCGCAATGCGAAATGGCCGTGATGGCGCGCGGCAAAGCGCGTGCTGCGGCGCATGGTTCGATGCAATGACTGGTGGGTCGCGCAGATGCTCATCTTGAAGCTCATGCTGGTCGTTGGCGCTTGCGGAGTCTTGCTGACGCTGGTTGGCGTGGTGCACGACATTCGCGAATCGTTCGAGCTCGTGAGATTGACGCACCGCGACGATGGGCGAATTGACGCGCCGGGTTCGCGGCGAGCGAAAAGCGACGCCACGCGAGATGACTGACGAGATTAAGAATTCCGAGTCCCAGCGGCGAGCACGTCGCGCGGACCTGGAAGGAACCGCTGGCAAAAACCCTTGCGGGGTGGCTTCGATTCCGCCGCAACGAAGCCGCCCTGCCGGCGGTTCGCATTTGCCGTGGCCGTTGCTTTTGTAGGGGAGGCCGGTGTAGCCCTCCCGCGACGGCCGTAGTCGCCGTCTCCGCCACGCGCACCGCGCGTGGTTTCGGAAAGGTCGAAACATCGGCGCGCAAATGCCTATGCTATGATGGCCCGTCACGAACCCCTGGCGCACAATGATGCGGGCCGCCCGCCGATTGCCTTCACTTGCACTGCTTCTAATCGTTGCCTCGCTCTTCTCTGCGGCGGCTGCCGATGCACAACAAAAGAATTCCTGGGATAGCGCGATCGATTCGTTCGCAGCAAAGATTACGGCTCTCGCCGGCGCGCACGCGTCCGTGCGGCTGACTGTGAAGAACGTGTCGTCGCTGGATGCAGGGCGCGTAGGCGATTTTACCTCTGCGCTGGAGGAGCGATTGCAGCAGCGCGGGTTGAAGATTGAGAACGGCGGCGCGGCGGGCGAATCGATCGATGTAACGATCGCTGAGAATTTGCGCCAGCTCATTTTTGCTGCCGCCGTCCAGCACGGAGATTCGCGGGAGATTGCGCTTGAGGCGCTCGATCGCGCCAAAGCTGAGGCGAAAAGCGAGGCGTCCGCCCGCGTGCGATTGCAGCGCGAGGTGATTTGGTCGCAGCGCGAGCCGCTTTTGGATTTCCTGGTGATACCGGCGGCTTCGGCTGACGGCGCGCGGGGGCTTTTTGTGCTGGAGCCGCGGCGGTTGGTGGTTTACCGCGCTGCGGCGGATGATTGGCAGGTCGCGGAGTCGCACCCGCTGCTCGATTATCGTGTACAGCGCGATGCCCGCGGATTTTTCGCGCCGCCGCGCGGCGATTCGGCAGAACCGTTCCGGCTGTATGTTCCGGGCGAGCGCTGCGATTTGTCGTTGGTCGGCGCGATTTCTTTGAATTGCGGATACGATGCGAGCCCCGTTGTGAATATACAGCGCGATTTTGCGCCGATTGGCGGGGCTTGCGGCGGCGGGAATCGCGGTCTTGCGAGCGGGCATGGCGATTGGACCGAGCCCGATACTTTGAGCGTGGTCGAGGGCGATGGGCCGTATCAGAAGACCGGCGATGACGAGATGGCGTTTCCGGGGCCGATCTTGGCGCTGCGCGCCGGCGAGGCGGAAAACACCGCGCGCGTGATTTGGCGGGATTTGAGAACGGGGGAATATGAGGCTGGGATTGTTACGGCTTCTTGCGGGGATTAGCGCGGGCGTACTGGCTTGCGCTATATCGAGCGGCGGTTTGACGAGTGGCGAAGAGGGCGGAGCAAGCCCCGCCCCTACGAAACCGTTGCCGATGAGCGGCGGTCTGGCCGCTTCTGAGCGGCCGCAATACGGTGGGACGCTTCGGATGGAGATTGGAGTCCTCGCCGGCGCGCGCGGTCCGGAGTCTATTGCGGTCGACGAAGCGGAGGCTGAGCTTGTTGCGCTGGTGTACGAGACGTTGGTGCGCGTTGACGAACGCGGAGAGGTGCAGCCACTGCTTGCGGAGAGTTGGGA
>Ga0316363_10001029_pt1 | contig 27432 bp, 20 predicted proteins | sample Sb_taG_3_FD_200459 | JGI IMG/M metagenome (GOLD analysis project Ga0316363, IMG submission 200459) | Peat soil microbial communities from Weissenstadt, Germany - Sb_50d_a_PC metaG (v2) (version 2) | ecosystem: Environmental > Terrestrial > Soil > Wetlands > Peat | place: Germany: Weissenstadt...
CAAGCGGAATCCGGCCAAAACGAGCATCGCACGGAAACGCAAGGCGGCTGCCTTGGACACGGGTTTTCTCGAGGAAACCTTGGCTGGGGCACGAAACCTAGAGAAAGTTTGATGCGTTCGCCCTGCTCCCAAGCCGGTCACGCGCCGTCGTTTGACCGGTTCCATTCTGCAAGCTAATATTGCCGGGAGGTCCGTAGCAAGGTTGCATTTCCGCCTGCAGGGCCTCCTTTTGAAACCCCCTGTTCCCGTCGCAGCGTATAATTTCAGCCCCGATCGTGAATGCTCAGTCGATGCAAGTCCGCCAAATGCCATCGACGACTGCTTCTTCTGCCGTTCTGCCTTGCGACGAGGAGCTTCATCACCATGATCCTTACCAATAGCAACCACTTCGGGAGGCTGGGCTCCGATCGGCGCCGTGGATCCGCGGCCGTCGAGTTCGCCCTGATCGCACCCTTCTTCGTTCTGATTTCGTTGGGCATGTTCGAACTTGGCCGAGCCATGATGGTCAAGACCTCCTTGAGCGATGCCGCATCCAAAGGATGCCGAGCTGGCATCTTGCGCCAGAACGGCAACGACAGCATTACGGCTGCTGTCATGAACCTTATGCAAGACAATGGGTACGACACTACCAAATTCAACCCGCCCTCGATTGGCGCAATTACCATTACCGTGACCGCTCCGGACGGCACAACTCTTAGCGACTCCCTCGATGCGCCCTCCGGTTCCGTTGTCAGCGCGCAGGTGAGCATACCGGTCGCATCGACGACATGGGTCACTCCTTTCTATCTGGGGAGCGCTGCAACCCTGGAATCGGAGACCGTTATCATGATGAAGCAATGATTGATAACACTTTCCCATGGTATTTGGCGGCCCGGATAAATACAAAGTAGCGGTCGATTACAATAAGTTGTCTCGGACCCAAGCACGAAGGATACTTGAGCAATGCACTCACAACGTAAGAATCGCATTCGCAAGGGAGCGGTTGCGTTACTCGCATGCCTTTTGCTGATTCCACTATTGGCGATGCTCGCATTCGCGATCGACGCTGGCTGGATGGTTCTTGTCAGAACGGACCTGCAGAATGCAGCCGATGCTGCGGCGCTGGCAGGCGCGGAGAAGCTCCAATCTGGTTATGTGCAATACTACATGCCCGGGCAATTCTACCAGCAAAGCATTGCCGTCACGGGGACAACCAATAGTCCTGGAAGTTCGATGGCAACCGCCGAGCAATTTGCCCACTACAATAAAGCAGGAAACGTCAACATTTCCCTACAAGACCAGGACATCACCTACGGGTTCACTGATGCTTCTGGAAACTTTACTACTTCTTACTCCGGATTTCCGAACACTGTCCAAGTGACGGTCCGCAGGGACTCAACCGCAAACGGGCCCGTGGGTTTATTTTTCGGTAGGGTTCTAGGGACACCGTCCGTTGCCATGACAGCTACCGCGCGCGCTACCATATATTCCGGCACGGTCAGTACGCTGCAACCCATTCCGGGAGTGCAAGCTCATATCCTCCCGGTCGCGCTCGACTACACGGTGTGGGACCAGTTTTATAACACTGGAATGTCCCCCGATGGAACAATCCATGTAAACGCTACGAATGGGTATCCAGAGCTCAAAATCTACCCAAGTCCCGATAACGCCCCGGGCAACTTCGGTCTAATCGACGTAGGGCCGCCCCAGAACAATGTCCCGGCATTCAGGTCTTGGATCGATGACGGCGAGACTCCAAACGACATCAGCTATTTGATTAATAACAATCTCCTTCCCGTATCCATGGCGAGCCCGCAAAACTGGAAAGCCGGCCCGGGTCTCAAAAGCACCCTGCTTACCAACTTCCAGGATGCATTGAACGTACCAAACATGATTCCCTTGTTTCAGGCAGCTCAGTACCCTACCGTTGCCAACGGGTATACCTATCTTGCCGCGTCGGGCAGCGGGCAAAATGCTACCTATGCCATCGTCGGGTTCGTGGGAGTAGTAATCTCCGATGCTTCCGGCAATGGCTCGAACATGAATATCTCGGTTCAGCCCACAGCCATCATCGATCCGACAGCCGTCTTACAAACAGCCATGCCCGCGGGAACGCAAAGTTCGCCTTTAACTCCGAGCGTCAACGCGTCCACGACGATCACGACGTTCACGTCAGCCAAACTTACGCAGTAGTCGAGCTAAGTCTTCAGCGCAGCCAGCAGCATGTTGAGGCTCTCTTTCGCATCGCCGAAGAGCATCATGCACTTCGGGTTGTAATACAGCTCATTGTCTACGCCGGCGAATCCAGGGCGGAGGCTACGCTTCAAGACGATGATCGACCTGGCGCGATCGACCTCGAGGATTGGCATGCCGTATAGGGGACTGGTTTTGTCGTGTTTGGCGGCCGGATTGATAACGTCGTTGGCGCCGACCACCAGGGCCACGTCGGCTTCGGGGAAGTAGGAGTTGATCCGCTCCATTTCGTACAACTGCTCATAGGGGATATCGGCCTCGGCGAGCAACACGTTCATGTGGCCGGGCATGCGGCCGGCAACCGGGTGAATGGCATACTTGACGTCGATGCCACGCTTCATGAGCTGCTTCGCCAGATCACTGAGGGCGTATTGGGCCTGGGCCGCTGCCATCCCATAGCCGGGGGCAATGATGACCGAGCGGGCGCCTTCAAAGAGAGTCGCCAGCTCATCGGGCGTGATGCTGCGGACGGTTCCTTTGACTCCCACAGATTTCCCGGCCTCTTCGTGGGCCTTGCCGAAGGCCCCAAACAAGACGTTCCATGGCGAGCGGTTCATGGCCCGGCACATGAGAAGCGCCAGCAGGAAGCCTGACGTCCCGTCGAGCGAGCCGGTAATGATCTGGATCTTGTTCATCAACACAAAGCCCATGGCGGCGTCCGCCAGTCCGCCGTAGGAGTTCAACAGGGCGATGACCGTCGGCATGTCCGCCGCTCCGATAGGGATGACCAACAGGCAGCCGAATAGCAGGGCCAGTACGACCATCAGGCTGAAGAGCAGGCCGGCAGAGGGAACAAAGATGAGGCCGCCGAACAGAATGGCGACGATCACTAACAATGCAATGTTTGACGCGTTCTGCCACCGGTAGGTAATGGGGGCTTCCGGGAGAAGCCCCTGAAGCTTCGCTGCCGCCATGAGGCTGCCCGAGACCGTCAGGCCGCCGATAAGGACCTCGAAACCAAGCGGCGTCATCTCCACGCCGCCGAGATATTCGCGGTGGCGGACGTATTCGGAAATCCCGATGAGGGTGGCAGCCAGGGCGCCGAGCGCGTGTGAGAGGGCTGTACGCTGCGGCACAGCGCTCATCGGAATCCGCAGCCCGATCATGCCGCCAATCACGGAGCCTGCGCCGAGCCCGAGCATGATCCATAGGTACCCATGTGCCTCGATGTCATCGTGGAACAGGGTGCCGACGATGGCTGCGAACATGCCGAACTCGGCCAGGAACATGCCGCGCCGGGCATAACGCGGCGAACTCAGCCCCTTGAGGCCGAGGATGAAGAGGACGGCAGACAGGAGATAGAGGTAGCGAAGCACGTCCTGGGCGCGAATGCCGCGCACGTGCTCCAGCCAATACAGAGAGCCCAAAAGGCAGGCGGCGATCAGAAGCGACAGCAGCAACGCTTTGCGGCCAAGCCGGAACGACGTGCGCCCGTCCGCACGCTCCTTGCTGGTCGTGAACATCCGGAGCATGCGGTCCGTTATGAGGAAACCGCCGACGACGTTCGTGGAGGAACAGACCACCGCAACCACTCCGAGGGCCGTGCTCAGGGGACTGTAGTTCGACCCCGCGACCACCAAAGAGCCCACCAGCGAAATTCCAGATAGGGCGTTGGTGGCTGACATGAGGGGAGTGTGCAACAGGGGAGGCACGCGCATGATGAGGTGGTAACCGAGGAAACCCGCCAAGATAAAGATGTAGAGCCCGACTTCCAGGTCTGTCCTCATGACACAAGCCTTTCCTCGCGCAATCGGATCTCGCCTTGATACGTCACCAGCGGGTCGCGTGTCAGCTCGTCGCTTAGATCGATGCGCACGGTGCCTTCGTGGAGCAAGTGCTCAAGGTAATGGGTGACGATGCGCGCGTACATCTGACTGGCGTGGAAGGGGACAGTGCTGGCGAGGTTGACTGGGCCGAGGATAACAACCCCGTGCCGGACAACCTCGCCAGTGGGCTCGGTGAGCGTGCAGTTGCCGCCCTGCTCGGCCGCGAGATCGACAACGACTGAACCGGGGCGCATGCGCTGGATCATCTCTTCGGTGATCAGGATCGGGGCGCGCCGGCCCTGGACGAGCGCCGTCGTGACGACCGCGTCCACCGACGCCAGCCAGTCTGCCATCAACTCCCGTTGCCGCTGGTAGAACTCGCCCGACTGAACCCTGGCGTAGCCGGTTTCCGCCTCGGCTTCCTGTGCCTCCAGGCCGATCTCCATGCATCTCGCGCCCAGGCTCCGTATCTGTTCTTTGGCGGCGGGGCGCGGGTCGTAAGCCTCCACGACGGCGCCAAGCCGTTTCGCCGTGGCGATTGCCTGCAGGCCGGCCACGCCCGCGCCGAGGACCGCCACCCGCGCGGGAGAGACCGTGCCGGCCGCAGTCATGAGCAGCGGAAACATCTTTGGCAGGCGGTTCGCAGCCAGCAGGACGGCTTTGTAGCCCGCGATGGTGCTGATGGCGCTGAGGACATCCATCGATTGAGCGCGGCTGATCCGCGGCATCAGCTCCAGCGCGAAGGCGGCTATCCGCCGCGCAGCGAGAGCCTTGATGCCAACGGCGTTTGTGTGCGGCTGAAGAAGACCAATCAGAATGGTCCCTTCTTTCATCTGGCTGATTTCCTCGAGGGTCGGCGGCTGGACTTTAAGGACCAGATCGGCTTCGGCAAAGATGCCAGGACCGATGCAAGCGCCTTTCTCTTCATAGGTAGAGTCGAGAAACCCGGCCGCCGTGCCCGCATCCGGCGCCAGCAGGACCTTTAGACCCGCCTTCGTCAGGTTCGGTACGAGATCGGGCACCAGCGCAACTCGCCGCTCGCCGGGAAGCATCTCCTTCGGAACGCCGATTATCATGAGCGCTGGCCCCCCGTTCACTTATGTAGACCCGCTGTACTTGAGGCTTGAGATATGCTTTATGTTTCGAAAGGGGATCTGCCAACCGTCCTACACGGCGTGCTGTAGCAATGCGTGCGGCCCTGGCCAAGCAAAGCGCGGCAGAAGTTGAGATTTGCTGATGTCCTCATTTCTTGACCGCCTTCAACGCCTCCAGCAACAACAGAGCCTGCGGACCGGCTCATGGGGCCGGTATTCTCTCCCCGAGGAGCGAGCCAGCAGTATGCAGCCGGGCCGTATACTGCCGAGCTAAACATATGCGATCCCAAGGCTCCGCGGCGACATTGCAGGCAAAGGGAGCCCTGCTGCCGATTTTGATTGCCCCACGGAGGCGAATGGTCCAAGATAAGCTCTGGATCTGGCCTTCGCTGTGCTGAGGAGCGCTTATTGCCATGGACCCCAAAACACCTTCTTCTCGACCTGTTCTGGCTGAGGATCTGAATCCGTTTCACATAGCAGTTCAGCAATTCGACCGGGCCGCCGCTCGCCTGCCCCAACTTCAGCGCGGCCTGATCGATTTCCTCAAGCGACCGGCGCGCACCGTAATCGTCGAGTTTCCGGTGCAACTCGACGATGGCTCCGTGCACATGTTCACGGGCTACCGCGTGCTCTTTAGCCACGTGCGTGGCCCCGGCAAGGGCGGCATCCGCTACCACCCTGCTGTCACGCTTGATGAAGTGCGTGCCCTGGCCGCATGGATGACCTGGAAATGTGCGGTTATCGACGTGCCCTTCGGCGGCGCCAAAGGCGGCGTGTGTTGCAACCCGAAGGAGCTGAGTGAGGGCGAACTTCGCAAGATCACCCGCCGGTACATTTCCGACCTTGGCGACTTGATCGGACCGCACACCGACATCCCGGCCCCGGACGTTTACACCGATGCCCAAACGATGGCCTGGATCTACGACACTTACGCCATCATGCATCCCGGTCGGAACAACCTGCCCGTGGTTACCGGCAAACCACTGGACATGGGAGGTTCGCACGGGAGGCACGAGGCCACCGCCCGCGGCTGCTTGTTTGCCTGCCAGCGGGCCCTGAGCCAGGGCCTCGTGCCCGGACTGACCGGTGTGAACGGGGCGCGTGTGGCGGTCCAGGGCTTCGGTAACGCCGGCAGCATCGCCGCCGAGCTATTTCGCGAGGCTGGGGCGCGTGTGATCGCGGTCAGTGATTCCCGAGGCGGCGTCTACCGGGAAGAAGGACTTGATGTAGCAGCAGTGATCGCCTACAAAGCTGCCGGCAAAACAGTCGCCGGTGCGACAGGCACGCGCCCGCTTACCAACGAAGAACTCCTGGCTCTCGACTGCGATATCCTCATCCCGGCCGCTCTGGAAAACCAGCTCCGCGAGGACAATGCCGCGCGCGTGCGAGCCCGCTTCGTGTGTGAGGCCGCCAACGGACCGACCACGCCCGCGGCCGACCGCATACTCTTTGAACGCGGCATTCCCGTGCTCCCGGATATCCTGGCCAATTCGGGAGGCGTCTGTGTCAGCTATTTCGAGTGGGTGCAGAACAACGAGAATGAACAGTGGGACCTGGAGGAAGTGAACAACAAACTCCGCGCCAAGATGGAGCGGTCGACCGATGCCGTCATCCAAAAACAGAGGCAAATCGGCACTGCCGCTAATTCGCCGGCGATTGATCTGCGCACCGCGGCCTTCGTAGTTGCGATTGAACGGGTGGCCAATGTCGCCTTGGAGCGCGGCATCTGGCCGTAATCCACCGCAGGTTGACCGCCACAGCGATCAGAGTGCGGAGCGAGAGAATATCACGACGTCGGAGATCGTTGTTTTCCACAAAACGGCCGATCTGTTGATGGGCATCGGGGCAGTCTGATAGTCCGACACTAGTCGGTAAGGCTGGCCGCAGTGTTGGTTTCATGAAAACTTGCAGGCACGCAGGCGGGACGGCCATCAGTCATCCTTGCTGATCGCCCGGATTAACCTGTACCCCAGGATCGCGGCTACCGAGAGAGCCAGGCTGCCCAGGAGGAAGAACGCCCAACGAAATGATTCAGCTCCGCTGCTGCTCAAGAGCTGGGCCGCAGCCAGCAGCAACGCGGCTGTGACCACTCCCAGGGCGAGCCGGTTCACCGCTTTCTCGAGCCGGTGGTGCTCATGCTTCACCTCGAACGTGCCGCTGCGGACCCGCCGGATGATATCGGACATGTCGCGAGGCAATTCGGCCAGCAGACGATCCCAGTCTCGGAAGGCCCGTTGCAGCTTACGCACCAATGCGGACGGCGACAGACGCCGTTGCACGATTTTCGCTCGGTAGGGCTGCAGCAGTTCTGCGAGGTTGAAATCGGGGCTCAATTGCCGGGAAATACCCTCCAGCATCACGAGCGTCTTGAGCAGGAGAGCGCAGCTCGACGGCAGGACAAGTCGATGGCGCCGGATAATCTCCGTCAACTGATTGATGGCCCCTGTAAAATCAAATTCTTGCAGCGATTGGCTGACGTATTCGGAGCAGAAGTCGCCTATCTCCATTCGCAACATATCCCGGTCCAGGCCGGAGGGAGCCTGGCAGATGCGCGTGATGACGTCGGTAAGCTCCTGGGCATCTCGGGAGATGACCGCTAGAAGGAGGCTCTCGATTTCTTCGCGGAGATCGTCATCGATCCTGCCGACCATGCCGCAGTCCAAAACGCCAACCACGCCTCCCGGCAGAAGCATGTAGTTTCCAGGGTGCGGGTCAGCGTGGTAGAAGCCGTCCCGAAAGATCATCTGGAGGTACATGGTGGCCGCGCGCCGGGCAAACGCGCTGAGGTCGGCGCCCGAATTCTTGAGCGCGTTGACGTCGGAACCCTTGACGCCCTCCAGCAAGTCCATGGTCAAGACTCGTCGAGTGCACAAGGCGGGATAGACAGCGGGAACGCGAATGGTTTCATCCTCGGTGAAACTGGCTGCAAAGCGCTGCATGCTGCGTCGCTCGGCGACGAAGTCCAGTTCACGTAGGATCGTCCGGCGAAACTCGCGCACGAGGGCGACCGGCTGGTAAGGGCGAAGTTGCGCTGCATGCTCCTGGGCTAGCGCAGCCAGTCCTTCCAGCAAGTCCAGATCCGTAGTCACCTTCTCCTCGATACCGGGATGCTGCAGCTTCACGACCACGGCCTGTCCGTTCTGCAGCCGCGCTCGGTGGACCTGCCCGATGGAGGCGGAGGCCAGCGCTCGATCTTCGAACTCCAGGAATAGTTCTTCGGGAGGCTTGCCGAGTTCCGCGGCGACGACGGCGCGAACGACCTCGGGCGGGTCGGGCGGCGTATTCGCCTGAAGCTGTGCCAGCTCGGCTGCCAGAGCCGGCCCGATCAGATCGCTCCGCGTGCTCAGCATCTGGCCAAGTTTGACGAAGGTGGTGCCCAGCTCGGTCAGGGCGATGCGGATGCGCGCTTCGCGGCTCAGATGCCCCAGCTTCTTGCCGTCCGAGCTGACCAGCCACTGTTGCAGCCAATCGTAATCCAGCCCGCTCAGCCAGTCGGCGAGGCCGTACTTTGCCAGAATGGAGACGATGGCTTTCAGCCGGCCCGCATTGCGGTCCAATCTCGTCAAGGCGGCGAGCCTCATGGCGGTGTGTCCTCATGCGCTGTTTCGGAGACCGCCACGAGCCCGCACCACGAACATCAGGCGACATGTCCGGAGGCGTCTGAGACTACTTCTTCGCGCCCTCCAGGCGCTTTCCGGTCTCCTGCATGCATTTGCCGATGGCCGTGAAGAGTGCACCCGCTGCCTGCCCGGAAAGAGAAATGCCGGCTCCAACGGACTCCTTGGCCAGGCTCGCAGGATGGTGCGCCGCAGCCCTGACCGCGGCATCCAGCGCGGGCCGGACTCGGTTGTAGGTCCGCTCCGCATGCCCACGCAAGCTGCCGACCTGCGCGGAAACTCAGGAGCGTAGCTTGCCCACGGTCTCAGCGACGGTATCGATGAACATGCTCTTTAGTGCGGCCAGATCTTTCTTGAGCTTGGTCAAATCCTCCGTCGCAAATGACCGGCTGGCAGCTTCGGACTCTTCCAGGGCGAGCCGGGCTGCAAGGCTTGCTGACGACAGACCGTCCCCAAGCCCCTCGACGACCTGTCCCAGGACACTGTCGGGCTGCTTGGGCACCGCTTTCTCGATGGCCGCCGCCGCCCCGTCCATCACGGATCGAGTGAGTGCAACCAACCCTGCGCCATTGAAGTGGAATTCCTTGGCCATGTCGCCGACCAGGCGGGAAATCCGTGCCTGAATGTCACGGCTGCTGGCGACAATCTCTTCGACCTGCTTCCGGACACTCTCCTCAAGTTCTGCGCGCGTAGGTTCCATGAGCGTTTCTCCAACAAGAATTCTAGCTGTTCACGCAAGTGAGAGCGACGGCCAAAGTCGTTTGCTCCTGTCTTGGCATGCCTAGCAGCCGCATTTCCGCACTTTTTCTACGAGGGTCCGCAGCAGGCTTTCCTCGTGGGCGACTTCTTGCTGATACTTTGGTGCCTCCGTCCGCCGCTTTTCCGCGTGCGTTTCCACGAAAGTTTTCTCGAGAAGCCGCAGTAATTCCGTGCGCTCCTCTCTGGTCAAACTCAGGTTATAGCTGGTCTCCAAAGCACTGTTCATGACGCACCTCCAATCGGCATTGCATCGATCGATGCGAATACTTGACTCATTCTGGCCATCAGACACGCCAGATCTCCAGTGCAATGTCCGTGCCTGCTGCAGCGCGAATCGGACTCAAGCATGAGCGCCGGACACAAGACACAGCGTCGGTGCGTGTTATCTCCACGGGATAGATCACCTCGGGCGGGAAAGTTCCGATTGTACGCCGCGTGCGTGCGGGCCGCGCTGTGCTGTCCGGGCTCAACCGCAGCAGGCATGTGCCGTTTCCGCACGGTCTTGTCGGCGCGAGTAGAGCGCTTGTGCGCGGTGGTGACCGCGCGCTGCAAGTGTTATGATCAACCCGGCCTGGGCCCGCCTGGCAGCGGCAGCTAGAGCAGTCGGTCAAACCGCCTTTCGGCTTTCAACGGAGAGATAGCAGGATCACCATGGTTTCCACAAAACAAACTTGGAAGCAGCTCCTCCTCGTTGCAGTTGGCTTGCTACTATTCGCAGTCGGCATTGATGCCCGAGGCGCGGACCAACCGGTGCAAGCAACGGTCGAATCGGCCGATGCCCTCTTCGAGGAGGGGAAGTTTGGCGACGCGGGGGAAATCTACCGCCAGGTGGCGACCCAGGACCGCAAGAATCTCCGGGCCGCGGCTCGCCTTGGGTACATCGCCCTGCTCTCCAACCGGCTTGATGAGGCAAAGGAGTGGTTGGAGAAAGCTTCGGCCATCCTACCCGATCAGTCTTCCGTCAAGGCCCTCCTGGCAGAAGTGTTTTATCGCCGTGACGAGTTCGGAAAGGCCGGGCGTTTGTTGGGTGCCGTCGGCGCGGAACCGCGGGCGAAAATGTTGGCCAGCTTCAAGGGCCTCAAGCCCTACGAGGTTCAGGGATCGTCCCAGAGCACGTCGGTGAAGTTTGTGATGACCAATCCTTTGCCCGTTGTGCAGGTGCGCGTGAACGGGGGCAAGGAGGTCAACTTCTTCATCGCCACGGGCGGGGCGGAAGTGACTCTGGATACGGAATTCGCCCGCGAGATTGGCATCCCGCAATTTGGCTCACAGACCGGCAACTTTGCCGGCGGCAAGAAGGCAGCTGTCGGGCACGGGCGCATCGATTCTCTTACTCTCGGCGACTGGGTCATCAAGAATCTTCCTGCAGGCGTGCTGAACACGCGCCAATTCTCCAAGCCGGTATTTGGCGGCAAACAGATCGACGGCATCCTCGGCACCGTGCTTTTCTATCATTTCATCAGCACCCTAGATTACCCCAGGGGAGAGCTGATCCTGCGCCGCAAGACCGGAGAGAACCTCAAGGAAGTGGAGCAAGCAGGGCCCGGCAAGACCAGCGTGGTTCCATTCTGGATGGCGGGGGACCATTTCATGTAGTTTTTTCAAGCCGTATGCGCTCACGTTCGATTTCCAAGGGATGCGCTTGCTGCTGAGGAGTAAGCAGTAAGACACCGCGCGAGGTAAATCGAGATGTCCACGCCGACAGGGCGGATTGGTATCAAAACCACGCAGTGTCCCATGGCGCGCTCCCAAGGCCGGTCGCACACATTAGCCTAATCTTGCGTTTCTCGGAGCACGCGCACCGGTGACGCGAGTTATTGGGATTCGTGTCTCCTGGCGTAGAGGCTCTTCCATGGCAAGATCGCTGGTCTGCCCCCAGGGCCACCAATGGGATATTGACGACCAAAGCCCAATGAGATCGGGCGTTGTCCTCCTTTGCCCCGTTTGTGGTTTGGCAGGCGACTCCGTTTCATCGGTGGCGGCTGGAGGATCTGACCAAATCTATGCTGGGGCATCCTCGATCGCCCCCAAAGAACTGTCCTTGTCCGAAGCTGAAACGTTAGCGCCCGGATCCGGCATGCACGTAGACGCCGTAGGGGATGGTGGGACGGAATCCTCGATCCACGCTCCTGTCACGGCACCACCATCTGTTCCGGGTTATGAAATCATTAAGGAACTGGGACGTGGTGGGATGGGCGTCGTATATTTGGCACGGCAGGTGAAATTGGATCGACAGGTGGCACTGAAAGTCTTGCCATCCGAAACGAGCGCCGATCCAACTTTTCTGGAACGATTCAACCGCGAGGCGCGGGCCCTGGCCAAGCTGAGCCATCCAAACATTGTCACGGTACACGACTTCGGCCAAGCGGACGGGCAATCCTATTTCGTCATGGAATACATCGACGGCGCCAACCTACGGAAACGGCTGCGCGCGGAGCAAATCAACTCAGACGAAGTCCGAGCCATCGTGATGCAGCTTTGCGACGCACTTCAGTATGCCCATGAAGAAGGGATCATCCACCGGGACATCAAACCCGAAAACATCCTGCTCGATAAGCGCGGCCGCGTCAGGATTGCGGATTTCGGGATTGCCAAATTGCTAGCTCGAAAGACGGGAGGCTACACGCTCACAGGACCGTGGCAGGTCGTAGGCACCCTCCATTACATGGCTCCCGAGCAACTGGACAACCCCCTGTCCGTGGACCACCGCGCCGATGTTTATTCCCTGGGCGTGGTTTCGTATGAGCTGCTGACAGGGACATTGCCTATAGGCCGGTTCGCGCTGCCCTCGGAAGCGGCCAACGTCGATTCACGATGGGATGGGATCATCGTGCGCGCCTTGGAGAAGCAACCGGAGCGGCGCTTCCAATCGGCCAACGAACTTAAAGCGGCTCTGGAAGAGATCGCCCAACCGGCGCCGGCTCGGCGAGCCGGATCCGAAGATAAGCTGCAAACCGAACCCCGTCCCGCTTCACAGACGCCGATTGGAATCCTTGTTCTCCTCACACTGTCACTTATCGTCTGGCCCGTCGGACTTCTGCTGCTCATTTGCGCAGTGATCTATGGGTTGGTAATGCTCTTCAGACCGGGAGGAAAGAGCGCTGTTCGCCGTCACTTCCGAACTGCCGAGACGATGATCCGGGCGGGTGGGAAATGGTTTCTCAATACCAGCCGCTGCGCTGCCTTGGTCTGCGTGTTCGGTGTCATCGCTTGCCTGATTGCTTGGCCGCAGCTTCCGCCGCAGGTCAGACCTCCTATTGATCCCAACTTGTTGGAAATAATAGCAGCAGGCGCTTTCGTGGCGCTTTTATTGCTCCTTCTTTGGACCTCCTTCCTCGAGCCGATCCCGATCTGGAGACCGCTGGCCATCATGACGACTGGGATTGTCGTAGTGGTCGCTACTGGTCCACTTCTGGCAGTGCTATCGGGACCGTTTATAATTAACTCACCACGGGCTGTTGGTGGGTTTCTGTTCAACGGGGCAGCGGCTATTCTTGGCGGTTTGTTGCTCCTGCTCGGGGCGGTGCAGATGCGCAGCGCGCTCATGCAACGGCTAGCGCGCGCTCAGGCAAGATCCGAAACGCGAGTGGAGCCGGATCGTGCAGATTCTAAGTAATACGAACGGTTGCAAAAGGGAGCCGCCTTGGGAAGCGTCCTTTGCTACGATGCCGGAAAGAAGATTGCAATGCTCGAATTTACTACTGAAGAGCGACAAGTCGTCGCCAATGGCCATGCTGTCCGCGTTCGAGAGGACGGCCCAGAGTACGTCCTCCTCCGTGCCGATGTCTACGACCGCATGGCCTACGATGACAGTTCCTGGACAGACGAGGAAATGGACATGCTGGCGGAGGCGGCGCGGGAGATGCTCGACCGCTATCAGCCATGAATCTGAAGCGCGCACACGTTGCTATCGCCTGAATCCCGCATCCTAAAAGGATGACGCTGCATGGAGGCCAGTCGTTATGGTGCGAGCGGATGCGTGCGGACTGCCCGATGCATTTCTTCCTAACGTCCCGTCAACCTCTTGAACCCATCGGCACTCCATTCATCACTGCCAACGCCGTGATGGACGAAAAAGAGACCGCTGGGATCGTACTTCTTTTTCACTGCGGCCAAGCGCGGATAATTCGAGCCCCAGAACGATTGCTGCCAAGCGCGCTCGAAGAAGTCGCTTTCCGAGACGTACGATCCGGGCTGGTTGACCAACTTCAACAATTCATCCATCGCTTTGTTGATGGCGGCAGCGTGGCGGCGGGCAGTCGCCACATCAGGTTCATGGCCGGGAATGTCAGGGAACGCCGGCCGACTATTGCCCGCGATGATCGCCAGCGCGAACGCATCCAGGACGACGGGATTCATCGCGGTGTCTTTGGCGGCCGCCCGTTCGTCCGCCGGCGCCCCACCAAGTCCCTTGTTGAAGTGCAGGGATACTTCCCAGTGTCGGCTGCTGGCAAACAGCGCGTCCGCCAGGGCAGCCTGCCGATCCTTCTCCAACAGCGTCGTCGGCAGCCAGGCCGAGCGGTAACCGTGAAGGAACTGGCCTGCTTCCTCACGATTGCCGGCCCAGAGGACGTTGCCTGCCGGCGCATTCGGGCGGTCGTCGCGGACGATTAGCTGGGGGAGGTATTGCTGAAGAAACTTGGCATCCCAGAGATGTCGTGCCGGCAGGACCCCGATGTTCACTGGCTCCTTTAAGATAAAGTCCTGCGGTGCCCCGGCCACCCAGTCGAGAAATGGTCGCCAGACGTCTTTCGCCTCCTTGCCGTCGAGGCCCTGACACACCATGTGCAACTGGACCGTATTCCCCGGCAAAAACTGGATTTGTTCTCCCCAATGAGGATTGAAGAGTCGATCGCTGTAGAAGCCGACGATGCGTGCGATCAGCTTGCGAAATGCAGCGTCCGAACGCGCCTTGATCGTCCCGGACACTCCGCCAAAGTACTCGGGGAGCTCCCGGGTCCGCAATGTGAGTTTAGCAACAACGCCGAAACTGCCTCCGCCGCCACCTTTGAGCGCCCAGAACAGCTCCGGATTGGTGCAGGCGTTGGCGACCTGCACCGCGCCGTCGGCGGTGACGACTTCGGCTTCCAGCAGGCCCGCAGCAGCCAGGCCGTACTTTTTGGAGAAGCTGCTGAAACCGCCGCTCTGAATGAGTCCCGCGACGCCGACCGTCCCGCAACCGCCTCCTTGCACGTATCGGCCCCCTCGCGTCGTGACGGCGTCGTAAACATGCATCCAGATCGCGCCCGCGCCAACGGTCACGGCCGGCTGCGGCGCCACCTTCCCCGCGCAGTCTTGAGGCACAAACGCATCGTGGCTGACGATCTCGTGCATCGCTCGCGTCCAGATCAGCAGGGAATCAGCCGCGTTCGAGGTCCCCTGGTAGCTGTGCCCTCCCCCTTTCACTACCAATCGCAGACGGTGCGCGCGGGCGAAATTCACCGCCGCAACGATGTCCGCCGTCTCCGCGGCCGCGACCGCATAGACGCTGGGCGCCGACGTCCAGGCATCGAGCCAGCCGGACGTTTGCGTCAGCGCCGGCTGGTCGCCGATGTAGTAGGGATTCTTCAGTTCCTTGAACAGCTCCCTGCAGGCCGCACTCTGCGGCGCGGCCCGGCACTCGGCCAGCGGCGACTTCACCTCGATCAAACGCCCGCCGACATCCTGTCGCAACTTCTCCCAGCTCGCCTGCGAAGGCCACGATAGATCGCCCGGACGGACTCGTGAAATGGTTTGCGCTGGACCCTCGACAGCAGGTGTCGGTTGTCCAGAACATCCTGCCTGAGTATCGCCCGTCGAAAGAAGCGGTATTGTTGCCGCGCCTTTGAGGAATTCTCTTCTGTCCATTTCATTTCCTTCGGTTGATTTTCACCAGGATGCGCGCGTATGCGGATCGGCGGGTACCGCAGGTTCGAAAACCGGTCGCCGTGCTGTGAGACAGCAAACTCCAAGAAATCAACATCGCAGCTGCTATCTGCTAGAAGCAAACCGGTCAATCGCCAGCTTATGATCGGCGCACCTCTTTGTCGACAATAGCCGAGCTACTCTTGGAAACGTCAACGAATTCTTCCAGGTGCTCTCGCAGTCCGGCCCTTTGGCATCGCCTCGCATCTCTAGTCGGGAGGCCAGTGGAAGTGTGAGGTTGTACACTATTTCACAGGGTATGCCCTCACAGGCATTTCCTTGGAGCTGAGGCGGCAACCCCGTTCGTCGCTTGAGAGTATGCGGTAGAGATAAATCAAATGACTCTAGCCAACCGTCACCGCAGGAATGGCAAGCCAAAGGCGGTCGACCATGTGCCCCTCTGGATGCCCGAGCGTGTGTTCGTTGCTCGAGAAAATCAGCTTACCGATCGAGCCGCGTCGCTCTTTGCGAACGGCGCGTCTCTCTCCTGCCTTGTGGTTGGTGACAGCAAGTCGGTACTGAGTCAATTTCCGGTAGCGGCGTTCCAATGTTGCGTCACCTCGCCACCGTACTGGTCGCTACGCAACTACCACATCGCCGGCCAAATCGGGCTTGAGCTGTCCGTCAAAGAGTACATCCAGAACCTGGTAATGGTTTTCGAGCACGTGCGAAGGGTGCTTCGCGAAGACGGCACGCTCTGGCTCAACATCGGCGACTCCTACACCTCTGGGGGCAGAACCTGGCGCGCGCCGGACAAAAAGAACCCCGTTCGGGCGATGGATATCAGGCCGCCAACGCCCGAGGGCCTAAAGCCCAAGGATCTGATTGGCGTCCCCTGGCGACTGGCATTTGCCTTGCAAGAAGCGGGCTGGTATTTGCGGGCGGACATCATCTGGAACAAACCGAACTGCCAGCCCGAAAGCGTGAAAGACCGTCCTACCAGATGCCATGAGTACCTCTTCCTTTTCAGCAAGAACGAACGGTATCTGTACGACTCCAAGGCTCTGCGGGGGCCGAACGAGAGAAACCTGCGAACGGTCTGGGACATCAACACCCAGGCGTACAAGGGCGCCCATTTCGCTACCTTCCCCCCGGCCGTCGTCGAGCCTTGCTTGACGCTGGGAAGCCGCGAAGGCGACCTTGTCCTGGATCCCTTCATAGGCTCAGGCACTACCGGCCTCGTTGCCCTCAACATGAACCGGCGTTTTGTGGGCGTCGAGTTGAACCCCGCGTATATCCAGATTGCAGAGAAGAGATTGAACGGGGCAATCATTCATGAGTGAAGCTTCCATCCCCGTGCCCAAGGCGTCTCGACAGGTGCAATTCCACCAACTCCTTGTTTCGGCCCGGAAGACCTGGCTCATTGACGCGTTGAGCAAGGCTTTAACTCGGGTGGACCAACGGCAACTCAAATCTCAGCTCCTGAAGTTTGTGCCTGCGGACGCTCAAAAGATCTTGGCCGCGGCCGGCATTCGCGACGAGCACGTTTTTCCTACTCCTGTCCTGCTCGAAGCTGCACCGGCCCTCGTCGGCTACTATCGATTGCTGCTTGGCTTGCCCCAAAAAATTTTCTACGGCGGCGGCACAGGAATGGGGCCGTTCAAGAACATGGAAATGAAAGGCACGCTACGTGAACAGACTCGGGCTCTGTTGCCTGCCTTTTGCAAGGCGATGAACGCGGCCCTGGCGGATCTGGTACGACAGATTTTACCCAGAGTCACCGCCAGGGATATTTCGGAATTGCCGCTACTGACTCTTGGTTCATTTTTCCAGGGTGCGAATAACGTCAAGATTGGGAAACAGGCCACGCTTGGCGTTTTCCTGCTGCTGTTCGAGTTGGTTCAATCTCATGTCTCGGAGCATACCGACAGGAAGATTACTGTCAGGAACGCTGCCGGTCGCATCGTCACCTTGTCTCTGGGGTCGGATCCAGACGTGAGTATTGAAGAAGACGTGTCGGGAAAGATACGCCGGAAAGTAGCCCTCGAGATCAAAGGAGGCACGGACCAGAGCAATGCCCACAACCGAGCCGGCGAAGCAGAGAAATCTCATCAAAAGGCGAGAGACCAAGGTTACCGCGATTTCTGGACTCTGATTGCCAAGCACGGACTAAACATGGCGAGGCTCACCAGCGAATCGCCAACCACGCGCTCCTGGTTCGACGTTGCGCAAGTACTTGCACGCGAGGGTAAGGATTGGGAGGAATTCCGCAGCCGAATTGCGGAAGCTGTGGGAATCCCTCTGAATCAGATTTCCCCCCGCGGTAGCCGGAAGTGACCATTTGCCAAGTCCAAGGAAAACGAAAGAAGCTTGGGACTACTAGAGGCAGGAATTCAAGTGATGATCCAATGGCAGGGTCTTCACTCGTGCCGGCGGTTTAAGGCCGCCAGGGGAAGGCTCGGGATCTCCCTGAGAGTCAGCCCGCGAGCTAGCGCCTAGGCGCGAAATAGCGGCGGATGATCAAACGTGCCGGCCAGCACTTCCTTCGCGGGCAATCCTAGCCAATCCTCCAGGACAGCAGTGTAGACTCCACGGAAATCGGCCGTCATCTTCGGCTCCCCCGCAGCCAATTCAGTCAGGCTAGGCATGGTCGTGGCGACGCCACCGCGGACGCCTGGTCCCGCTAGAAACACGGCGCCGGCGGTGCCGTGGTCTGTTCCCGCGGAACCGTTCTCCTTGATCGTGCGGCCGAATTCGCTGAAGGTGAGCAGGATCACGCGGTCGGCCAACTTGGCTTGGGTCAAATCGTTGAAGAACGCGGCGATGGCGCCGGCCAATTCCTCCAGGAGGTTGCCGTGTGCGAAGGCCTGGACCGCGTGGGTATCGTAGCCGGATTGCACGGTATAAAACACGCGCGCCCCGAGATTGGACCGAATCAGGCGGGCTGCCAGCTTCAGGCGTTCGGCCAGGGCGGTTGCGGGGTAGCGGCTGCCGTCATTGCCGCCGGCCAGGTGGGCCAGCTTGTCGGCCGCGGCGTTCGCGTCGACGGACTGCCGGCGGACGAACGCCAGCAGGTCATCCGCGGATTCGCCGCCAATCGCTTGCTTCGCGGAGGCGGGGTCGGCCAGAAGCACTTCCTCCACCCGGTTCAGGGACACCGTCGTGCTGCGCCGGCCGCGGAGGGCCGTGGGGACCGCGCTGCCGAGGAGATATGCTGATCCAGCTTGCGGATCGAGCGCGCGCCCGAGCCAGCCATAGCCATTCTGCTCTTCGGGATCCAAACGGGCCGTCTGCCAGATGGCCATGCTTTCGAAATGCGACCGGTTTGGGTTCGGGTAGCCGACGCCCGGCAACACTGCCAGATGGCCGGCTTGCCATAGCTTGTCGAGTGGCTTGAGCGACGGGTGCAAACCGACCGATGCCGACAGGGAAAGAAGTTCCTTCTTGGCGATCTTGAGCTTCGGCCGGAGCTTTTCGTAAGTGGGGTCGGCGTACGGGATGACGGTGTTGAGGGCGTCATTGCCACCGTTCAGCTCCACAACAACCAAAATGCGCCGGTCCTTGTCGGCGGCTGCCGCCTGGGCCGTGCGGGCCACAAAGAGAGGCACCGTAGGCGCCAGGGCAAATAAAGAGGAGGCCTGCAAGAACCTGCGACGAGTCAGCATGATGGTCTCCGTGGGGGCCGAGGTTACTTTTCGATCAACCGAGTTGTGCCTGGGGCGACGATAATAGCGTGCCTATCGTTCTTCGCTCATCCATCCCGGACGTCCGGCGGCGGATGTCGGCGCTTGGATCGGTGCCGAATAGCAAGCGGTGATGGAACGTGAGTAGCGCGTCAGAGTTGGTTCCGAAGCCGTACTTGTGTGGCAAGAAAGCGGCATCGTAGGGCGAGGCCCGGCCAACATCGGGCCCCGAGATCAACGCTGTGATGAAATTCGCGCGGGTGATCATGCTGCGCGTGTGCACCCACGCTCGGCCGAACGGCCAGCCACCGACGTTGGGCGGGTTGAACAGGTCCTGGCCGATGCGTGCTGACCAGTCGGCCAGCGCGAGCGTGCTTGGAGACGGGTCGAACATTTCGAGCGCCCGGACGGCGCCGACCACGAATTCGACCGGCCCGATCACCCGGCTGCCTAGGTTCGCATTGGAGAAAAATAACTGCGACTTCAGGACTAGCTCAGTTGCCCACGCAATGTCCAGGTCGTGCTCGCGAAGTCCGGCGGCGAGCGCATGCATTGCAGCCGGTGGAACGATGGATTCGCCGAAGAACAGCCGGCACAACTTCAGCGCGAGCCGTTCGCTGGTCGCCGGCTGCTCCAGCAGAATTATCACAAGCGCGGTCCCATCCAACTCTCCACGTTGTCCCAAAATGCACTTATTCCCGATATCGCGCCGGGCAGCCACATTCGCGAACTGCCCCTCCTCCACCGACCAGCCTGTGAGCGCGCGCGCAGCCTCCTTCACGTCAGCTTCCGAGTAATGGCCCACGCCGAGCGTGAACAGCTCCATCGCTTCCCGTGCCAGGTTTTCGTTGGGATGGCTTCTGCGGTTGGCCTGGGCATCGAGATAGAGGAGCAAGGCCGGTTCGCGGATGCCAGCCCTCAAGAGATGCCCAAACTTGCCGCGGGCGAATTTGCGCAGCGTGTCATTCTGCCGGCGCATGAGGGCGGGGTTTGCCACCTTGCTATTAGCGGTGGCGAAGTGGTCATGCCAAAGCAGCGTGAGCTTTTCCCCTAGCGCATCGGTCCCGAACATCATGCGGTAAAACCACCACGCTTTGAGGCGGTTGATTTCTCCCGCAGCCACAGCCGAATCGGCCAGGAGGTCGGCGATGGAGGCGAAGTCGGGCGGGGAGACGAGACTTGCCTGGCCGGCCAGCAGCCGATCAACGCTGGCCACGGGCCCTTCCTTCAAGTCGCGTTGCATTTCGCTCCAGGTGCCGGCAAAACCGGCCCGGCGATGCAAATGTACCACGCGCCGCAGGTTCCAGGGCGCGCGCTCATCGGCGGTGTACGGCGACCACACGGCATCGATCATGGCTGCTCCAGGATTACTCATGAGTTCCCTTATCGGCCGCAGCACATGGGCGACTCAGGCGCGGACTCGTCACTTATATAGTGCTCGATGGGAGCCAAACCTATCCCGGAATTCTTGGTTTAGTGGTTTCGAAATGATCTTCACGGTGCTTGAGGGAGAATTGCCGGCCCACGCTTTGCCCGTCGGGCTGGCGACCGAGGAAGCTGGACGGGCTGCCGGGATGGGTCAAGCGCTGCGGCGAAAACGTGAAAAAATGTAGATCCGTTCACTCATCGGGCGGCTTCAACCAGCGCCTTTTTTTATGAGTCCCAACATGATCAAAATGCAAAAACGCCGTGTTTTTCTCGGTTTTTGCACAGCATTTATTTGCGCGCGGGCCGATTGTTTCCGTTTAATAGTCTCAAAATGCCGGTTGCAACTCAGCGTTCCATTTTCGCCTGGATGGTCATGTGCAGCGGCTCGACCCAGTGCTTCAGGTCGGCATTGTAATAGAGATAAGCCCGGCTGGCGGGGCCGCTGTATTCACCGGGCACGCGGCAAATGATGTCCAACGGCACCTCGATCTTCTGCCTGGGAGCGAGATCGCGCCAGTAGAGAATTACCTCGCGGCCACGCGTTTCCCAGGCGCTAATCAGGCCCTTCTCCGTGCCGTCGTTCCTCAGGCGCGCGTGGTCCTTGAGCTGCTTCATGTCCTCGGGCAGCGTGAGGCCCGCGGGCAAGCCGATGATTGCCACGGCCATCCCCTGCCCTTTGTCCTGCGTGTTCTCCACGATGACGGTGAGATGAACGGGTTCTCCTTCGCTCGCCTGGGCTCGATCCAGGCGGGTCTGCAAGCGCACCGGATAGTCGCTGGGATTCGCAGGCTTTAGCGTTTGATACGACCAGCTCAGCGTGTATGGGAAGATATTCTTGCCCGTGATCTCGATGCCCACCGTGTTCTTGCCAGCCTTCAGTTGTTTCTCCGCATCGGGCATGGTGAGAAGGAGAGCCTCCTGGGCACCCGCAGCGAAGTCAAGGTTCGCCACGATTTGGTTGCCGACCGAGAGACGAAGTGCACCGCTTTCGACGGTTTTCTTGTTGGCGTTCGCGAAGGCGATGAGTGCCTTCAGAGCGAGTATTGTCGACTGCGTGGAGCCGAACCCGCCGTAGCCGCCGCGCTGCTGGCCTATCCAGCGGATTGCCTTCTGAAGCGGCGCGTTGAATTCTCCAGGCCGGTTGGCCTTGAGCCAGCCGAGCACGGCGAGAGCGGTCGTTTCGATCTGCAGATCACGGCCGCCGGAACCGGTGATGCTGGTGTGTGCCGCATCGAGATGTCCGTCGGCCTGCTGAGCGACAGCGACGCGCTTGAGCAAAGTCGTGCCTTCCTCGGTCTGGCCGCGGTTGATAAGACTGGTTGCAACGAGCGCGAGGAAATAGGGGTCCTTGGAAGTCTTGGCCTGACCTGCTAGGGTCGCCAATTCCAGTCTCACGTCGTCATCCTTGCCACTCTCCGTCAAGGCCCAGACGATGTAGGCGTTGGTGATATCGTCCGGCGCCCTGCCGAAACTGTCGAGGGCGCGTGTGTTCCGCTGGAAGCCGCCTTTACCGTCCTTGCGCGACATCAAGTAAACGCGCGTGCGCTCGATCATCCTGGGGTCAACGTCGTAAACGCGGGCCATGTCGCGGAATTCGAGCAAGCCATAGGCAGTCAGCGCTTCGTGCGGCGGGGCCGTGCCGCCGAACCATTCGTAGCCCTGGCGCTTGTTGCTTGAAGTCGATTGGCACTCGAACGACGTCAATTTGACATAACCGCTAGCCAGTAGATCGCGGGCTCGACGTTCGAGTTCGGGTTTGGACTGGTCGCTCTGTTTAAGGTAATCGAGGGCGAGCACGTTGGGGTAGTTGCTGCTCGACGTTTGCTCGAAGCAGCCACAGGGTTCGCGCAATAGCGACTCGATGCCCTTCTGCAAATCGGCAAGCGTGGAAGGATAGGCTTGCACCTTGCACCTGAGCGAGCCCTTGACCCAGGATTCCGGCAGGACGATGTCGTGGCTGGCGATGCGTTCTAGCACCTCGCTGTGCGAGCCAACGATCGGGAAACCATCGGGGACCACCTGGAACGTGCGCGTCACTCGATCTGCGAACGGCTCGCTCTTGCCTTCGATTTGGACGGCTGCCTGGCCTTCGATGAGCGAAGGCTGGAGCCGGAACAGCCGGCGCGCCCGGCCATCGGCATCTACAGTAAGCGTGGCATCGTCGTCTCCCACTGGGATTGCGCCGGTAGCGGCCAAGTGGAGATGGACCTGTCGGCGCTGGTCGGTGTTGTTGGCGATGCTGACCGGGACATCGATCTTGTCGCTGGCAGTCACTTCGATGGGCAGCTTCGGCTCCAGCGTGAACGGCAGCCGGGCTTCGATGTCCTTCATTACGGCGCCAAGTTGGCCGTCAAGTGTGTGCCCAAAGATCACCACCTGGCACGTCGTGACCGAATCGCAGAGATCGAACGAGATCTCCGTTTTGCCGTTCGCCAGCACGAGCGCGGGCTGCCAATAGAGGGTATCGACAAAATCAGACCGCTGCTCGGAATCGCTGCCCAGCGGCCGCCGGTGGGCATACTCGCGAACAACGAATGGCGGAGGAGGCGGCTGATAAACGCGCTTGGCACCGAGGCGGGAACGAAGCGATCGCCCCTGGCCTCCTTCGCGGCCCATTTGCTCTTGCCGCTGACCTTGCATTTGTGGCCGCATTGCAGCGCCAGCCATCACTGGGGCATTCTGAGGGAGAGCCGGTGCTTTAAGCTCCAGATTTTTCTTGAGATCGCCAACGTTGCCGGCTGGCGCGAGCTGGTACATCCCCAAGTCCGCGGGCCGACGAAGGGCAAGACCCTTTCGCGCATCGAGGGCGGCGGTCTGTCCCTTCATCATGCCGGCCGCTCGGTCATTTTGCTTGGCATTGTCTTGTTTATCGAAGAGGCGCGCTTGATTCTCGGCCATTCCTCGTTCCCGCATGGCGGCCGCGGCGGTTTTCCCGACTTGATTCTCGCCGGCTACGGGATTTGGCGGCATTCCAAATTTAAAACCACCGGGTCCCCGCCTCGGGACGCCCAGGCCTTCTGGCTGTGCCGGTGCCGGGGCTGGAAAGGCTTGTGGCACCGGCATCAGTTCCTCGCGTTTTTCAGCCGGAACCATTTTCGACTTTGCCGACGCTTCCGGTAACGATGAATCTCTCGTGGCCCCGGCCACGGCAAAAGTCGCATTGTCCGCCGCGGGCTTCCTGGACCAAACAACCGTCAACCCAACCAACAGCACGCCACAGACACCTGCAGCTACCAAGTGCGGGATGGCTCCAGTCATGCTTCTGCGAACAGCCACGATCAAGAAGAACAACAAGGCTCCTGCGACTGCCACTATGACCGGGCCGATCGCTTTGTGGATCAGCTCTCGCGGCAATGCCTTGTGGGCAGCCAAGCGATCGACCGCTTCCTGGTAGCTGGACCGGGCAGCGACGGTCTGTAAACTCATCCGTTGCATCTCTTGCTGCCGCTCAGCCTGGATTTGGACCAAGGACCGGCGCGCTGCGTTCTCTTCTTCTTTGAGTTTGGCCAGTTGTTCCCGGTGCTCGCTCTCTATTTTGTCGGCCTCGCGCTCCATCATCGGAGTCATCTGCTGCAACGTTTGCCCGTTCGCCAGGAGCAACCGGTCCGCGTCCTGGCCGAACTGCTGCTGGAAATTCCCCGGGTTCTGCTCGGCGAAGCGCCGCCAACCTTGTGTCCCGAGAAGCAGATCGAGAGCGGCGGGCGCCTTGGGATGAGGCGACAGCAGGAAGTCCGCATATTCCAGATCTTCCGGCCGGCGTATTTCCGTGGACAGGTAAAAATGCGTCGGCAGTGTGTGCGCGGTCTTCTCGTCCGCCATGGTGATGACACTCTTGTCTACGACCGCCACCATCGCGATCGCCGGCGCCGGTTGCTCCTTTTCGTTTAAACCTGCAATCGACAATTTCACTTTCTCGCCGGGCACGTAACGCTCCTTGTCAGGCCCGGCGCTGAGAACAAGCTGCTTGGCGGGCACTCGATAGACGAGGCGCTCGGCCAAGGGGGTCAATTGCGGATGATTTGCGTTGCCCGGCTGCATCTCAAAGACAGTTACTCGATACACGCCGCCGGCTTCTTGCACCGGCCGAAGCACGACTTCAATCGGCTGCATTTTCTTGACGACAACCAGGCGATTATCCATGAGCCGGCCGCGGCAGTACGCGCCGACCAGCAGGGAGCGATCCTTCTGGGCGCTGGCAAGCATGAGACGGATTGGCTCTTTCTCCTTTGTCACACCCGTCCTAATCGTGAGCGCGATGCCGTCATCCTTGGCCGAGGGGAGTTCATACGTGCCTTCGATGCCTGCAGGCTCGTCAATCTTGAGTTCGTACTTGCGGCCTGCCAGCGGCGTGAACGTGTAGAGGCCCATGCCCTGGTTGACGCCGGGAGCGCGGTCGTCGTTGAGCGTTTGCACGTTCGGCACCACCACGGCGCCGGTTTGATCGACAATCCGTCCCCTGATCTCGGCCGGCTTGTCCAACATCGTACGCGCCTGAAAGTAGACTCGATTCGGCAGGGCGGCAACGAGATCGCCGCCTTCGGGGAAGAATTCCACTTGCAGCTTCTTCACGACGATGGGGATTGGCCGAACCAGCGTTTCCACACTGGCGCCGTCGCTAAATTGAACCGAAAATGTGCCAAGCCCGCGGTCGATGACTGTGGGCAGTTTGAAGCGGACGTTCACTGCGCCTGCCTGATCGGTTTGCATCACGATCGGCCTGGCACCCTCCTTGCCGTCGGCACCATAGGGTTTGCCATCGATATAAATGGATGCCTCAACGCGCCGGTTAGCAACCGGCGTGCCTCCCTCCGCACGCGCGACCTTGCATGCGGCCACCACTTCCTGGCCCGCGCCGTAAGATTTGCGCGTGAAATCGAGTTCCTTATTGAGACGCGGATTCTCATAGCGATTGACGATGAATTTGCGCTGCTGTTCAGGGCAACGCCGGTTTTGCTCTCGAACTGTCAGCGTATACTCCCCTCCTGGAAGTGTCGGTTCAATCACGAATTCACCAGTGCCCACGCCCTGGATCGGTTTCTTGTCCGGTCCCTGGATTGGCCTGTTGGTCTTCGGGTCCTGCAGGAGTGCAGAACCTTCTGACTGAAAGACCTCCTCACCGTTGGGGCTGGTGATCGAATAGAAGAGGTGGAGTGGCTCCTTGGCTGGCTTCAAGCTGAAGCGCTCCAGGGTCAGCGAGCGAAAGCGGACCGTTTCGCCTGGCCGATACATCGGTTTGTCGGTCCGCAGGTCCGTGACGAAGACGGGAGTGGCGAGCGGCAGCACCTCCCGGACCTGACCGGTCGGTTGCCCGCCTCGGCTTGCATCAATTTCCAACGTCAGGACATCTTTTGGCGGTAGCGGTAAGCTTGGGGGCAGCACGAGCTGGAAATCCCCCGCGCTCGCGACCTCCTTGGTCTCATAGAGGACCTGATTCCTGGAATTGACGACCCGTGCCTTCAGGTTGGCTGGCACGGCCTGATTATCGAGGTTCTGAGTCTGGACCCTGAAAGTGTTTGGGGCTCCGGGTTGGAGATGTTGAGGACCCGAGACGAGAAGATCCATTTGCTGCTGCCGGACCTTGTTCTCCAGATCCAAGTGCATCTGCTCGTCTCGGCGAACCAGGTCGCCCATGTCTTTCTCTATTTTCTCTACCGAACGCTGCAACACGGCGAGTTTCTCGCCGTATTGAGCGTTGACGGCAGATTCCTGCGCCTTCGTAGCTTCCAGGCGCTGTGTCTCCAACGCTGCTAGCCGCTGATCCTGGAAATAGATAACGGTCCACCAGCCGCACGGAAAACTGAGACCAACCGCCAGAAGGATGCTGGCGGCCAGTGCCCAGCGCAGTGCGAATGTGCGCGCCCGTCGAGGCACGGGAACAGTTGCCGGTTCTTGAGCCGGCGGCTCGCCTGCTGGCGGCTCGAAGCGGACGGCGGGAAACTGGGTTTTGGCTGCAAGCCCAAGCAATCTCTTGTGCGCCTGGGCCTGTGTCAGTGCAGCCTGGCAGCCGGCACACTGTACTAGATGTGCTTGCAGGCTGTCGCGCTCGGCTTCCTCGAGCAGATCGTACATGGAGGCCAACAACTGGGCCTGGTATTGTTCACAGGAGGTCATGATTCTCTCCCCCGGCTGAAATCGCAAATCGAGTTCCCCGCAAGCCTCCTCCAACATCCGCTTCCGCAGATGGCACCTTGAGAGAAGGCCCAGCAGGTTGAATAGATCAAGCCAAAACTCGGCGCAGTTTCTCCAGTGCGGTCCGCATCTGGGTTTTGACTGTGCCAATAGGACAATTGCGCATCTGGGCAATTTCCTGGTAAGTCAGCTCACCGTTTTGTCGCAGGAGAAAGACTTCCTTTTCCTCAGGCCGCAGGTCCAGAAGAGCTTGGCGGATGCGCCGAAGGGATTCTTCGTCCTCCACGAGCTGGTCCGGGACTTTACCGTCGGCAAGTTGCATGATGTCTTCCCCCAAAAGCGGTTTGACCCGCCGTCGCCACGCGCTGCGCTGCAGATCCTTGGCGGCATTCAAGCCCACGCGGAAGATCCAGGCGCGCAGGTCCCGGATTTCCGGCAAGCCTTCCTGCGTCCGCCAGCAGCGGAGGAACACTTCTTGAGCCATGTCCTGGGCATCGTCCGGATTGCCGAGTACGAACCATAGCGTGCTGACCAGCTCATCACGGATCTCGCTAAAAGTGCGCACCAGCACCTCGCCGGGAGACAACGTCCCCGGCGTATCCGGAACCGGCCCTCCAGGTATACTCGCCACCGGTTTGCTCATACAGTCACCTATCAGACGAGTGAGCAGGAATTTGGATTGTAACCGGACGGGAAAAGAGAGAAAGGGCACGCCGAATCCGCTTCAGAAGGGCGGCAGGCAACCCTTGGCACATCAAAGACTTGGGATTTGCGGAGAGTAAACCTTTGTCCAAGCCGTCAAATTGCAGCTGATCTTCCACTTTATCGAGCTGTTCGGGTAAAACACAGCGGTCATGGAAGACCTGCTGATGGAACCTGA
>Ga0316363_10001042_pt1 | contig 27120 bp, 17 predicted proteins | sample Sb_taG_3_FD_200459 | JGI IMG/M metagenome (GOLD analysis project Ga0316363, IMG submission 200459) | Peat soil microbial communities from Weissenstadt, Germany - Sb_50d_a_PC metaG (v2) (version 2) | ecosystem: Environmental > Terrestrial > Soil > Wetlands > Peat | place: Germany: Weissenstadt...
ACGACGAGCGCTCGATCTGCGAACTGCTCGATATTGCCCTGCGCCGCGATGGCCACAAGGTGGAAACCGTCACCGGTGGCGATGCGGCCAAGCGCAAGATCGACAGCGCGCTCTTCGACGTGATTGTTACCGACATCAAGATGCCGGGCGTGGATGGGGTCGAAGTCCTGCGCCACGCGCACCAGATCTCGCCCGAATCCGCGGTCATTTTGATGACTGCCGTCGATGACTACGAAGCTGCGGTGCAGGCCGTCAAGGCGGGCGGCGCCACCGATTACATCCGCAAGAGTCCGGGACTTGTGGACGAAGTCAAACTGGCCATCGCCCGCGCTCTCACGAAAGTCTCGCTCAGCCGACAGAACTTTGCCCTGCGCCGCGACGCGGCCGCGCGCAATTCGCTCGACAACATCATCGGCGTAAGTCCGGCGCTCGAAAAGCTGAAGCAGACCATCCGCACGGTTGCTACCACCAGCAGCACGATTCTGGTCTACGGCGAAAGCGGAACCGGCAAGGAACTGGTTGCCCGCGCCGTGCATACCTGCTCGCCGCGAGCCGGCGAAGCTTTTGTCTCGGTCAACTGCGGTGCCTTCCCGGAGACGCTGCTCGAAAGCGAACTCTTCGGCTACGTCAAGGGCGCCTTCACCGGAGCGAACCAGAACCGGCGCGGACTGTTCGAAGTCGCCGACCAGGGCACGATCTTTCTCGACGAGATAGGCGAGATGACCATGCCCATGCAGGTCAAACTGCTGCGCGTGCTGCAGGAGCGCACGGTGCGTCCGGTCGGCGGCACCAGCGAAATTCCGGTGGATGTGCGCGTCATCGCCGCCACCAATCGCGATCTCGACCGGCAGGTCACCGAGGGCACGTTCCGCGAGGACCTCTACTATCGCCTGAACGTCATTCCCATTCGTGTGCCCGAGTTGCGCGAGCGCCGGGAGGATGTACCGCTCCTGGCAAATCACTTCCTGAAAAAATATGCGCCCGGGGCAGGGAAGAGCATTCACGGCGTCCGAGCGGCGTCGCTCGAAGCTCTGACCGGTTACGACTGGCCGGGCAACGTGCGGCAACTTGAGAACACGATCGAACGGGCGGTGGCGCTGGAAACCACGAGCGAGCTGCGCGTCGAGTTGCCGGCGGAACGTCCGAAGGCTCGCGCCGTGGCCGCTGGCGCGGAAAGCGCAAGCAATACGACCATGAGCGTGAGCGTGCCCGCGGGCTCGGTTCTGCCCGAGGGCGTGAACATGGAAAACTACGTCGCGCAGATCGAGCGCTCGCTGCTGCAGTCCGCGCTGTCGCAAACCAACGGCGTGCAGGTCCGTGCCGCCGACGTGCTCGGCATCTCCTACCGGTCTTTTCGTCACTTGATGAAGAAGTACGAGCTGTAGGGCAGCTCTCAGCTGTCAGTTCTCAGCTATCCCCTGAAGGCGCCTTTTCAGTGGGCGATTTTTTTCTTGGGGGTGGTCAGCGAGTGCCCAGTATGACTACCGTCTCCGTTGCAAAGTCACCCCGCTGAAAGCCGATGCGAACCTTCCCGGATTTGTCCGACAGCTCAGCGGCCAGCTCCATCGGCGTCCGTACCGCTTTGCCATCTACTGACCTGATCATATCGCCTGGCTTCATGGAGGCCATTTCCGCGACGCCTCCGGGCACGATCTCCAGAACTTTCGCTCCGTCAAATTCCTGGGGCGCAACCAAGACGCCGAGCGCAGGGAGCGACATCCCGCGACCCGGCACACTCACCATAGCAGGCTGACGGACGGCAACCGTCGAGGGTTGACTCCCAGAAGGAACACGCCCGGACTTAGGCGAGGGCTCCGAATAAGCTCCACGGCCAAATCGAAAAACGATTCCGCCAGAGACACGGAAGCTGTTTTGGCTGGGAACGCCGTCGTTGTTCAGGTGATGGGTGTATATGAAATCGGCCGGCCCCAAGCGGATTCCGACGCGACGAAAGACCCAATAATCGACGCCACCGCCCGCAGCGAACGCCACAGACGTATCGGACACGGAAGTCCCGGAGGAAATTTCAGGAATATCCATCCGGTCTTGCCCAATCAGGCCATGCACAAAGCCCGTGATCCGTCTTGAGCGATTTCCAACATTATAGCGCACCCCGCCCATGTAGGAGAAATTGCTGCAGTTCAAACCACTATCGCCGCAATTGCTAAGGCTGTGGCCGCTGAGGTCTCCCTCGACAGCAATACGTTGAAACAAGCCGACAGAGCCGGAAAATTCCCAGCCCTTTAGAGCCAGCCGCTGCGCGGAAAAGGGAATAACGCCAGCGTTGTTCGACGGCACGTCAAAGCTGAGGTACGAGAAGCCCCCGAACACATCGATTGCCGGAATGTTCTGAGCGGAAGCGATGCCGAGAAGAAAGAGAGCTGCCAGAGCGAAGTGGACAAATTTTTTCATGTTCCTTACTGCGCCTCCAGGGAATGCAAAAAATGCCCACATCCGACCGAATACAGATTGCAGTGGCCACTAGGGTCTGACCGGGCCGGCCTCGCCAGGAACGATGTACCTCCTAGTCGGGGCTTGTCTTCCGTCAACACTTGCACGAAATTGCGGTGATTGGCGATTATAATTGGCGCGTGGCAAAAAGGAAAATGGGACCAAACGCATATCCATGGGCAGCACGGGAATCCCGCAGGAAACCGAGACACTACCCGGAAACTCCCTCCATATTCCTGTCGCGCGCTCTGCCTCTATGGCGTTGCGATTGTACGTCGGTAACCCTGCGTTTCCTCTAAAGTCATTCCCCGGTTCAACCGATTAAGTTTGAAGGACGGCAATTGAGTCCCTGTTGTAGGGAAATGGTGACGCGCCATCGGGAGAAGATTTATGTCAACAGCGGCGGTTTCCAGCTCATCGATTTTTCAGGAGCTCCAAAGCTTTTATCAGAACCGTCAGGCCGATGTTAAGCAGCTCGGCAGCTCTCTCCAAAATGGGGATCTGAACGGCGCTCAGCAAGCCTACAACGCTCTGGCCGCGCTCGGGCAAAGCGGACCCTTTGCCAGTTCCGAGCCTTTTTCCAAGTCCAGCCGCGCTCAGGCTTTCGAGGCCGTCGGCCAGGCCCTGCAATCCGGCGACTTGGCCGGAGCGCAGGCAGCATTCGCTACGCTAACCGGCAAAAACAGTTCGGAAGGGGCATCGCAGGCCGCTTCGTCCGCGGCGGTCGTAAACCTCAGCAGCGCGCAGCCTATCAGCGCCAGTACCTCTTCGATCTACCAGCAATTGCAATCCTACCGGAAGGAGCGGAACGCCGATCTTGCCCAACTCGGAACGGACCTGCAAGCCGGCAACCTGAACGCAGCGCAGCAGGACTTCAACACCCTGACCGCACTCGGCCAGAGCGGCCCCAATAAGAATGGGCAACCATTTCAGCAAGCCGGTCGCGCCCAGGATTTCCAGGCCATCGGTCAAGCTCTCGAAAACGGCGATCTGGCTGGAGCTCAGTCGGCCTTCGCAAGCCTGGAGGGAACTTTCGGCGAGCAAAGCCAGCAGGCTCAGTCGGCCATCTCGGCCTACAGCTCCAATTCCGGTGGTGCGGAGATCGTCATCAACCTGGGAGGCGCGTCCAGCACGTCCAGCACGAGCGCTTCGAGTGGATCAACCGCGCCGGAAGTTGTCGTGAACGTCGGCCAGGGAGGCAGTTCTACGTCGGGTGCGTCCGGTGTTCCCGAGATCGTCATCAACTTGGGAGGCCCGTCCAGCACGTCCAGCACGAGCGCTTCGAGTGGATCAACCGCGCCGGAAGTTGTTGTGAACGTCGGCCAGGGAGGCAGTTCTTCGTCCGGTGCGTCCGGCGTTCCCGAGGTCGTCATCAACCTGGGAGGCGCGTCCAGCCCCAGCGCTTCCAGTGGATCAACCACGCCCGAAATCGTCGTCAATCTCGGCCAGGAAAGCGGTTCTTCGTCCGCTTCTCCCGAAGAGGTCACGATCAATCTGGGCAGCGGCAGTTCAGGAGCGCAGGTCTCTATTGACGCACCTCAGGGACAGAACAACAGCCCCGCCGAGCAACTCACCATCAACCTCAACCAGCAGAGCAATTACGAGCTCATTCTGAACCTGCTCAACTCCACCGCGACGAGCCTGACTCAGAGCAGCTCCAGCAATGCCCTGAGTGTGAGCGCATAGTTCTGCGGACATGCTCTGCGGGCATGGTTCTGCGGAGATAGTTCTGGTGGCGTAGACTCGCGTCGCACGCCGCGCACGGAGCCGCAGACCATGGGGGCGTTTCGGAAGTGTCTCCGCCCGAAACGCCCCTCCCCTCTTGCCGCTCTCCGGGCTCGACATTCCGCCTGTAGAGACGGGGCTAGGCCCGTCTCGGAAGACGCGGCAAGCCGCGTCTCTACGGGAAATCAAACGCCTCTTCCAGGACCGCAACCCGCTAGAACGTGATGCGCACTCCGAACTCCATTTGCCGCGGAGCCCCGATCGCGTACGTGCCCGAACCAGGCAGAACCCGGTCCAGTCGCGCAGTGCAGAAGGTGGTTGAGTTGCCGCAGTATCCCCCTGAACTGGCGTTATTCAACGAACTGCCCGGCGCGCCGTTCAGCACGCCGCTTAGCTGGTTCCCCGCGCCCCCGAAGTTGGCCCAGTTGAAAACGTTGAAAAAGGAAACGTTCGGCTCCAGCCTAACCCGCTCCCCAACCTGGAACGGCCGGCTCAAATGCAGATCCATCGTTTTCAGCCAGGTCGCTTCCGCCGCATGCGAGGGCAGCCCTTGAATCAGAGGCGCATAAGCGCCCAGCGCAAGCAGTTGCTGCGGGCTGAACAGACCGCTAGTCGCCAGCGCCGCACCCGCCGGAGTCAACTTCCCTGCGTATGTTTGGTTGTAACGCGTGATTACCTGGGTCAAACTGCCGTTCGAGTATTTTCCCGTGCTTCCAATAATCGTTGCCGGCAAAAGATCGCCCACGGTGCCGTCACCGGTGATATCGCTGCGGAAGATTTCCCCCGCCACTCCGCCGCCGTCCTGCTGCGGAATATAAGCGCTCAGCGGAAGCGGCGACGCCAGATGCGTGATCATCGAAAGCCGCAGCCCGTGCGGCAAGTCCGCCGTCGGAGTGAGTGTAAACTGGTGCGTCCGGTCCAGCCCCGAGTCCCCCCAATGTCCCAGATGCGGCCGGTTGTAGTCTTCCGCCGCGTTCATCAGCGAATAATCTCCCCCGCTGCCGTTCGGCTCTGCCAGGTTGCTGCGATAGCGGGAGAGCGTGTAGGAAAGCGCCATCTCCAACCGCCGCACGCGCCGCATCGGGTTGTCTGCGCTGACCCCGTGGTACGCCAGATGTATACCCGTATACCGCGACCGCCCGCTCGGAAAGTACATGATGTTCGATCCCACCGCCGGATTGATCCCGCCGAAGGACGCCTGCAGCGGCTGATGCGACAAGTTCTGCTTCCCTAAAACCGAGCAGGGAAACGGCCCGCAGAACGCATTCGACGAATCCAAACCCTGGCGCGCGAAATCGGTGATGCTCGCTCCCGTCACTGCATTCAAGTAGCAAGCCACGGCGGCCTGCGAACTGCCGCCCGTGGACGCCGCCTGCGGGCATCCCTCCGACTTCCGGTTAGCGGCTAGCGTCAAATTGATCGCATCCAGCTCCGCCTGATAGGTATTGAGTAAGGGGTTCAGATCGTGCCCGTCCGTCATGTAGCCTGCGTCTCCCACGTGATTGGTGTCAATCCCCAGCGGAAACTGGGTGCCCATCTCGCGCACATAGTCGGCGGAGAACATGCCGCGTTCCCCGATCTGATGCTGAATTCCACCGCTGATGTGGATAACCCGGGGCGTCCTGAAACCAGGCGCCAGCATGCCGCCAAAATCCGCCACGCTGTTCGCCAGCGAGTACACGTTCTGTCCGCCCGTCACCGCCAACTGTGCCGCCAGGAACTGAGACTGCAGATCCTGAATCGTCGTCGAAACCGTCCCGATCGGAGCGCCGCAAATGCCGGTTGCGATGTCCACTCCGTCCACGGAACTCACCACCGATCCGTCCGGAAACAGCACCGATCCCGTCGGACACAGCGTCAGGCTGCGGTTGTATTGCCCGTTCGACAAGCGGTTGATGCGATCCTGATAGGTATTTTGCAGCAGAAAATTGTCATAAAACATTCCTCCGCTCACCCGCACCACCGTCCTCCCATTGTGTCCCGGGTCCCACGCCACACCGAGTTGCGGAGCAAAATTCGTGATCGGCTGGTTCACGCTCTGGCCGAGGAACTGGTGCAAACCCGGCGTGACAGGGTTCGGAATCAAACCGAATTGATCGAGAATCAAACCGCTCGGGCACGGTGGAGTGTTCGCGATCTTGGAGTTGCTCAAGGCCGAGCATGGGACCGCCGGCAAGTCGCTGTCCGTGCGCCCGGTGTCCCGCACATAATTCACGCCAAAGCTGATGTTCAGGTTCGGAAGCAGGTTGAAGGTGTCGCCCAGATAACCCTCGAGGCGCGTGTCGAAGTGACCGCCCGTCGACCGGTTGAGTGCCGAGTTCTCGCTGAAATTTCCGAGGCCGTTGAAAATCGTGACCATGCCCACCGGATAGTTCAGCGGATTGCCCGCGCCTCCGGGGAACGGGTCCGCGGTGCTATTGATGGCATTGATCACGTCCATTCCGTTCGAACTGGTCACCGACGGCCCGTAATTTCCCGGCGCGTAAAAATCTCCCTGCGCGATGCGATGAATGGCTCCCCCGAAGCGGATCGTGTGATACACCTTATGAATCGTGCTGCTGTCGTAGCGCCCGAAAAGGTCGCGCTGAATCGTCTGCCGCGGACCCGCTGTGCTCGGCCCCAGTCCATACGATCCAAGCTGCATGTGGAACGGCGCCCCCGCCACAATCGTCGAATCGCTCAGGTCCGGATTGATCGCGTTCACCATCTTCTGATAGCCGAAGCGCGCGCTGTTCACGAACCGTCCCCGGTTCCAATCCAGCCCAACAACCGCCGCCGGAACGTTCAACTGATTGCGAAAATTCGACTGGCTGTCCGGCGGCCCGATCTGGTTCGCATTGTCGTAGCTGAACCGCACAAACCACTTCATGTCGTCGCTGAGGTTATAATCCAGCCGCGCCGTCAGCATGTTCTCGCGAAAATAAGCGTCCCGCAGGCTGATCTGGTTAGGAGCTGGGAATCCGAACACCGCCGGCAAAAAACCATCCTGCTTGGTGCGTTCCCCGCCGATGAATAGAAATGCCTTGTCCTTGATCACCGCGCCGCCGCCGCCAAATCCATACTGCTGGCGGCTATAGTTACTATCGCTTGACGGAAACCCTGCCAGGCCGAGGATCTTGTCTTGCAGACTTCCAAACAGATTGCCGTGCCATTCATCTCCACCGGAGCGCGTTGAAACCCGCACCGCACCGGCGGCGTTCAGCGACTGAAACACCTCTGGCGTGACCCGCGAGACGATCACTTCCCGAACCGCCTCCGCCGGCAGGTTCATCGTGGCCGCGCCCTTGGTCTCATCCATCACCTCGACTTCATCCATGTCGTAGTGCGTCGTTCGTCCCAATTGGCTGTCGATCGAAAGCGATTGCAACCCGCTCTTGCCCGGATCGAGAATCCTTCCATCCACCGCCTGCACGCCCGGCTCAAGCTGTCCCGCATGCAGATAGTTCCGCCCGTCAATCGGGAGCCGGTCGGCAATATCGCCACTGAACGTACTCTCCAGCCGCACCGGCCCCGGATTGATCCATTCCAGCTTGAAATCCGCCGTGACCGCAGCCCCCAACACCACTTTCACACTGCTCTCGGCCGGCGCCATGTCCCGGCCTTCCACCCGGACCACATAAGCGCCCGGCGGCACCACCTCGGAAACATACGTCCCGTCCTGGCCGGTGCGCGTCACTCCCCTGGTCTCGGTGGCTTGCGACCTGTACAAAACCCGCGCCCCTTCCACGGGGTTGCCGGCGTCATCGCGCACCGTACCTTGGATGGTGCCGGCTGTCGGATTTTCCGGTGTCTCTTCCTGCGCCCACAACGAAACCGTGAGCGCAACAACAACTAAGGGCAATAGGCCAATCGGCAGAGAACGGCGAACATGCAATCCGGACCAATCAAACAAAGTGACTCTCCTGGGGGCAGAACCTCAAGTAGAACCTGGAAGCGATTCCGCGTCTAAGGATCCTGGTTTTCCAGTGCAATGATTTTCTACTGAAATCGAATAGAACAGTTTACTAGATGCGCCCACTTCCACGGGGCGATGTATGCGTTTTTACCGCAGGAGAAAAAGGGACCGCTGGGCCTCAGCGCGAGCCTTCTTTCGCAACCCTTCCGCGATCGCACGTGGATTGGTCGATATTTAGAAGGTGACCTTGGCCACAAACTGAACCATGCGGCCAGAGGGCAAACCTTGCAAGAACGAGCCGTAAGGCCCGGTCGGCGGCGCCGCCATTGAGGCGAACACAAGATCACGCGCTGACAGATGTCAGTTAGGATGGAAGCCTGCGGTCAGTGCTTCGCGGCAGCTGCGGGAGGCGTGATTGGCATGTTACCTTGCACGTTGGCGTCCCCTGTTGGCAGTCGCGAGCTGACCATATCATGCACCTGCTGATAGCGGCGCTGCGCCTCGGCTAGTTCCTCCTTGCTCGCGTCGGAATCGGCCGCAACTCTGTCCTGCTGTACGACATAGTTGTCGGCCTGATCGCGTTCCGTCTGTTTCTTGGCGTTCTGGAACCACTTGGCCAAGTTGTCGTCGATTTTCTTGTTCAGCTTCTTTGCTTCGGAGTTGATTTGCTTCCAATTGGCATGCTGATCGTTAGCGATGTCGAAGATGCTCTTGCCTCCCTTGAGCTGCGAGGCAAGGTCTTCCATCTTGGTGCCGCCTGCGGTTAGCTGGAGTGCCAGAAAAATGCCGCCGTAGTTCAGGTTCAAGTCCTGTCGGTCTTTCACAAGGTCAAGTCGCTTGACGTTCAGCATCTCAGACATTGTTGTGTTCACAATGCTGCGCGTATTGGGGTCACTGGCGATTGTGGTAACCTTCTTGATCTCTTTCTGGGCCTTTTCCTGGTCGTCTGCAAAGGCCGGAAGCGCCACCAAGGCGAGAAGCACCACGAGGGAACGCGCTCGGAATTTCATGAGAGAAACCTCCCGGATAGATTTTATCGAAGTGATACAGTGCTGTACATAGACCTTTTGGTTTGAATTGATGTGAGGGACAACGCGACCGTCCTTGTGGCTGCAATCGGTAGCCAAAATGGCCAGCATTGCAACTCAGTTGCAATGCTGGCTGCCTCTTGGTCATTCTGTCCAGATCCCAGCCGATCTCATAAACCCTGCGATACGGGATTTCGCCCGGCTACAGTTTCGGAGAACGGTAGAGAAGGTCCAACCCTGCTGGCGGCGCAGATGCGGCACCGCTTCACTGCGCTGCTAAGTCCTTGCGCAGTTGCTTGGACAGCTTTTCGATCCGGTTGAGTTTCTCAACGATGTCCTTGGGCAACAGGCCTTGGTTGGCGGCGGCGACGTCAGCAGGTATCGATTTCGTCAGCGCCGCCAACTCCTCCGCCTCGCGGCGAATCTGCTCCTGCTTGGCTGCCTGCTCCCGTGAGGCAGCAGAAGGTGCACCTTGCCGCGCTTGCTGAGTTGTTGTTGGCGAAGCAGAGGAAGGCTGGACCTGCGAACTTTGCCCAACTGACACACCGCACCACAAGAAGCTAAGGCTGCAAATCAGAATCAAGGTCTTCATGGCGGGACCTCCTGACGAAGGTCGTGTGTGGCACCATTTTACTCGGAATCAAAAATAAAGTTTCACATTTGAGCGTGGGCGGGCATACAATTCTGCCCCACAGGGAACTCTTCCGGGGGGGCGTATGAATGCCCGGTGTGCTTGGATGGTAGGTCTGATTTTGGTTTGCTCTTCTTCGCTGGCCGATCCCCAGCAATTGCCGAGCCATGGCGCTAGTCGGAGGGTGCAGACGCTTGAGCGCCAGACAGCGCTTGAGCGGGACCCTAGCGCTCCTCCCCGGTACACTCGAGCTGACCTGGCACGCCAGGCGAACGAACTTTCACAGTTGGGGCAGTCGATTTCCTCGGACATTCAACAAGCCAAGCCCGCCGATCTGTCCCGCAAGCTGAAGAGAATTAACAAGCTTTCGAGAGAGTTGCGCCGCGAAATCGTACCCTGATCCACCCAACTCACCTTGCTCCACGTCCGCCTCAACAAAAAAGGGCGGTCTCTTTCGAGACCGCCGGTTCTAGCAATTGTTGTTTTAGAAGTTGAACTTCATCGACAACTGAATCAACCGCGGTGAAGCATCGCCGCCGAGGAACGAACCCAGGATGCTGGTCGGCGTGCTCAACGCGCGGGTGATGCTGCCAAAGTATGGGTTTGCTATGTCGCGAGTCGGCTGGTCAAAGTTGGGGTGGTTCAAGATGTTGAAGAATTGAAAGCCAATCCCCAGCTTTCCTTGCTCCCAGTGCGGGATGTTGGTGAACTTCATGACGGTGAAGTCGGTATCGAAGTACGCTGGCCCGTAGAACTGGTTGCGGCCTTGGGTACCGAAGCCCGACGACGCTGACGTAAAATCGGCCAGGTTCAAACACGGAGTGGCGGAGGGTGGGCTCGCAGTGGCGCATCCCTTGCCTTGCGTCGGCTGGGCAACTCCGTCGTAGTTAGCGAATAGGGACCCACCGTAGCCGAAACCGCCAAGCGCACTCGACGTGCCACCATCGATCACAGTGTACGGCAGGCCACTACGGGTAAACAGCGTGCCCGAGAGCTGCCAGCCTTTGGTCAACGGCTTTGGTCCGCCCCAGTACGGTACTTCGTAGACGTAGTTGATACTCAAATACTTACGAGTGTCGTAGTCAGCGTTGCCATAATTCGAGCGCAGATTGAAGGGGTTGGTTGGGTAAAGCAGGCTCTCGTTCGTGCCGTAGGTGAACGGCAGCAGCCCACCGTTGGAGATTTCGTCGATCGCGTGGCTCCAACTGAAATTTCCTTGCACCTGAAGGCCGTGCGAGAAAGCGTGCTGCACGCTGAATGTCACGCCGTTGTAGTTGGACACCGCAGCGGTAAGAACCTGGGTCGCTGTCCCGAAACGTCCATCCCAGCCTCCAACCGCGTTACCCCCGGACGTACTCAAGCCCCCGGCCAACTGAGCGTTTGGAAGACCGGCGAACGGCGTTGGGCAAATGCCGTTAGCGTAGGTCACCGAGGACGGACACCACGCGTTCAGACCGTTGTCCACTGCCGTCTCGTGGTAACCGTGGTTGCCCACATAGTTGATGGTAAAGGAGGTCCGAGCGCCAATCCCCTGTTGCAGTTCAAAATTCCACTCCTCGTACGTCGGAACCTTAACGGTGCCTACAGAGGAAATGTTGGGTGGGGCGAAGGCGGGATCGGATGCTGAGATGCTCGCTAATGTGCCCCCGCTTTTGAACCCAGCCACGAACGCGGCGTTCGAATTACTAGCGGTCTCGAAGACATTGCCGATCCCCGTTGTTTGCGAGATCCGCCCGCTAACTACGAATGTATTGTCGTAGGGCGGGTTTTGCGACAGGTTATCGGCAACATTGCCCGGGAAGGTGTCAGCAAACAGGCCGAAACCACCGCGCAGCACCGTGTTCTTCAAACCAGGCGGCGTCCACGCGAAACCAAAGCGAGGCTGCCAGGCAATTTTGGTGAGGGCGGGAGCAGCCGCACTGAGTCCCGTGACAATGCTTTGATTGTAGGGAGTCGTGGCGCTGTGATCGAGGCTCGCCCAATTCCCAGAGCCGGCCAGACGAGCAAAGCAGTCAGTCTGGCAAACCGGGTTGGAGGGGTGATCCATGCGCAAAGCAAAGGTCAACTTCAAGGTGGGAGTCGCCCGGACCTCGTCCTGGACATACCACCCCAATCCATAAATGGCGACAGGAATCGCAGGCGTTACGGGGAACGATTGTTCGTAAATGTTGCCCCCGTCAGAGCCGGCGGTATAAATGTCGCCAAGACTGAATGGCAACAGGAACCCGCTCAGATAGAAGCCGAAGTCGTGGTCGCCCACGAGGTAGCGGTGGAAATTCACTCCAACTTTCAGAGTATTTCTGCTGTTCAAGTTATAGGTATAGTCGTCCACCAACTGGTACTGGGTGACGTTTCTGCCTTGCGGGAAGATGAAGTCTTCCCCGCCGAGGGTGCTGAGCCCCGTGTACGCGGCGGCATACAGCGTCGTCGGGAAGGCCGCGTAGGTCGCGGCTGGGTTCGCGTTCTCGAAGATCGCACTATAGTAGGTGGCCGAGCCGACGAAGTTGTTCACGGCTTTAGGGCCGAAGATGTGGCTCCAGCTCACTTGCGTCTGGTACTCGGGCTGGGTGCTTTGCGTGTTGAAGAGCTTGTTGATCGGGTCGGTGTTAGTAGCCTGCAGGCCTTTATCTTCCTGAGCCCGAATGAACAACTTGTCATTGTTCGTCAGGTTGAAGTCAAACCTCCCCGCCATGAGGAACTCGTGGGTCAGGTTGGTGATGTTGGAACGGAAACTATCGACGCAAACCCCGGAGGGAACCGCCGCTGCCGGAACGTCTTGGCAAGAACTCGGCACCGCGTTCGCTCGGCTGGCACCAGGAGCCCCGTTATAGAGATTGAACATGTTTGTGTAAAAGGCAGTGGCTCCAGGGACGTATCCAGGGTCGCCCGTGCCGATATTGGCCAGCGTAGCTGCCTGGAATGCAGAAGACGGCAAATTAACCGTTGCGCTCGTCGGGATCAATACGCGCAGACCCTCGTAGTTAAAGAAAAAGAACGCTTTGTCCTTTACGATGGGGCCGCCAAACGACGCCGCATATTGGTTCGCATTGTCGAACGACCGAGGCGTTACAGGACTGGTGTTTTTGTTGAACCAGTCGTTAGCGTTCATGACGCGACCATTCCACCAATAGGCGGCATTGCCGTGCCACTGATTCGATCCCGACTTGGTGACGTAGTTGACCGTTGCGCCAGCAAAACCGCCGTACTCACCGGAATAACCGTTGCTTACGACGGTGGCTTCCTGAACTTCGTTGTTGCCGAGCAACAGGTTGGTGGCACCGGAGTTGTTCAGGTTCAGGAACGGATCGTTGTCATACATTCCGTTCATCGTAAACAGGTTTGAGGTCGCTGAGATGCCGAAACTGGAGAAGTTTCCATAACCGCTCTCCGTGTTCATGGTCGAGCCCGGAGCGGTCTGGGCAATGAAGCTCAGGTCATTGCCCGGGTTTGGCAGGTTTTGAACCGCCCGCGTATTGATGGTTGTGGAAATTTCGGAGCTGTCCGTCTGCAGAAGCGAGGCTTCTCCCGTCACCTCCACGACCGTTCCCGCTGCTCCCACTTCGAGCTTCAAATTAGTGACGGCGACCGCCCCTACCGCCACGGCCTGCGACACAGTCGCAGTCTTGAAGCCGGGAGCCGTCGCCGAAACCTTGTAACTGCCGGGTGCCAGCAACGGGAACCGGAACGTACCTAGCGTGTTGCAAGTGGTAGTTTCGGTAAAGCCCTTCTCCAAGCTCTTTAGCGTAACCTGTGCGTTGGCCACAACTGCGCCCGTTGGATCGGTAACGGTACCGCTAACCTCGCCGGTCGTCATGGACTGAGCGAATGCCAAGGTACTGGTCAGCATGCATGCGGCCAGCACCAGGAAGAATGCAAACAGCAGCAAATGTCTAATTTTCATCGGTTATTTCCTTTCGCGATTCGAAATTCGAGATGCAACTAACGGTCCAAGACAGCGCTGCCAGCACATTGTTATGTATCGTGTTGTATAGAAGTAACTTAGCGGCATGAACCCGGATCAATCCCGGTCCCAAACTCGTGTCAAATATGGTTTTTGGTAGGGGTGGACTTCAGAATTATGTATCTGCGAGGACGCCTGCTCAGAACGTCCCCTTCCGCGTGTAGTACCCCGCGCGATAGTGCGACTGATAACGCCCGCCCGCCGGCGCGTTCGTCAGGTCCACCCGCAGTTGGCGGAATTCCGAATTCGAATAGCGCTGCGACGGATAATACGCCAGCAGATACTGCGTCCGCAGCTCGTCGCTGATCCGGCGGAAGGCGTCGTCCAGTTGCCCGAGCGACGTGGCGTAGTAATACTTGCCGCCCGTGTCCGATGAGATCTGAATCAGCGCGTGCTCGCCGCCGGTATCCCGTCCTGCATCCGCTTCGATGGGCACGATGATGATGCTATAAATAATCGCCTCCGCCTCCTGTGCCGCGCGCAGCGCTTCTTTGTAGTTCACCTGGCTCATCGTGTCTCCGCCGTCGGTGATCACCACCATCACTTTTCTTCCCTGGCGCCGGCTCAGCGCCTGCGATCCCAGAAAAATCGCGTCGTAAAGCGCCGTCGCCGAGCCATTGCGCACCCGGTCGATGCCGGCGTCGATCTTTTTCAAGTCGGATGTGAACGGCACCATTAGGCTCACTTCTTCGCTGAACTTGTACACCGCGAGTCCGTCCTGCGGCCGTACAATCGCGTGGGCAAACTTGCGCGCCGAGATCAGCTCGAGCGGCAGATCTTTTCTTGTGCTCAAGCTCGTATCCACCGCCAGCACAATCGACAGCGGCAGCGCCGATTCCCGGCTGAAGATCGCGATCTTCTGCTCTTTGCCATCTTCCTTCAGCACAAAATTTTCTTTCTGCAGGTTCGCCACCGGAGCCCCGCGCCCGTCCGTCACCGTCACGAACACGTTGACCAGCTTCACATCGACCTTGATCGTGGTTTCCGGCTCCTCCGCCATCAACCCGGGGATGGCATAAATGATCGAGAGGAAGACGAATAACACACGTTGGATGCGCTTCATATGAGAGTCAATCATTTGGATGCTGGCTGTTTCCCCGCTGTCTCTCCCAGTCGTCGAATTTCTTCGGAAACGCCTCACCGTCGGCCCACACCGCTCCATCTTCAAAGTATTCTTTCTTCCAGATCGGCACCGTCTTCTTCAGCGTGTCAATGATCCAGCGGCAGGCCTCAAAGGCCGCGTCCCGATGCGCCGCGGCCACCACGATCAGCACGCTCGTCTCGCCAATCTCCAGCCGCCCCAGTCGGTGGATGATCGACGCTCCCCGTACCCCAAAACGCGCCCGCGCCTCCGCCGCCAGAGATTCCATCTGTTTCAGCGCCATCGCTTCATAGGCTTCATAGTCCAGATAGAGCGTGCGCCGCCCACGCGTGTTGTCCCGCACCACGCCGTCGAAAATCACCGCCGCGCCATCCGCCGCCCGCTTCAACCGCCCAAGCACAGCCTCCGTATCGATCCGCTCGCGGACAATCCGGACTTCGCCCGGCACTTCGCCCCGGACTTCGCCCCGCACTTCGTCGTTGCCGTCTTCCGCCGACCCGCCGCTCACCGGTGGCAGCAGCCCCACTTCATCGCCCTCTCGCAGCACCCGGTCCGCTCCCGAATATTCCTGATTCACCGAAATCGCCAGCGACGGCGCCATCGCTTCAAACCGCGGAGCCTCTCGCGCATAATAGAAGAGTACTTCTCGCACCCGCGCCCCTTCCGGCAGATCAACCGTCTCGCCCGCCCGTCCTACCACGTCCTTCAATATTCCAAAAAAAAGCACGCCAATCTTCATCAGAATTCGTCTTTTCCCGTAGAGACGCGTCTTGCCGCGTCTCGCCCGACCCGCCGGGCGGGGACGCCCGGCTCTCCACCAGCAAGCTGGGATCGACAGCAGTAACAATCACGCGCCCGCGCCACTAGTGTAGCGCGCCGCACCCGAAAGGACCTGTCCCTCCGTACAGCCTTCCGCGCCCGACCCTCCGTTCTCCAATTACCTCCGTAATCGTGCATTAAGTCACGTTCCCGCTTAGTCTTAGTTGCGACGACTCCAGTAGCGAGAGGAGGCTGTTATCGTTAACGCCGACCAAACCGATGCCAGTCGCAGTGCGTCCGCTCGGTCTTTCCTTCACAGCCTTAATATTTTGATCAAGTACACCCGGCTGTATGGAGTGACCCACAAGCGCACCGAGGGCCAGTTCGAGACCGCCTGGAGCGAACTCCAGCAGGCGCTGCCCAAAAGCGGCGACACTGGTTTTCTGCTCGGCGTCGCCGACAACAAACTTCTTCTCGATGGTATCCCGCTCGAAACCGGACAGGCCGAGCGCAGCTTCGCACAGTTGCTGACTGCCGCGGGACTCTCCAGCATCCTGTTCTCCAACAAGGTCACGCTCGAGGACTTTACCAGCCTGGTCCGCGCCTTTGCCATGGGCGGCTCCAAAGCGCAGGACTTCGCGAAACAGATCAAGGAAAGCCTCGGCGATAACAAGAGTTCCTCCATCCGCATCAATGAAGTCAAGTTCGTGGCCGCCGATCCTGTAACCGGCGAGTATTCCATGGCGGCACAACTCGCCGTCCAAGCCCTCGGCCCCGAGGCCAAGCAGTGGCTCAATGACCCTCAGAAACTTCTGCAGTTAATTGCCGCCGCCCAGGGAGCGAGCGCCGGCGGTTCGGGTGTGCCCGGCGGCGCGCCCCTTGGCAGCGTTCCCACCATCCCTATTCCCGGCGGCGCGGGCACCGGCGGCTCGTCAGGCGGGCCATGGACCGGCGGCGTCGTTCCCTTACAGGAAGAGGAAGTCATCCAGACGATTCGCCTGCTCACTCATTTTGGCCAGGCGATGCAGGATCCGAACGGTTCTCAGGAAAATCTCAAGGTCGAACTGGGCAAGGCGCCCGAAGGTGCCAAGCTGAATCTCGCCCAGTTGCTCGAAGGTCTGGCTGCGCAGGCTTCTCAGAACGTCACGAACGAAAACAATGACACACCGCTTCTGATGAAGGCGGCCGAAAGCATGGCCATCAAATTCGCTCTCGACCGCTATCAGCGCGGCGATGTCAAGGTCAACGCCGTCCACGACATGATGGACCACATGAGCCGGCAGATGGACACGCTCCGCCAGATCCTGCGCGTGCAGGAAGATAAGATGTCCAAGGCCGGCATTCTGGTTGAGTCCCACGCCGACATTCTCGACCGGATGTTCTGGGCCGAGATTCCGGAAGCTGGCAAGAAAAGCGTTCTGCTCTCCAACGAAGCCGCGTGCGTGCCACCGCGCAACATTCGCCAGTTCGTCGAAATCCTTTTTGATCGTGACGACAACGAGCTCGCCGCTAAAATTCTTTCCAACTACTGCAGTGGCCTCGACGCCAAGGATGCCGAGCCCCGCCGCAAGACCGCCATCGGGCTGGCTCAACTCGCCGACCTCTATGCCACCGCACCGGATGAAGTCATGCCCAATGCCCTCGCCCTGATCGCCGAGAAACTGGGCAAGGAAAGCGATCCCGAGATTCAGAGCCTGCTGAGCGCCGCCTTCGCGCGCTTCGGGCAGGAGGCTTGCACCCGCAAAAAATACAAAGCCGTCGCCGAACTCTGCAACTCGCTTGAAAGAGTAGCCCACGAACGGCCTGCCCTGGTGCAGGATCTCCGCTCCCGCGTCGGCATCGAAAATCGCCTGCCCGAGATGATCGAAGAAGCCATCGGCGCCGATCAGGCGCCTGAGGATTTAATCAACGTCCTGCAGCAGCTTCCCAGAAGTTCCGTCGAACACCTGGCCGACCGCTTCTTCCGCGCCCAGAAACGCGTCGAATGCGATCGTATTATCGAACTCGTCGGCGAACTCGGACAACCTGGCATCGACGATCTGCGCGACATTCTGCGCACCGGGCAGCCCCGCCAGGCTGCCTCAACCGTCGGCCTGTTGAGCCGCCTCGCGGTGAGCACGCTGCTGGAGTTGCTGCCCTCCCGCATGGGCGAGTTCAACCGCTTCTATCAGGACGTCATCGTTCGCCAGATCGCCTTCGGCGCCGCGCCCGACCGCGGACGCACCCTGCTCGAGCTGCTCGAACTGCTCGACTCTCACATCTTGCCCGAGGCCATCGACGAGATCGGCATGAGCCAGGACCACAGCGCCAGTTCCAGCCTGATTGCTCTCGCCACCGCCGGCGAAGCTCACAATCGCCCCCCGTTCGTGCAACTGAAAGCCGTCGAGTCACTCGGCCGTTTGCGCGAGAGCGAGGCCGTCCCGGTTCTGCGCGCCATCATTGACGACAAGAAATTTTTCGGTTATAGCCAGCACCGCGAATTGCGAATCGCCGCCCTTCAGGCGCTCTCCAAGATTGATCCCCGCCACGGCACCCAGGCTCTCACCGAGAGCGGCCTCGAAGCCGGCGAACTCACCATCGCTCCGCTCGATTCCGGCCCCGGCTGTCCCTGGGTCCGCCAGCGCCGCTACGAACGCATCGTCCTGCCGCGCACTCTCTCCGCCACGCTTTCCAGTTCCTGGGGAAAGTCGAACATCGTCATGCGTGAGATGAGTCTTGGCGGTGGCATGGGCACACGCAATGACAATCTCCGCGTCGGCTCCGAAGCCCACGTCGAAATTTCGCTGGGCGTGAAAAAAATCCGCGGCGAGGTTCTCCTCCGCCGCGCCCGCGTCAATGAAATCGGTTTCGAGTTCGTCAGCATGGACCTCGACAGCCGCTACCGCCTCCGCCGCATCCTGGTAGAGGCCTTGCAAAGAGTCCCCGACAATCGCTCCGCCGAGTGGGACGGCGCACGAAAAGAGTAGAACAAGGTCTCAGGTCTCAGGAAATGCGGGTGCTCCGCTCCTTACGCGCTTTGTGATGAGTGGGTTTCGCTAACTCTAGAGCGCCCCATGCCACGTTCACGAAAATAATCGTAGAAACGCGCCTTGCCGCGTCTGCCCGCACCCGTCACTCGTACCCACCTGTTCTGCCGCAATGAAAAAGCCCCCGCGTAGCAGGGGCTTCTCCGCAGATCAAGTTCTAAAAACCGCGAACTCGCTTACGCCACCTTCACGAAAATAATTACCAGCGTGAACAACACCAGCGATTCGATGAAGGCCAAGCCGAGAATCAGCGCCACCTGAATGCCAGCGCGGGCGGCCGGATTGCGTCCGAGCGCTTCGCACGCCGCCGACGCGGCACGCCCCTGGCCCTGCGCCGCCAACCCGGCGGCGATGGCGATGGCGAAACCAGAAGTGATTGCTATCCAGTTGGTCGAACCAGCCGCGCTTGCGCCCGTCTGCGCGAACGCCGGAACAGCCAGCGCCGAGAACATCATCATCACGAACAACAACATTACGATTTTCCGCATTTTGTTTCTCCTTTATGAATTGCCCCCAGTGGGTGGTTGGCGCCGTGCGAGTAAGCCAGCGCCCTCACGCTGAAGGGCGAGGTGTCAGTTGCCAAGTCTCAGGTCTCAGGAAAACCTTGAATTTCCTGAGACCTGACACCTAAGACCTGAAACCTTCTCTAGTGCTCATGCGCCGTTGCCTCTCCCAGATAAACGCAGGCGAGCAGCACAAAAATGTACGTCTGAATAAACGACACGCCGATATGCAGGCCCTCGAAAATAATCGGAATACCCAGCGGCACCAGCGAAAAAAATACCAGCGTAACCATCTCGCCCGCGAACATGTTCGCGAAAAGACGAACCGTCAGTGACAGGACGCGGGCCGCATGACTGAACAACTCAATCGGGAACAACAGGATCGGCAAGAACAACCGGACAACCAGCGGCATGCCCTCTTGCGGCCCGATGAAATGCTTCAGGTATCCAACCGGCCCATTCGCGCGCACACCATGAAAGTGATAGTAAAACCACGTCAGCAGCGCGCAACCCAGCGGGACCACCTTGTCCGCCGTCGGCGACTCGAGTCCCGGCACCACTCCAATCAGATTGCAGCTCAGGATGAACATCCCCAGCGCGGTCAGATACGGGACGAACTTCTCCGGATGTTGCGAAATGGTCTCGCTGGCCAGGTTATTGACGAACCCGTCAATGAATTCCATCGTGTGCTGCAACCCACCCGGACGCTCCACCGAAAGCCGCGTGCGCACGGCGATAAAAAATATCGTCAGCAGCAGTACCACCAGCAGTTCCATCGCAAAGCTGTTCGAGATCGGAGTCGCCGGATACTTCGGATGAATGTGCAGCGCCTGCAGCAACGCCAGCACCGGCACGCCGAACAGACGATTCAGAAGTGCGGTAAAAGCCAGTTGTTCCATTTGCAGACTTTGCGATTCTCAGACTTAATGAATTGTAAAAGCTCCGCCGGAGTGCAATTCCGTATTTTAAAACCTTAAACTAGGATGGCCGCCGTAAAGCCGTGTACCCTTCCCATACCGCCTCGGCCATCAGGGCTGCCACCGGCACGCACAAGCCCCACAGAAAGCCGCGAAACGCCAGGGAAGAACCTTTGAATATAGCATAGGCAGCGGCCCCCACCAAGGCGTAGCGCACGAGGAAGCGAAGGATGATCCGGCCGCCTTTCTCCCGGCTATTCCGGTTGACGATGCGATCGGCAAGTCCTTCGACGCCGCGCGTCAGCGAGCGGAAATTGACGTAGGAAACCGCGGCTCCGAAGCCAAATCCAATCGATCCGGCCCAACCGTAAAACCAGAACGCCGGCCCCAGCAGCAGAACGCTCACGACCAGCATGTTGCGCAGCACGCGGGGAATGATGCGCTCATAGATCATGCTTTCAGCGAGAGTCTCCGACGCCAAAGTTTCCGCCGACCGGTCGAGATGCTCGGGCTCATTCATCTTTTTTGAAAGCGCCCACGGCCATGCGGATCATCTGCCAAAACCCAACCACTGCGCCAAACAACAGCCCGACCAGATAGAGCCACTTGGTATGCAGCCAATAATCGGCCAGCTTGCCGAAGAAAAAACCAAGCAGGATGGCCGCCGGAATAATAAACCCCACCTCGGAATAGCGAGCAAGCGAGACGAGAGGATCTTTCTTCTCCGGGGGATTGGAACGCTCGGGCATGTGAAGGAATTGTAAATCAGCCCCGAGCTATGCAGCTTCGGGCTACGAGCAACCTGAGCCGAGCCCCTCCGGGCTGCGAGCCAGGAACAAAACCGGAAAAAGCAAACCCGCCAGGCACGCGGCCGTTTTGTTTGCTGGAAGTTCGTAGCTCGCAGCCTCACTTCAACATCGCCGCTACATGCGGAGGCTGCGCAATCCCCAGCGACCAGTTCACGGTGCGAATAAAAGGCTCCGGATAAACTCCTATCACGATCGTGGCCAGCGCCGTCACGCCCACCGCGCAACGCATTCCCAGGCTGACGGGCAGTCGTTCGGTCTCCATCGGCGCGCGCATCAGCATGGAATTCGCAATCTTCAGATAGTAATAAAGTCCGAACAGCGAGTAGAGAACGCCGAGCGAGGCCAGTCCGTAGTGTCCGCTTTCGATCAGGCTCAGGAAGATGTAGTACTTCCCCAGGAACCCGGCGGCGGGCGGAATGCCGGCGAGTGACAGCAGAAACAGCAGCATCAACGCGGCTTCGACCGGAGCGCGCTGGTAGAGCCCGGCCATATCGTCGAGCTCGTCGCCAATCACGTTGCGCTGCCGCAACGACGTGATCACCGCGAACGCACCCAGATTCATGAACGTATAGACGAGCAGGTAGATCAGGATTCCCTTGAAGCCGTCGAGAAAGCCCGGGCTGCCGATGGGCGAGGTTCCCATGGCCACAAATGCCAGCAGCATGTAGCCGACGTGCGCAATCGAGGAGTAAGCAAGCAGCCGTTTCGTGTTCGTCTGCGTGAGCGCGGCGAAGTTCGCGCCGGTCATGGTGGCGATGGAGACGAACACAATCAGCGGAGTGTAAACCGAACGCAGCGGCAACAACCCAAACACCAGAATGCGCAGCAGCAGCGCCCAAGCCGCTGCTTTCACCGCCACCGACATGAAACCGGTAATGCTGGTGGGCGCGCCTTCGTAAGCGTCCGGCGCCCACTGATGAAATGGAACGGCGGCGATTTTGAACAGCAGTCCCACCATGGTCGTCAGCAGCGCGATCACCACTACCGGATTGTGCGGATTCTGCGCCGAGATCGCGCGCCCAATGATCGCCAGGTTGGTGCTGCCGGAAATTCCGTAGAACAGTGAAAGGCCGTAGGCAAAGATGCCCGACGAGAATGCCCCGAGCAGCAGGTACTTCAAGGCCGCTTCGTTCGAGCGCCGGTCGCGGCGCAAAAAACCAACCAGCACATACGTGGAAATCGCCATCAGTTCGAGCCCGATGAAGAGCAGCACGATGTCGATTCCCGCCGCCATGCACATCATGCCCACCACGGAAAGCAGCAGCAACGCATAATACTCGCCGTGGTGTTCATCTTCTACGTCGAGATAGTGCACCGACATCAGGATCGAGATAGCGGCTCCGGCCAGAAACAGATACCAGAAATAGATGGCGAAGCGATCGACCAGCAGTGAGTTATAAAACCCGAGCGAGCCCCTTGGCGGCAGCGTCGACTGAATTTGCCAAGTGCACAAAGCCGAAAACAGCACGCCGACAAAGGCGCCCACGGCGTTGATCCATTTCCATCCCCGCGGAACCATCAGGTCGATCAGCAGAATGCCAAGCGCAAAAATAGTAAGTTCCACCATCGGCAACATCAACCGGTAATCCGTTGGTGACAGGCCTCGCACTTAGTTGCTCGCTTTCGCTGCGACGGCGACAGGCGCCTGCGGAGCTGGCGCGGGCCGAACCTGCGCGTTCACCGGCACGTTGGCGTTGGCGTTGTTATGAATCGTCTGCACAATCTGGTTGACGGGTTGTTCGAGGATCTGGAAAAACGGCTTGGGATAAACGCCGATCCATAACGCCATGATGATCAGCGGCACAAACGTGAGGATTTCGCGCGGCGTCAAATCGTGCAGCTTCTCGTTTTTAGGATTCGTCACCGTTCCGAAGAAGACACGCTGATAGAGCCAGAGCAAATAAGCCGCGGCCAGAACCACGCCCGGCGCCGCCCACGCTGCCCACCTCCAGTTCGCGGTGAATGCTCCCTGCAGAATCGTGAACTCGCCGACAAATCCATTCAGCAGCGGCAATCCCATCGACGAGAGGAACATGATCATCGTGATCGTCGCGTAGATCGGCATCACGTTCGAGATACCGCCATACTCCACGATCTCACGCGTGTGCCGCCGCTCGTACAGAATGCCGACGATCAAGAACAGCGCGCCGGTCGAAATGCCGTGATTGATCTGCTGCAGCACCGAACCGCTCAAGCCCATCGAATTCAGCGCAAAGATACCCAGCGTGCAGAAACCCAGGTGGCTGACGGATGAGTAAGCCACCAGCTTTTTCATGTCCTTCTGCATGAGTGAAACCAGCGCGCCATAGATGATGCCAACGAGCGAGATGCCTATCATCCAACTTTGCACTTTGGGATGCGACACGACCGCGGGAAAGAACGGCAGCGAGAAGCGCACGAATCCGTACGTTCCCATCTTCAGCAAAACGCCCGCCAGAATAACGGAGCCGGCGGTGGGCGCTTCCACGTGCGCATCCGGCAGCCACGTGTGAAACGGAAACATCGGGACTTTGATGGCGAATCCAATAAAGAAAGCAACGAACAGCCAGATGGCGTAATGGAATGGAATCAGCGGCGCCGTCTTATAAAGCTCGGGAATGCTGAATGTGTACACGCCAGTAACCGTGTGGTGATGGAAATAGAGGAACAGGATGCCAAGCAGCATCAGCACGGAGCCCAGCAGCGTGTAGAGGAAGAACTTGATGGCCGCATAAAGTTTGCGCGGGCCACCCCAGATGCCGATCAGCAGATACATCGGCACCAGCATCGCCTCCCAGAAAACGAAGAAGAGGAAAAAATCGAGCGCCATGAAGACGCCGAGCATTCCCGTTTGCAACACCAGGAACCAAACGTAATATTCCTTCACCCGGATCTCGATGGCGGTCCACGAAGAGAGAATCGAGATCCAGCCGAGCAGCGTGGTCAGCATGATCAGCAAAAACGAGATGCCATCAATGCCGAGGTTGTAACCCGCGCCAATCGAGGGGATCCAGTTGTTCGCCGAGCCCTCGAGGAACTTGAAGTGCGTAGGGGTCACGTCGAAACGCTGCGCCCAAAACATCGGCACCAGCGGCAGCGAAATCAGGAACCCGCCGAGAGCAAAAATGTTCGCAATCCAGCGGATCGCGTCTTTGTTCTCCTTAGGGACGAACAGGAGAACGAACGCGCCCACGAGGGGCGTGAAGAGAATGATCGAAAGTATGTGACTCTGCATAAGAGCTCTTAGCTGTTAGCTCTTGGCCTTTGGCTTCTAGCTAACAGCTAAGAGCCAATAGCTAAGAGCTGGCATTTCACTTCCACACGTAATACACGCCAAACCCGAGCAGTCCAGCGACCATGACCAATGCGTACCATTGCACCAGTCCCCATTCGAACAGGCGCGTCGGATAGGAGATCATTCGCGCAAGAATGGCCGGACCGTTCACGCCCACGCCGTCGATGATCCACTTATCCCACCAAGTCGAAAGCGTAGCGACAGCGCGCGTCACCCAGCCAACGTCGTTGACGGCTCCGTCGATGATCTTGGCATCGAACCAAGACGACGCTTCGCCCGCGCCCATGGCGCCCAGCCGGATGTCGCCAATCTTCCGCCGTCCGGTGAAAACGTAGTCGTAGCCCTCGTCGACAAACCACTTGTTATAGAGCACGGTGTAGACCGGCGGGGCCTTCGTGGCAATCGGCTCGGGATAATCTTTGCCGGCGTTCGCGTAGTAGCGATAGGCCCATCCTCCACCGACGACCGCAGCCCCGACGGAAAGTATCATCAGCGACCATTCCAGGTTGCGATGTTCTTCGCCAGCCGGCTCCTGCGGCTCAGCTGGCGCGACGGAAGCGGAAGCGGCAACCTCGCGCGCGAATACCGGCTCCAAGAATTTTCCAAAGGCGTTCGTCCCACCCAAACTCGCCGGCACCCCCAGCCACCCAGCGAAGACCGAGCAGATTGCCAGCACCACCAGCGGACCCGTCATGGACTTGGGCGATTCATGAATGTGGTGCTCGACTTCATGGCTCATCCGCGGCTGCCCATAGAAAGTCAGGAAGATGAGCCGGCCCATGTAGAACGCGGTCATCAGCGCCGTGCCAAAGCCGATCAGCCAGAGATACGGAAAGCTACCCTCGGCGGAACGCCACGCCTGCCACAGGATTTCGTCCTTCGAAAAGAAACCTGCCAGGGGTGGAATGCCCGCAATCGCGAGCGTCGCGATGAACATCGACTTGTACGTAGTCGGAATGCGCCCGTGCAGGTCGCCCATGTTGCGCATATCCTGCTCGCCGCTCAAGGCATGGATCACCGAACCCGAGCCGAGGAAGAGCAGCGCCTTGAAGAATGCGTGCGTGAACACATGGAAAACTCCCGCCGCAAAGGCGCCGACGCCGAGCGCCAGGAACATATATCCCAGTTGCGAGACGGTGGAATACGCCAGCACGCGCTTGATGTCGTTCTGTACCAGCCCAATGGACGCGGCGAACACGGCGGTGAGCACGCCAATGATGGCCACGGTTTTCATCGCCGTCGGCGCCAGCACGAACACGGCATTCGAACGCGCCACCATGTACACGCCCGCCGTCACCATGGTCGCGGCGTGGATCAACGCCGAAACCGGCGTAGGTCCTTCCATCGCATCCGGCAGCCAGACATAAAGAGGAAGCTGCGCCGACTTGCCACAGGCTCCGACAAACAGCAGCAGCGCGGCGATCGTAACCACGGGATCGCCGATCGCGAATTGTCCACTGCGCGCCAGCGCGTTGATGTCGGTAAAGCGAAACGAGCCCAGATACCAGGAAAGCGTAAGCGCGCCAAGAATAAATCCGGCATCGCCGATCCGGTTCACGATGAACGCCTTGTTAGCAGCATCGCTGGCCGACTTGCGATGAAAGTAAAAACCGATGAGCAGATACGAGCACAAGCCAACGCCTTCCCATCCCACGAACAGCACCATGTAATTGTTCGCCAGGATGAGCGTAAGCATTGTAAACATGAACAGGTTCATGTATCCGAAGAAGCGGTAATAGCCGCCTTCGTGCGCCATGTATCCGACGGAGTATATGTGGATCAGCATGCCCACGCCGGTCACAAAGAGCAGCCAGATGGAAGAGAGCGGATCGAGCAGGAACCCGGCGTCGGCGTTGAAAGAGGCCAGCGTCCCGTCGCGCTTCGTGAAGTTCAGATGCCCGTCGCCGCTGCCCAGCCAGTTATAAACAATTTTCTCGAAGGGACGTCCCGTGCCATGCGCGAAGTGTGTGTACTCGACGACCGTAAAGCAGGCGAAAAGAAACGCAAGCACGACCACTCCAACGCAGACCGCGCTGACCGTGGCCTTCTGCAGTCGCCGCCCGAAAAAGAACATCATCGCGGCCCCGAAGGCCGGGAAGAGCGGGATCAGCCAGATGTGGTCTAGAAAGAACATGTCGTTAGTCGTCGGTCGTTAGTCGTCGGTCATTGGTCGTCGGTCGTCGGTCGTTAAGCTCTTGACTCTTAGCTCGAATCTCCTAGCTAAAAGCTAAGGGCTAAGAGCTGACAGCCAACAGCTGTTTTCTCACCATTTCAGCAAATCAATCTCATCCACATTGATCGTCTCTTTATTTCGGAAGAAGGCGATCAAAATGCCTAGGCCGGCGGCGGCTTCGGCGGCGGCGTCTACCACGATAAAGATCGCGAACAACTGCCCGTGCAGGTTTCCCCACATGCGCGAAAACGCTACCAGGTTCAGGTTCACCGCATTCAGAATCAGCTCGATCGACATCAGCACAATCACTACGTTGCGGCGCGTAAGCACACCGATCACACCCAGCACGAACAGTGCCGCCGCAACGACGAGATAGTGGAGCGTGGTGATGGGAACCATAGTTTCAGTTGTAGTTAGTCGTTGGTCGTTGGTCGTTAGGCGTTCGGGGTGCCACGGTGGATTTGCGAACCGCGCACGACTGACGACCAACGACTGACGACTAACGACTAACGACTAGATCTTTTTCTTCGTCATAATTACCGCCCCCAAAATCGCCACCAGCAACAGCAGCGAGGCGATCTCGAAGGCGAACGTATATTGACCCATCTTGCCGGCTTCTCCGTAGAGCATGGAGGCGATCTGCTGCGTGTTCGACGACTCGGGCAGCGACATTCCACGATCCGGAAACAACGCCTTGCCCTTCACAATCGCGGACGCGAACAACGCCAGCAATGCGCAGGCCGCCGCCAATCCCACCGGCCAGATGCGATTGAACTGCCGGTCTTTGGAGGCGCGGTCGATGTTCACCAGCATGATCACGAACAGAAACAGCACCATGATTCCGCCCGCGTAAACGATGATCTGCA
>Ga0316363_10001046_pt1 | contig 27027 bp, 21 predicted proteins | sample Sb_taG_3_FD_200459 | JGI IMG/M metagenome (GOLD analysis project Ga0316363, IMG submission 200459) | Peat soil microbial communities from Weissenstadt, Germany - Sb_50d_a_PC metaG (v2) (version 2) | ecosystem: Environmental > Terrestrial > Soil > Wetlands > Peat | place: Germany: Weissenstadt...
GTTCGTATCAGGGCATCGCTTTAGCGATGCCGTAAGTCCTCTACATCGACGCCCCTTCGGTATATGCTTGAGAACTGGCGTTTTGGCAATCCGGTGGAACGAAGAGCTCGAGAATACAGCCCCGGAGGGGCGAACTAACTTAGCCCAGCGCTTCAGCGCTGGGAATAGTGGGAAGAATGAGCTAAGTCCCGGAAGGACGACCCAGTTCTCACGCACACTCTTCAGGGGTTGGACATCGAAGCGACCGTTTCGTTGATCCGGTAATGGCAGCCGCGGCTCTCGCCCGATTGTTCCGCCGCTTCGAGTATCAGCAGCGCCGTGAGGATGCCGTTGCGCAAGCCGATGATGGAATCGCCGACCTCGCACTTTTCGTAGAAACGCGCGATCTCCAGGTCGAGTTCGCGCAAGATCCGCATGGCCCGGTTCAGGCGTCTCTCGCTTCGGATCAGGCCCACATAATTCCACATCGTGTGCTGGATCGTCAGCCAATCCTGCGTGATGAGCGCGGGGTCCGCCGCTTCGTGTTCGTACCGCCAGTCCGCCACCTTGGGAAAGTAGAAATCGTCGCCTGGCGTGATGCCTTCGGCGGCTTGCGCCCCGGCCCGCGTTCCCCAAACCAAACATTCGAGTAACGATGTGCTGGCCAGGCGGTTGGCGCCGTGCAATCCGGTGCATGCGACCTCGCCCGCCGCGCGCAGCCGCTGCACCGTGGTTCGCCCGTAATCGTCGGTCGCAATGCCGCCGCAGCTGTAGTGCGCGGCGGGCACCACCGGAATGGGTTCGCGCGTCATGTCGATGCCGCGCTCGATGCAAACGGAGTAGATGCCGGGAAAACGTTCGCGAAGCTGATCGGCAGGCTTGTGGGTAATGTCCAAATAAACACAAGGCTCGCCCGACTCGAGCATGGTCTGGTAGATGGCGCGCGCGGCAATGTCACGCGGCGCCAGCGACCCGTCGGGATGGAACTTTTGCATAAATTCCTTCCCATGCCGATCCACCAGACGGCCTCCCTCGCCGCGCACCGTCTCGGAAATCAGGAAGCAGCCGTCGGGCGCCAGCAACGCGGTCGGGTGGAATTGGATGTACTGCATGTTCATGCAGCGAGCTCCAGCGCGATAGGCCATGGCGATACCATCCCCGCGCGCCCCCGGAGGATTAGTCGTATGCAGGAAGACGCTGCCCAGACCGCCCGTAGCCAGAATGGTTTCCTTGGCCTGGAGAGAAAAGATTTTTCCCGTCGTCTGATCGAGCACGTAGGCCCCGAAGCAAGTCAGCGGGCGATAGACGTCGGTGGGCTCCAGGGAGTGGTGCGAGACGGTCAGCAAGTCCACCGCAGTCGCTTCGGAAATCACCTTCACTTTCGGGTGCGAGCGCACCCGTTCCAGGAAGGCGCGCTCAATCGCGGCGCCCGATTGATCCTTGTGGTGAATGATGCGCGGCAGGGAATGGCCCGCCTCACGGGTCAGGTCAAGCTCTCCGGGATTTTCCGCCGAGTAATCAAAGGGAACGCCCAGCTCGTCAATCAGAATTTCCTTCACCAGACGCGGGCCTTCAAGGCTCAGCAGGCGGGCGGCTTCAGGGGAACTCAGGCCGCCGCCCACCGAAAGGATGTCCGCAACCAGCTGTTCTGGAGATTCCGCCAGCGCGCGATAGATGATTCCGCCCTGCGCCCGATCGGTATTGCTTTCCGCAGGGTTCGAGGCGCGCGTCAGCAGAATGACCTGGCAGCCCCGTTTGGCCGCCTCCCAGGCCGCCGCGAGGCCAGCCAGCCCACTGCCGATAACGAGAATATCTGTCTGTAAGGTGTCCTGCATCACTCAGGTTCAATAGCGAAGCTCAACTCCACCGCCGCGCCAGAGTAAGTCAGCGCGCCAACCGAAATCCAGTCCACGCCAGCCTCCAGCCGCTGGCCCCCTTTCGCATCCATCTTACTCGCGGGGGTCGCCATCTTAACGTCGTGCTCTTCAACGTTAGCATGGGGACGTTGACGTTGGCTTTGTCTCGTCACTCGCGGAGAGCGAATCGCAACGCGCGCATCGATTGACGAAGAAGTGGAGGAAGTGCGATTCGTATCATCGGAGAACCCAGCCCCGGAGGGGCGACCAAACTTAGCCCAGCGCCTCGGCGCTGGGGAAAGTGGGAAAACTGATTCAAGTCCCGTAGGGACGACCCAGTCCTCAGGCACACTCTAAATTGCGATTCGTATCATCGGAGAACCCAGCCCCGGAGGGGCGACCAAACTTAGCCCAGCGCCTCGGCGCTGGGGAAAGTGGGAAAACTGATTCAAGTCCCGCAGGGACGACCCAGTCCTCAAGCACACTCTAAAGCCCCCGAAGGAACTGCCCGACGAATCAACAAGCTCTAATGACAAGTCGCACTTCATCACAATCAAGAAATCGAAGCGCGAGACGACCGTGGAGTACCACCCGTCGAAGAACGATGGGAGGGCTCTGCCAACGTAATAGCTGGCGCCATAATTTCGAGCAGCTTACCGGCCATTCAGGATTGCCGAGATCTTCTGCCGCGCCTCCGCCCAGGGAACGGGTTTCACTTTGCCCGAATCCAAATCCTGGATTCGGCGGGCGATCTCCTTTTGCCACTCCTCCTCCGCCCCAGCGTCCACGGTTTCATCAAGGCTTTCCAGGAGGGAGCCCGCGAGCGCGGCGCGAGCCCCGGCCGGCAGTGCCAGCGCCTTCTTCAGTAGTTCGGAGAGTTCGTCAGCCATAGTCGCATTTTACCCCCGAAGACCGTCGCTACCAACATATCCTCGCCGCCGCGTCACGCGAACAAGAACTCCTTGGTCCTAAGTTCCTTGATCGTATCCCGCAGCCTAGCCGCCTTCTCAAACTCAAACCGCTTGGCCGCCTCCCGCATATCGCTCTCTAACTTTCCAATGTAGGCGTCCAACTCTTCCTGCGATTTCAGATCCGGCATACCATCGGCGTCGGGGCCGGTAAGGTCGGTGTAATCAGCGCCCACTATGGCGACTAACGTCATGTCCAGCGGGCGAATGATAGATTCAGGTGTGATCCCGTTCTCCTCGTTGTATGCCTGCTGGATGGCGCGCCGCCGGTTGGTTTCGTCAAGCGCCTTTTTCATGGAATCGGTCATCCGATCCGCATAGAGAATAGCCTGCCCGTTCAAATTGCGCGCACAGCGTCCGATAGTCTGAATCAGCGACCCAGCAGAGCGCAGGAAGCCTTCTTTATCGGCGTCGAGAATCGCGACCAGCGACACTTCGGGTAGGTCGAGCCCTTCGCGCAGAAGATTGATGCCGATCAATACATCAAACTCGCCCTTGCGCAAGTCGCGCAGAATCTTCACCCGCTCCAGCGTCTCGATTTCGGAGTGCATGTAACGGCACTTCACGCCAACCTCACTGTAATACTCGGCCAGGTCTTCGGACATGCGCTTGGTCAGCGTGGTCACCAGCACGCGCTCGTTGCGAGAGACGCGGTCGCGGATCATGTGCAGCAAGTCATCGATCTGTCCTTTAACCGGACGTATCTCGACCGGCGGATCGATCAAGCCAGTCGGGCGAATAATCTGCTCAACCACCACGCCCGCCGACTTAGTAAGTTCATAAGGGCCGGGAGTGGCCGAGACATAGACAATCTGGTTAGTGCGATGCTCGAATTCCTCGAAGGTGAGCGGACGGTTGTCGAGCGCCGAAGGCATGCGGAATCCGTACTCAACCAGCGTCTGCTTGCGCGAGCGGTCCCCGTGATACATGCCGTGCAGTTGCGGCACGGTCTGGTGCGACTCGTCGATAAACATCAGAAAGTCGCGAGGAAAATAATCAAGCAGCGTAGGCGGAGGCTCGCCAGGAAGCCGTCCCGTAAAATGCCGCGAGTAATTTTCGATGCCATGGCAGTAACCCATGGCCTTGATCATTTCCAGGTCGTACATCACCCGCTGATGGATGCGCTGCGATTCCACCAGCCGTCCCTGCTTTTCCAGTTCCGCTTCCCACCACGCCAGTTCGACTCTGATAGAAGCGACGGCCGACGCCCGAGTCTCTTCCTTCATCACATAGTGCGTCTTAGGATAAATCGGCAGCCGCATGTAACGCTGCTTGACCGTGCCGAACAGAGGATCGATCTGCGAGAGCGCTTCAATCTCATCCCCAAACATTTCGACGCGATAAGCATTGTCATCGTAAGTAGGATAAATTTCGATGACATCGCCGCGCACTCTAAAAGTCCCGCGCCGAAAATCCCCCTCCGTGCGCTCGTAAAGAATTTCGACCAGCTTGCGGGTAATGTCCGCGCGCTTGATCTTCTGTCCCTTTTCCAGAAACAGCAGCATGCCATAGTAAGCTTCCGGAGACCCCAACCCGTAAATGCAACTGACCGAAGCCACAATCAAACAATCGCGCCGCTCAAACAACGACCGCGTAGCCGACAACCGCAACTTGTCCAGCTCGTCATTGATGGTGGCTTCTTTTTCGATATAAAGGTCCGCCGCCGGCACATAAGCCTCTGGTTGGTAGAAATCGTAGTAGGAGACGAAGTATTCGACCGCGTTGTGCGGGAAGAAGCTCTTGAATTCGTGGTAGAGCTGAGCCGCCAGGGTTTTGTTGTGAGCCATCACCAGCGTAGGCCGGTTGGCCGCCTCGATGACTTTGGCTGCCGTGAAGGTCTTGCCCGATCCGGTGACGCCCAGCAGAACCTGATGCTGCTCCCGATCGAAGACGCCGCGGCTGAGGCTGTCGATGGCTCGCGCCTGGTCCCCTTGAGGCTTGTAGTTGCTTACCAGCTTAAAGTCCACGGCTCATTATATGGGACGGGATATGGGACGGCCGGGGGCTGGGGCGGGGGCAGGCTGCGCCATGCACTTCCGTGTAAAATCACGCATCTGGTGAGTGTATATAGGAAGTTTGTACTAAGTGATTAACCCTAGAGGCTGAGCAAAACTGCAACAGTCCCCGCCCGAGATCTGCCTGCCATGGCTGCCGTAACCGCTGTTTTGCAGGGGAATACCGCGCCATTGCAGGTTTTCTTACTAAAGTAACATTCGCCGACCCGATTTGGCCGCGTGAATGCAAAATGAGACAAATGAAACCCGAATCCAGATCTGAGGAGGGCCGAGTTTCCGCGCCAGTTGCCGGGTTTCGGGCGTCGGACAGGTGCAATGTTTATGGATGAGAAATTCAACCAACTGGCACCACGGGAACGGCAGATCATCGATCTGCTGCTCCAGGGCTGTGACAACGCGGAGATCGCTCGCGACCTGAACATGGCCGAGCGCACCGTCAAAGCATATTTCAACCGCCTCTTTCTCCGTTTCGGAATCAAGGGCGGCATCAAGCGGGTTAAGCTCGCAACTTTACTTTATCGGAGGCAATTATGGATGGAAACACACCAACCCCCCGCCGGCCCAACGAACGCGAACAACTCATCATTCAGCGCGTAGCCGAGGGCTGCAAGAACCGGGAGATCGCCGATTCGATCGGGACCACCGAGCACGTAGTAAAAAATTATTTGCGCCTGATCTACGACAAACTAGGATTGTGGAACCGAGTCGAACTGGCCCTGTGGTACGAAGCGCGTCAGCACGAGCAGGTCTACAACGCCTAAGTTCGTCGCAACTAAGTTCATCAGCCCCGCTAACCGGCGGAGCGCCCCATCCTTGCGCATCCCCGACGCAAGGGTGGGATTTGTTTTTGCGCACCGCACCAGACGATTTTGCCTTCAAGGTTGAAATCTTCCATACCATATGACATCCTATACGATGTCACATGGATAGGATCGTCCTCGACACTTCGGTCGTGGTCGCCGGACTTCGCACCCGACTTGGAGCGGGAAACGCTATTCTGCGGCTGGTCGCCAGCCGGCGTCTGGTGGCCTTGGCGACACCGCCTCTCTTCCTCGAATATGAGGATGTGTTGAAGCGTCCTGAGCATCGGCTGGTTCACGGACTGGCGCCCGAGGCAGTTGACGAATTTCTGGCGGAGCTGGCTGCGCTGATCGAGCCGGTCGAAGTTCATTTTCAGTGGCGGCCGCAGTCGCGGGACCCGAATGACGAGATGGTCCTCGAAGCTGCGATCAATGGCCGGGCGGATGCGCTGGTGACCTACAACGTCGCCGACTTCGCGGTGGCCGCGGAGCGCTTTAGAATATCGGTGTTGCATCCGGCCGAACTGTTAAGAAAGGTGAGACCATGAGCAAGGCGACGTATCCACTGAAGCTCCCCCTCTCTATCAAAAAAGCTGCCCAGCGCCTCGCGAAAGAAGACGGCGTGTCCTTGAACCAATGGATCGCGGCAGCGGTCGCGGAAAAAGTTGGCGTGGTGGAAACCGCGGCCGATTTTTTCAAGAAGCGCGCAGGCAAGGCCACCGGCGCCGGACTCATGAAGTTTCTTCGCACCGCACCTAAGCTCGCTCCCGAGCCGGAAGATACGATCCGATAGCCGCAGCCAAAAGCCCCGCCCAAGCGGAACGCGGACGGTCCCATTCCTTGGATTCTGTTTCGGTGAGCCGCATCAGAGCGGAATTGTGGTCGACTCCCTAGTGTTGTGTCCCGTAAATTCGCGACATAAGTATGATCTGTCATCTTGAGCGAAGCGAAAGACCTATTATGCATATGCGCGGTCAATTACATAGGTCCTTCGCTTCGCTCAGGATGACAGCGTGGATTTATGCCACGAACTTGTGCTAGCAGCCTGTGGTGAAAGTACGCTTTGTATCAGGGCACGCCTTCAGGCGTGCCGTATGTGCTGCGTTATGAATGCGCCTTCACAGTTCGTTGAAAAACTCCGGGTCGAGCGCGTTTGGGGAAGGGCACGACTTTAGTCGTGCCGCTAAGTCGCAAATACCTCGCGCTTTAGCGCCCGAGGTGAGCTTTTTGCACCCCAGAGTAGTTTTTCATCAGTCTGTTCAGGCGCTGGGGCCGCCGATTGGACCCTCACCGCGCGGAGCTAGACCCAGCGGCGGCAGGGCGCTGACGATTCCTACGGTCTCCAGGCTGACGGTAATAACTTGACCGATCAATCGCACAATATATTGCGGATCGTCGTCCCGATTCGGATCGTTGGCGATGCCGCTTCGTTTGTCGGTCGAGACCTGATATTGATCGATGACCCATTCGAGTGCGGAGCGATTGCCGAGGCGATAGTCGTAGGTTTCTTTCGGGATTTCGGAGAGCGTGAGGAACTGGTTGTAGACGAGCGAGGTTTTGTCTTTGCTGAGCCGCATCTTGGTAACGCGCCAGTCCAGCTTTTCTCCGGCTTTTTCTCTTTTGGTGAGCGGATATTCTGGTTGCTGCTCGTAGCGGACGTGGATTTCGGCTAGGCGCTGGCCGGATTTGACTAGAGCGCGGAAAACGTCCAAGTCTTTGACTGCGGAGGACGCGGAGTTCGCAGAGACTTTCTTGGATTTGTCATCCCGAGCGGAGCGAGGGATCTGCATTTTCTCGGCGCCCGAAAGAGCTGCAGATCCCTCACTTCGTTCGGGATGACAATTGTTGAGAGTGGCGGCGGAGGCGAACGGGATGCGGGGGAGTTCGCGGCGGAGGTTGGCGGCGTAGCGCTCGCGGTACTCGGGGTGGTGCAGGACGGCGTAGATGTAGTGGAAGATGTCCCACTTGGTGATGGAGGCGTCGTGGTAGTGGGAACGGAATTGTTCGAGCGCCCAGTCGGCGATGTTCTCGCGGCGGTTGCTGCCGTCTTCGGCGTAGGTGTAGAAGGGGAAGCATTGGAAACCGTCGGTGCTGCTGCCGAAGTGAAGTTCGGGGATCTGGGCGCTCGCGATTGCGGTGTACCCGGAGCGATAGCCGATCGTGCTTGCAACTATGACCAGATTCTCGCTTTCAGTCGCAGCCGTCGGGAAGATGTTGCGCATCTTGTACTGCTCTTCGTTCCAAAAATCCTCAAAGTAGAGGAACGCCTTAGTGAAGGGGCGGTACAGGCTGACTCGTACGGCATCTGCTCTGAAGGCAGGGGTGCTCTTTCGGGAAGATAGCGCGGCTTTGTTTTGCCGTGTCCACTTTGTGCGGTTATCGTTGGGGTCGATCAGAAGGGCTACGTTTTCGGCGGGGGACTGCACGGCGAGCGCTAGCGCAGAGTTGTATGCCGCGATCATCCTGCGGACATTGCCCTCCAAGGTCACCCGATCGAATGAATAGGCGTATGTATCTCGGTTTGTTACGACGCCAAGGGAGTACAGCTTAAAGATTGTCGATTCATCCGGATGAGCGGAACCTTTTTCCACTCTGCTCGCAGCCGCGATGAACGAAACGAAATCCTCGCGTTCGCCCTCGGTCAGCCATGTATGACGGCGGTCGGGAGTGACTCGTTGTAGCGGTATTTGACTGAACTCGACAGCGTTGACGAGAAGGTCGCGTTTCTTTTCTGATGGTAAGCAATCGTCAACGGAATAGACGGAGATTTCGGCGGGAGGTGGCTTCTTGCGGTTCTTCACGAGGAGTGTGATGCCCACCCCGACCCGAATCTGGTCATCGAATATGTTCCCGGCCTCCCTACGACGCCGTTCGCCCGACGTGTGCGCATTGCCTTTAAGGTTGAGGTGGTAGACGTTCGAAAACTCCGATTCCAAGCAGCTTCTCATTCCGTCAAAGGCTATGTTATCTAGGAAGCTGTTGTTGGAGACGAAGCAAACGATGCCCTCATCTCCAATACGATCAGAGGCCCACCTGAACGCTTTGACGTAAGGATCTGAAAGTTTGTTCCTTAGTGTCGCGCTGGATTGTGCTGTGTAGGTTGCCGCAACTTTCTCTTCTAACGCCGGGTACTCCCGATTTTGGTTGTTATCGCTCTCGTCCAGTTGGCCCATGTTATAGGGCGGATTGGCAATAACGACGAAGATTTTCTGCTCCTTCTGCCTTTCAACCCTTTGAGTGTTCTCCTCGGTGAACAACGGCGATTGCCTCGATTCCGCAAGCTCAAACGTATCCACCAAGCAAATTCCCGGAAACGCGCTGTACTCTCCGGTTCGCTCGAAATAGGCGTGCTCGATGTTCATGCTGGCGATGTAATACGGCAGCAGCATGACTTCGTTGCAGTGCAGTTCGTTTTGGTATTTGTAAGGTAGGTCGGTGGCTTTGATCCTGTCCATGATGTTGACGATGAAGTTGCCGGTGCCGACGAAGGGATCGAGGATGTGGACGCCTTTGTCGCCGAGGGAGCGGCCGAATTCTTTTTGCAGAATTTCTTCTACGCTACGCACCATGAAATTGACGATGGGCTGCGGCGTGTAGACGATGCCGTGGGTGTCGGCTTCTTTCGGCGAATAGCCCTGGAAGAAGCGCTCGTAGACTTTGTTTAGGAATGCTTGTTTTTCCGTGAAGCCAGTGGTGTTTTCCGCGCTGACTTCGATAGCCTTGTAAAAGCGGTCGAGCGGGCGCAAAAACCCGTTTCTGTTGAACGCTCGTTTCGTCAGTTCGACAATGACCTTTTCGATTTCCGCTGCCACGACGTTGCGGCGGGTGAAATCGGGGTTGTCGAAAATCCTCTCGAAGATGCGCTCGGTCAGCAGGTGCTGGATGAGCATGCGCTCCACAGCATCTTCGGAAAGATTGGGATTGATAGCTTGACGGCAGAGGGCGTAGAAGTCGTCGAAGCTGCGGACGAAGGCAGGACTGTGGCGGCGTTCTTCGTCGATGATCTTTTTAACGGCGGCGGCAAGCTCCGGGATGCGCTCGGAAAACTCGCTGACGGCCTGTTCCCATTCCTCGATGTGAGGAGCCTTGTAGTCGAAAAACTGGTTAACGACCTGGACGAGGTTGTCTGGCTTGGAGATGTCCTCGTCGGCGACGCGCGCGCCGGACTGATAAAGCACGGCACGTTCGGGGGCCTGGAAGATGATGTTGTCGCGAGGGTAGCCCTTTTCAAGCTTGGATTTGATCTCGCGGTCGAGATCGTCTTTTTCGTCTTTTGCCTCCCAGTAACCGTGGGCGAGGTGGAAATCATCAAGCAGAGCGCCGTCCACGCGTATGGACGAGTGTTTGCGTTTGATTTCAAATTCCGGGACGAGGGTGAGTTTGAGTTTGCGTCCGCTGGAGGAGAGCAGGTACTGGAAGGCGCTGCGGACCACCATCTCATGGTCTATATGGAGCTGGCCGAACTGGTGGAGGGCGGCGTGGTAGTTCTTGACGGCGGCGTGCGTCGGCTTGAGGTTGAGCTCAGACATCGCTCCAGTGTGCTGGGGAGGGAACGAGAAAGTTTAGCACTCTCGCGTGAGTCGCTATAAGTGACGCAGCGGGAACCAGGCGAGGCCCCGAGCTGCGCTCGGCTTGGACGGGCCACGGCCCTTTGAATGAATTTTGTAAGAATTACAGCGTAACAATTACCCGCTTGTGGCCGTCTAACCACACTCGACCCCTAGTATTATCAACAACTTGGGCGGGCATCTCGGCCATAAATTTCTGACCAATGGTCACTAAAAAGCACCGCCGAGTCCCGTCCTTTCGCTTTTTGTGCGCTGGCGTCTGCCCTTGTAGTATGTACAGACTTATACGTACAACGGCTCCAATCTTATTCCCCTGATCTCTTCCTCTCTTCCATCATGAACTTCCATAGCTCCCGATTGATCGTCGTCTGGTAGCCCCGCCCTTGCTTTTGGAACCACGCCAGTACGTCGGCATCCAGGTTCAACGTGACCCGCTTCTTGGTCGTCCTAAGGAAGCCCGGCCCGTAGCATCTCCCCGGCTCCGGCCCCCACGGACGCTTGCCTTCGTCGGCGGCAGCCCGCAGCCGCCCGACCTTCCGGTGCCCCGTAACCCGTTTCCGCTGTTTCATATAGGGCCAATGTAAATATATACAAATACGTACAATATTACATGCACAAGTGTTCCACGTGGAACACTTCGTCAAAATGCGGCGGGCTACGGTTGCGAAGTCACCGACTTTAGATAGGCAACGACAGCTTCGGCATCGCCGCGGTCCATGCGAAACTGGGGCATGGGAAGGCGAAGATGTTTGCCGTCGATCCAGATGCCGGTCGTCAGTAGTTTGATCATGTCGGCATCGTTGGCGGGTGGAGTGCCGCCAATCCGCGGCGCGTTGATCGGCCAATCCACGTCGGGCCTCGACGGTAGGTAGGGGACGGAAGCGCCCTGCAGCCATCGTGTCCGGTCAAGATTCCCATTGCTGTCGCGCGGCGTGTGGCACTGTCCGCAGACGGCCACGTCTTCGACAAGATACTTTCCGCGAGCGACGTCAGCCGCCGCGCCGCCTGCCTTGCTCTGACGCTGCGGGGCACTGCTCTGCGGGGCACTGCTCTGCGAGACACTGTTCTGCGGAGCACTGTTCTGCGGCTTATTGTTCTGGGCCAGAGCGACCCCGTCCGAGATCATGGCGAAAGCGATTGCTGCGGAGACCGAAAAGACTGCCAAATGAGATCCTGGGAACATTGATTGTCACCTGCTCAATGATACATTTCGCGACGCTACCGTGGTATCGAGTGGAGAGTGTACGGTTCGAGCGGCGACCAAGCTTGGTTCCGCGGGCATTGGGGCGGACAAGAGTGTCCGCCCTACACTTTGCTCTTAGCTCTTACTCGCAGGCGAGGCGACCGGCGGGTTCGAAGCGATCCATCTGCGCTTCGCGCTGGCTGGTGAGGCGGCCGTCGGCAGTCTTTCCGTACTGCTCTTCTCCGGGGCAGTAGTAGAGAGCGCTGTGCGTATCGACCCAGACCTCAGCGCCCGGGTCTCCTTGAAGGTGGATTGCGGGTGGGGGAGCCTCGGCGATTCCGATCTCCACGAGGAATCTTTCCCAAGGACCGAGCGCTGCCGGTCGAGGCGAGCCGGGCACCGGCCAAAAGACGGCTATCACAGCTACCAAGACAGCCACCCCTAGATAAATGTCGGCCCGGTGAAAGCGCAGCGTCACACGCCAGTCCGCAAACCGCTGCATCAAGGAGCTCGTGGCGGCATCGCTTGGGTCGGCCGTTGCTTCGGTCGTTTCGTCGGTGGTTTCGTCGGTCACTGCTTCGGTCGCAGAAGATTCGTCGCTGGCAGATAACTGGAATCTCCGGATGGCCAGATACGAGTCTTCCGGCGACAAGTCTTTGGTCGCTGCAGTGGTCCATTCGTTGGCCGCTGCTGCTTTGGCGCATGCCGGTGGGTCGAGCGCTGGATCGGCGAGAGCTGGATCGGCGAGAGCTTGATTGTCGAGAGCTAGATCGTCGAGGGCTGATTTGCCGCGTACTCGGTCGTGGATGGTCTCGGGCTTTTCCTGTGAGATCGTTTCCTTTGCAGCCGCCCTTGCAACCGGCAAATCGAAAAGGCCGGAGCTGCCGGGATCGCTCACCGAATGAGTGAGCGGCGTGCGCTCGACCGATCGCGGCAGGACGTCCTTCTGGGTAGCATCGCGAGTCTCGGGACTACGCTCGGGCCACAAAACCTGCTCCTGGCTCATCAGCCACATCGAGGCCCACTTGCGCTGCATGCGTTCTCCGGGACGAAACTCGTCGAGGCCGCAGTTCGGGCAGAGCGATGCGTCGGTTGGCTTCGGAGCGCCACAATGTTGGCAAACGCTCTGGGCTTCGGGTTCGGAGTGGGCTTCGGATTCGGCCTGCGCTGGTTGAGCTTGTCTGAGATGGTCGTTATGTTCCTGAATGGTGAAGGCGGCTGACAGCAACTCCTGAAAGGATTGCTCGTCCAGTGTCAGGTTGGGCCGGTTCGAGGGCATTGGCGTCGGCGGGGGAGAAAGATGGTCCAGACTACACCCATTGTAGTGCAAGTCCGGTCATCTGAAACGAAGAAAAGGAGGGCTATTTGGGAGGGATTCCCGTTTTTGGATGCCAATGTGGAAGCCGTTCATGAGAACGGCCCAAGAAAGGGCGAAGGAAAGTAGAAGCGTGAAGCGTAACTATGTGGTTTTAAACGGCGTTGTTAAGTAGCGAACATTTGGCGAATCGCTTGCTTCTGTTTACGGCGGGTCGCGACCCCAAGACTGAACTGAAGGAGCCGACGAAAAGCCAATGATCAACCTCAATGATATCAAGATAACGCCCCGAGACCAGCAAGTACTGCGTCTGCTGGTGCAAGGATGCAGCAACAAAGAAATCGCGAGCCACTTGAACATCAGCCCGCGGACCGTCAAACAGCACCTGCGCACGTTGTTTCTGCGCGCAGGCATCAAAGAAGGCCGGAAGCGGGTGAAACTCGCCACCGCCATGTTCATTAAGGAGCAGGTGCAACCATGCAACCCCGTGATCGGCTAACCCCGAAAGAAATTCAGGTCGCGACCCTAGTCTGGCAGGGGCTTACTAACAAAGACATTGCCGGCGTGCTCATGACCAGCGAGCAGGTAGTGAAAAACTATCTGCGCACCGCCTTCGATAAACTGGGAGTCTGGACCCGGCTCGAACTCGCGCTCTATGTGGCCAGCCACGGCGGAGCGAACTGGCATGTGCAACTGGGGAACGGGCTGTTGTCACCGGCGGCAGGGTGGAGCAGAGCCGGGCACGAGGAAGGTATTGCCTATGCGGATGCTGAAGGAAAGGCGGGTGCGGTAGCTTCCGCAGGAACGAACTAGAAACTGCGAATCCGGCGAGTCGCCCGCATCTTTGTAAAGCTGATCGTCGTGAGTTGCTCACGGTGAAGTTGCTGTTTTGCGTGGAGGCCGAGCGCGGCTTCGAAACGGGTTTCACCCGTTGCGAGATCAGCCTAGGATTGCTGCAGGCAGCGCCATCCGGTTGGCGCTGTCCTTGCGGTGAGGCCCCGGTGCGAAGACATTCGCGCAAAGACTGGCTCGCAAAGGCTAGCTCGCAAAGACCAGCTACGGACTTGTGAGTTCACGGAACGCCTCAGAAGCGGCCGGAGTGGAATTGTCCCCTCCCATGTTTGGGGACGGAAACAGATTTCACACCGGCCGCTGTACCCGGCGGTTCCCGCTGGCCCTTGGGTTCGCGGGACTGCCGGTCTAAGTACCATGGTTTCAGAAAAATAGCCCACCAACTTCTGCCAGAGGCAGCCGCCATGAAGGCCGCGCCGACTGCTGCAATCCCGGTAATCAAATTGCTCGGTTACTGTTGTAGCTGTTCGTCCGCTTCATTAGTTCGGAGCGTCATAGTTCAACGCTTCAAAGCTTCTGCGTTTCATTCATTCAGACCTGGACTGAGGTAGGTATGCTCTACAAGGACATTTTTTGGATGGCCTGCGACTCGACCGAGCAACTGCGGGCCGAATACGGTCCGTTCCACACACGGGAGCAAGCGGAAGGCGAAGCCCGCAAACTCGGCTTTGGATACCTGCTGCGCTACGAGCACATTCTGGGTCCCGACGAAGAGATCGAAGAAGTGCGCTGCATCTTCCTCGAGCTGCAGGACGTCCAGACTGCTCCGAGGCCGGGTGTCACCTTTCATACGCGCTGTGCCAGTTGCGGCGAGGCCGCAGCCCACGAGAGATCGTGGCAGGCGGAGGTTTGGGCTGACATCCACGAATTCGAACATTCCCGCCACAAAGTCAGACTTTTCGAGCACGCCCGCGGCGAAGGTATGAAAGAGATCGGCGACTGGCGCGGCCACGCCGCGTAAGAGTTTCTACCACAGCGAACGACCCACAGTTGAGGAACGCTCGCACCCTCCAAGAATTTTTATTTATGTCACGAATCGATGGAGCACCAATCTTGCCCGTGGTTTGTGCCTAGGTTGGTGCGGGTGTGGATGAGCGTTGTGGGGTCCCCTACCGGGCTTGGTTGGATGGTGGGCCGGGATGGTACTAGTGGCCTGTCGCGGAGCAAGCATTACCAGACGCCGCATCTGCTGTGACGGTCGCTGAAGCGAACCCTTTTTACTCAATACCGGTATTCGGCATCAACAGCATCGCCGTGCTGCGTCCATAGTAACGAACTCACCGCGACAGGCCACTAGTGGTCCCCCAAAATGATGAAAGTGAATTGTTGACGCAAACACTGTTTCCACCAACTGCTCTCGCAGGAGCGCGGCATAGACGACGATGACGAGTATAGTGGGAGCCGATCTCTTTCCAGCAGCAATCCCGCGAGGCTACGGCTCTTGCCCGGCCTTACGCAGCAGGTTCAAGATGTACAGTGCACGAGTGATAACTTCTTGCTCTTTGCGATCGTTGCCTGGCGACTTTGATAAACTTCGCGATCGCTCGAGAATTGCGACCTCTGCCTGCTCGATTCGCTGCAGCAATTTGCTCCGGTCAGACTCGAGCACTGCGGCGCGGTAAAGCTTTCCCCAATCTTGGTGTTCTGAATTATTCAGCGTTCTTGCTCCTGGTGCTTTGGCTCCTGGGTGATCGGCGCAAACATGCAATGAAAACTCCTTGTCGCGCTGCAACTCAAAGTTGGGCGCGCTCGTAGGGTTGAAGACCCAGGCGCATTCGGAGCAACCAAAACCACGAAAACGCGGTTGTTCGATCCATACCAGCTTCCGACTCATGACGGCCCTCGTCGCTCGGTCCATCGCTGTCTGAATGCGAATTACCTTTTTTGATGGGCGACGAACCGCACCAGGCTGCAGCATCGCTTCTAAGCTCCGCAACAGAAGGCGCAACTTAGGCTTAGCACTACAAAGTGTCAAGAGCTAACTTGTTGTGTTACGAAATACGAACAGACTGCACGTTCTCATCGGCTCAAGACGAGTCCTGTCAACCGTTCTGGCGGCTAAAGAGCTGTTATCGGGAACGGTCTAAAGGGCAGATTTCGGAGCTTATTCGTTACGAAATCAGAACAAAGAGTGTGCATGTGTTTCAGGGGGCTGGGATTTATTCAGCTGAACGTCAGATTTCAGCGAGTTAGTTTAGCGGCGGCGGCTTCGTCGAGCGAGCGATCCACTGAATACTTCAACAGTTATCGTGCCTCGGGTGTTAAGGGCTATAATTTGAAAGCGGAAATAGCCTGAGTAAAGTTGAGGGGCTCGACAAATATGCGGCTATCCTTGTTCATCAATAAAGTCCTGATTAAAACCCTGGGTCTGATTCCGGTAGTCGGCCTGCTGGCTCTGCCCGGTTGGTCTGAGCATTTCTCCAGTCTTGACCGTGAGCAGGCGCAGGTGATGCTACAGAATGTTGCTTCCGACATCCGCAAGTATTACTACGATCCAAAGTTGCACGGAGTGGATTGGGATGCGCAGGTCGCAAAGGCAAAAGAGAAAATTGCGAAGGCAACGTCCATGGGTGAGGCGACCTTAGAGATAGCCGCGGCTCTGGAGGCATTGGATGATTCGCATACCTACTTTATTCCGCCTCATGACCCAATTGCCGAAGATTACGGTTGGCAGTTTCAGATGATAGGCGCTCGTTGCTATGTAACCCATGTGCGGCCAAAGAGTGACGCCGAAGCCAAAGGCCTACAGCCGGGGGATGAGGTGCTGACCATCAACGGGTTCACGCCCACGCGAGAAGGCCCTGAACAAGATGAAGTACGTCCTCGGCTTACTTCTGCCACAGCGCGGCTTGCGGGTGGATCTGAGGGACCACTCTGGCAAGATCCGCCAGGTTGACGTGATGGCAAAAGTCCGGCAGGTCAGAACGATCACCGACTTCGACAACATGAGCAGAGATGCTTGGTTCTTGCGCATGGAAGGCGAAGATCAACGACGCCGGATGCGACCTCAATATAGAGAACTGGGCGCTCAGTTGATGATCATGAAGCTCCCACGCTTTCTCGAGCCCGATTCGGATGCCCAGGCGATGATAGGCAAGGCTCACGGGCACAGCGGTCTCATCGTGGATTTACGGGGCAATCCGGGAGGAATTGAGCCCACCCTCCAGGGCATACTCAGCAGCGTGTTCCAAAGTGACGTTAAGATTGCGGAGCGAGCTGCGCGAGAGGGGACAACCGCGGTGATGGCAAAGAGCAACCACCACAACGCCTTTACCGGGAAGCTGATCGTGCTGGTAGACAGCGAGTCTGCGTCCGCCGCCGAGCTGTTTGCGCGCGTGATCCAAATCGAGAAGCGCGGAACTGTCCTGGGCGATCGTACGGCGGGCAGCGTGATGGAAGCAAAGTACTATGCTCACCGGACCGGATTGAACCCTGTGTTCTCTTACGGCACATTAGTTGCGGGTGCTGATCTTGTAATGGCCGACGGAAAGAGCCTTGAACACACGGGAGTGACCCCAGATGAGACGATTCTTCCTTCTGCAGCAGACCTGGCAAACGGCCGTGATCCCGCAATGGCCCGCGCTGCGGAGATAGTGGGAGTTACTCTGAGTCCAGAAGAAGCGGGCAAGTTGTTCCCGTATGAATGGCCAAAGAACTAGCGGCTGTCTGAGAGTTGGGCGAGCCAGTCTCTCCTAGGAAGAAGTACCGATGTCAGCGAGTTAGCTTGGCGGCGGCGGCTTCGTCGAGCATCCACAACAGTTTTCCGTCGGACGGTTGTACTCTCTGCGAGGGCAGCAGAGGAATGCTCTTGCTCTCGAGAACCTGATGCAGCATGTCGGCCTTATCCGCGCCGCTCGCCATGAACATCACCTCAGCGGCGCGATTGAGCACGGGGAAAGTAAAGGTGATGCGATGGGCGTTCAACTTCGCAACCCAATTGGCGACCACCAGGCGCGACTGTTCGTCAAGCGCCGGTGAATCGGGGAACAGGGAAGCGGTGTGGCCATCGGGACCCAGGCCGAGCAGAATCAGGTCAAAGCGCGGGAGTTCGCCGGGCCGAAGCTCGAAGAAGCGGCGGAGCTGGGCCTCATAGTCTGCGGCAGCGGCGGCGGCATCGGGATTTTCCGCCGGCACGCGAAAGACGTTCTCGGCTGGAATCGCAATCTTCGTCAGCAACGATTCATGCACCATTCGATAATTGCTGTCGGCCTCGGTGGGCGGCACGTGACGCTCGTCGCCGAAGAATAGAAAGACGCGGTTCCAGGCGAAGTCGGCGTAATCGGCGGCCAGCAGGGAATAGAGAGCTTTTGGGGTCGAGCCCCCGGAGAGCGCCACCGTGAATCGTCCCTGGCCGCCGATGGCGGCACGGGCCGCGCGCACGAATTCTTCGGTGGCGGTGTGAAAAAGATCGGCCGCAGTGGCGAGGACTTCGATGGATCGAGTGAAAGGCATAGGAAATTGGTAAGTAAGCCACGAGCTACGAGCAATCGGTCGGCTCCAAGCTCGCGGCTCGTAGCTCGCAGCTCGTAGCTCCTCATTTCTCGAAATTTCTCCAGCGCCGGCCATCGCGTTCCATCAGTTCGTCGGATTCTTTCGGGCCCCAGGTTCCGGCGGGATAGTTGGGGAAATTACGCGGCGGCAGCGCTTTCCACACATCGAGTACGGGATTGACAATGCTCCAACCGGCCTCGACCATGTCGGCGCGCTGGAACAGGGTGGCGTCTCCGGTCATGCAGTCATGCAGCAGGCGTTCGTAGCCGGTCGAAGACGAGACCCCGAAATAGTCGGCGTATGCGAAATCCATATTCACTTCGCCCAGTTGCATGGCGGGCCCGGGAGTCTTGGCGGCGAAGCGCAGCGAGATGCCTTCCTCCGGCTGGATGTGCAGCACCAGTTGATTGGGCATCATGTGTTCGACCTGGGTTTCGCGGAACAGCATGAAGGGCGCGCGCCGGAACTGAATCACGACATGCGTATTGCGGCCGGGCAGCCGCTTGCCGCTGCGCAGATAGAAGGGAACTCCCGCCCAGCGCCAGTTGTCGATCAAGAGTCGCATGGCGACGAAGGTTTCAGTGCGCGAATCCGGGGGCACGCCACCTTCGGAGCGGTACGCGGGCACAGGCTGGTTATCAATGATGCCTTCCCCGTATTGCCCGCGGACGGTTTTGCTGAGCACATCCTCGTTACTGTAGGGCTGAATGGCATGCAGGATTTTGGCCTGCTCGTCGCGCACCGCATTGGCCTCGAACGAAATCGGCGGTTCCATCGCGGTCAGACTGATGAGCTGCATGATGTGGTTGGGAACCATGTCGCGCAGGGCGCCCGCGCCATCGTAGTAGCCGCCGCGTTTCTCGACGCCGACGGTTTCGGCGACTGAAATCTGCACGTGGTCGATATAGCGGCGATTCCAGATCGGCTCGAAAATCCCATTCGCAAAACGGAGCGCCAAAATGTTCTGCACCGTTTCTTTTCCTAGATAGTGATCGATGCGGTAGATCTGGCATTCCGAAGCAACTTTCAACAGCTGCTGGTTCAAAGCCTTGGCGGAATCCAGGTCGTGGCCGAAAGGTTTTTCGATAATCACCCGCCGCCAATGGCTATTCTCTTCTGTCATCAGGCCGGCTTTCGCGACCCGCTCGACCGCGTCGCCGAAAAAGTTGGGCGCAGTGGCGAGGTAAAAGAAATAGTTGCTGTGCGAGTTGTGTTCCTGGTTGACCTTGGCCAGCGTTTCTTTCAGCTTGTCGTAGGTAGCGGGGTCGTCGATGTTTCCGCTGACGTAACTTATGCGGCGGACAAACCATTCCCACAAATCGGCGTCGACGGCGGCAGTGGCGAATTGTTTGAAATCTTCGCTGACCTTCTTCCGCGCGTCGTCATTGCTCATGGGAGTGCGGCCCACGCCGATCACCGCAAACTCGCGCGACAGCAATTGCTGGCTGGCGAGATTGTAAAGAGCGGGAATCAGCTTCCGGCGCGTCAGGTCGCCGGTAAAGCCGAAGATCACCATGACACACGGATCTCCAGTGCGCCCCACCCGCGGCTTGGTTGTTGCTGGCAGAACCTCTGTTTGAGCCATCGTTTCCTCTCGATCGTGAGCTGCGGGCTTCGAGCTACGGGCTTCGAGCAACCAGAATCCGTTTGCTCGCGGCTCGAAGCTCGTAGCAGCTCGTTACTTCGTTTTCACCGGTGCTTTGAGTTCAACGTGCCCACCAAACTTCTGTCGCATGGCGGAGAGCATCTTCTCCGCGAAGCTATGATCCTGCCGCGAGCGGAAGCGTGTGTACAGGGCCGCCGTCAGGACTTCGGCCGGAACCGCCTCATCAATCGCCGCCTGGATTGTCCAGCGCCCTTCGCCGGAATCCTGCACGAACCCGCTGTACTCGGCGAGCGTGGGATTCTCGACCAACGCCATCGCCGTCAGGTCCAGCAACCATGAACTCACTACGCTGCCACGCCGCCAGACCTCGGCAATATCGGGCAGGTTGAGATCGTAGCGGATATCCTCCGGAAGATCTTTGCTGGTCGCGTTCTTGAAAATGTCGAAGCCCTCCGCGTAGGCCTGCATCAAGCCGTACTCGATGCCGTTGTGCACCATCTTGACGAAATGTCCGGAGCCGGAGGGACCGCAGTGGATGTAACCGTCTTCGGCAGTAGAGGCGGAAGTACCAGCGGCAGCCCCAGTCGGTTTTTCGCGTCCCGGAGTGCGCGGAATGTCGCCGCGTCCGGGCGCCAGCGTTTTGAAGATCGGGTCGAGGCGCTGGACGGCCACTTGCGGGCCACCGATCATCATGCAGTATCCGCGCTCGAGCCCCCAGACGCCGCCGCTCGTGCCCACGTCGACGTAGTGCACGCCCTTGGTGGCGCAGATTTTGGCGCGGCGAACGTCATCTTTGAAATACGAATTGCCGCCGTCGATGATGGTGTCGCCCGCCTGCATGCGGCTGAGCAGGGCCTGCACGGTTTTTTCCGTTGCATCGCCCGACGGCACCATGATCCACGCGGCGCGCGGAGCGGTCAGCTTGCCAACCAGATCTTCCAGCGAAGAGGAGGCCACCGCACCTTCGCCGGCAATACCCTTGACGGCATCGGCGCTGAGATCGGAAACCACCATCGTGTGACCGCCGCGCATCAGGCGCCGCGTCATGTTGGCGCCCATGCGCCCCAAACCTACCATTCCCAGTTGCATGGCTGCTCCTTCGACCGAGAACTGCGCGGCTGTGTTTAACTAAGGGTTTTTAGGAAGCCCAATATGAGTTGTCATCCTGAGCGAAGCGAAGGACCTGCTTGTCGCAGCGAACAGCAGGTCCTTCGCTTCGCTCAGGATGACAACTCATAAAGAGCTTCGCGTGTTGCTGCCTGCCCAACATACACCACAGGCTACAAAACCTGTTTTATCAGTTCTGCGAGTTTGGTGAGACCCGTTTTCACGTCGCTGCCGAGATGCACGCGCAACGCCCGGCGTTTGCGGTCGGCCAGAACCTGGAAGTCGCCGCGAGCCTGGGCCGCTTTCACCACTCCGAAAGTGTACTTCTGCCCGGGAACCGGCAAGTCCTCGGCATCGTCGCACGTGATCTGCAGGAATACGCCGCTGTTGGGGCCGCCCTTATAAGCTTGTCCGGTGGAGTGCAAAAAGCGCGGCCCGAAGCCGAGGCAGGTCGCCACGCGTTTGTGATCGCGCACGGTCATACGCAAGTTTTGCAGCAGAGATTCGTGCTCGGCATTCATCTCGACATAACCCAGCAGGGCAAAATAATCGCCGGCGCCAAGCCGCGCCAGATGCGCGCGCAGATAGTTCTTCAGTGAGTGGTCGGAACCGGCGGCGTGGCTGAGGTCGGCGGCGTTCTTGTCGTCGGTGAAAAGCTTGAAGCCGGCTTCTTCAAGTATCGGCTTTTCGGGAGGAAGCGAGCCCTTGCTTTCGTACTCGGACGTAAGTTGTTTCGTGACGATCTTGCTCGCTTCGACATCGGGCTGATTGAAGGCATTGATCCCGAGGATCGAGCCCGCAACCGCGGTCGCAATTTCCCAGCGGAAGAATTCCTGCCCCAGGCTGTAGGTGTCGGATACGGCGATGCGCACCACAGGGTGCCCGGCTTTCTCCAGCGCGGCGACCTTGGCATCCTGCGCCGTGTCGGGCGCGGCTTCGAGTCGAAGGTAGGCGAAGATGCGGTCGCTCCCATAGGCTTCCGGTGCGCCCAGCGCTTCGCGATCAACCGGGATGATGCCTTTCCCCAACTTGCCCGTGGATTCCGCGATCAACTGCTCGAGCCACGCGCCGAGGTCGGAAATTCCGGGCGAGGTGATGAGCGTGATTTTGTCGCGGCCAAGTTTTGCGGCTGTGCCAATGATCAGGCCGAGCATCACTCCCGGATTCTGTTCCACGGGAACGGACGGTTTGCAGGCTTCGACCATTTCTTTTGTGCACTGGAGGAACTTGCCAGTATCGAGGCCCATGGCCGCGGCGGGCACCATGCCGAAGTTCGAGAGCGCCGAATAGCGTCCGCCGATCGACGGCAGGCCATAAAAAATGTGGCGGAAGCGGTCGCGCTCGGCAACCTGCTGCATCTTCGAACCAGGGTCGGTGATCGCGATAAAGTGGCTGCCCGCCTTGTCCTTATCGTTGCCCACGGTCTGCTGCACGCGCTCGAAGAAATACTGCTTGTAGATGTTGGGTTCGAGTGTGCTGCCGGATTTACTGGAAACTATAAAGAGCGTTTTGGCGAGGTCGACCTTTTTTTCGACGCTTCTGATTTGCGCCGGATCGGTCGAGTCGAGTATGTGCAGGCGCGGGAAGCCCGGCGTTTGCGGATAGGTCAGCGCAAGCACTTCGGGACAAAGGCTGGAACCGCCCATGCCAAGCAGCAGTACGTCGGAGAACCCGGCGCTCTTGACCTCGTTGGCCAAGTCGTTCAGCTTGGCGGCGCCGGCGAGTTGTTCGTCGGTGATGCCGAGCCAGTCCAGCCAGTTGGCCTCGTCATCGCCGGTCCAGAGGGAGGCGTCGCCCTGCCAGAGCCGTCTTACCTTTCCCGATGCCCGCCAGTTGTTAATGTTTTTTTTTACCGCAGTGTCAAGATCGCCCGGAAGCGATGCGCTCTGTCGATTGACCTGCGGCGTGGGCATGGTTGGTCGCTTCGTATTCTTCTCGACCGCGGCCAGCAGGGCGTCGAAGGCGTCGGCAAATAGTTTTACGCCGTCGGTCGTCAACTTGTCGGTCACGTCCTTCATGACAGTGCCAACGGCGGCCAGATCGGCCATCGTTCTCCGCGCAGCGTCGAGGTTCTCGGTCAGACTCGGGCGCGGCTTGCCATGATCGCGGAAGGCATCGAGCGTCGCCGGTGGAACGGTATTGACGGTGTCCGGCCCGATCAATTCCTCGACGTAGAGCACGTCGCGGTAATTCGGATTCTTGGTGCTAGTGCTCGCCCACAACACGCGCTGCGTCTGCGCGCCCTTGGCGGCCAGCGCCTTCCAGCGCGGAGAAGAAAAGATGCGCTGGTAGGCCTCGTAGGTCAGCTTGCCGTTCGCGATCGCGACTTTCCCCTGAATCCCCTGCAACTTCGCCTTGCGGGAGGGGTCCGTTTCTTTCTTCAGTTGGTCGCCAATCAGCGAGTCGACCAGCGAATCGATGCGGCTAATGAAGAAGCTGGCGACGCTGGCAATCTTGCTCACATCGCCGCCGGACGCAGCGAATTTCTCAACCCCGTCAATGAAAGCCGCGGCGACTTCCTCATACACTTCCTGCGCAAACAGCAGCGTCACGTTGACGTTGATGCCCTCGCCGATGAGCTCGCGAAACGCGGGTATGCCCTCGGCGGTGCCTGGCACCTTGATCATCACATTATTGCGGGCCACGCTCTTCCACAGTCGTCGCGCCTCGGCGATGGTGCTGTTGGTATCGAGCGCGAGATACGGAGATACTTCAAGACTCACATAGCCGTCGCGCTTCTTCGTGCTCTGGTAGACGGGCGCGAGCAGGTCGGCCGCGTCCTGAATATCGCGGATCGCCAGCAGCTCGTAGCGGCCTTTGGCGTCAAGGTCGGTGCGGTTGGCGAGCGAGTCCAGGAAATCCTGGTACTGGGTCGACCCCGCAATGGCCTTCTCGAAAATCGAGGGATTGGAAGTCATTCCGCGCAGGCCGTCTTCCGTGATCAGGCGCTGCAGTTCGCCGCCCTGCAGCAGGTCGCGGCGGATGTAGTCGAGCCAGATGGACTGGCCGAAAGTCTGAAGTTGGGTGAGAGGATTCGCAGCTTTTGCAATGTCGAGCGTGCCTACTGGATTCATAATCATCTCCTAAACTGAGCCAGGCAACAGAAAAATCGCCTGACGTTAATAAATAAATTGTCACTTCAGCGTTACGAAAAATTCGCACGCCGAGGTCCAACAATTTGATTCCCCGTAGAGACGCGGCTTGCCGCGTCTCCCTCGCCGCGATTGCCTTGCCCCGTCTCTACACGAGCAGTTCGCGTGCGGCCTGCAGGACGGCATCGGAAGTGAAGCCGAACTTCTTCTGCAAATCCTTGAGCGGCGCGGACGCTCCAAAAGTGTGCATCCCTATGATGCGTCCTTTCGCTCCCGCGTATTGCGCCCAGCCGAAAGTCGATGCCATCTCGACCGCGACCCGCGCCGTGACGTCGGGCGGAAGCACCTCGTCGCGGTAACTCTGATCCTGATGCTCGAACAAATCCCACGAAGGCATGCTGACGACGCGCGCCCGGATGCCTTCCGCTCCTAGTTTCTCGTAGGCGTCGATGCACAGATAAACCTCGCTGCCGGTGGCCATCAGGATCACTTGCGGTTTGCCGCCTTCGGCGTTGGCCAGGATGTAGGCGCCGCGAGCCAAGCCTGCGGCTGATGCGTATTTCGTGCGATCGAATGTCGGCACAGCTTGTCGCGTCAGGATCAGCGCCACCGGTTCCTTCCGCAGCTTCATGATTACTTTCCACGCCTCGACGACCTCGTTGGCGTCGGCGGGACGCAGCGTCATCAGCCCGGGAACCGCTCGCAGCGTGATCAGTTGCTCGATGGGTTGGTGAGTCGGTCCGTCTTCCCCGACGCCGATGGAATCGTGGGTGAAGATCCAGATCGAGGGTACTTCCATAACGGCCGAGAGGCGGATTGGCATCTTCATGTAGTCGCTGAAGATCAGGAAGGTCGAGCCGTAGGCGCGGATTTTCGACAGCGCCATGCCATTGACAATCGCGCCCATCGCGTGTTCGCGAATGCCAAAGTGGAAGTTGCGCGCGTTGTAATGACCCGCTTCGAAATCGCCCGCGCCGTCGAAGGTGAGCCGCGTCTTCGTCGATGGATACAAATCGGCCGAGCCGCCCATGAGCCAGGGATCGTTTTTGGCGATGGCATTGAGAACCTTGCCGGACGAATCGCGGGTCGCCATTCCTTTCGCATCGGGCGCAAATGTGGGAAGGTCCTTGTCCCATCCGTCCGCCGGTTGCCGACTTTGCAAGCGTCCGAATTGAGCCGCTAAATCCGGATACTGCGCGCTGTACTTGCTGAACAGCGCGTTCCACTGCCCGCTCAATTGCCGCCCGCGCTTGCCCATCACGTCGCGAAAATTCTCGCGCACTCCATCGGGCACCAGGAACTTGGCGTCTTCCGGCCAGCCGTACACGCGCTTCGTCAGTTTCACTTCTTCCTCGCCGAGCGCTTCGCCGTGCGCTTCTCTTGTGTCCTGGCGGTGCGGCGAACCGTAACCAATGTGGCTGTTGACGATGATCAGCTTGGGGCGATCCTTAATACTGAGCGCGTGAGTATAGGCATTGGCCAGCGCGACCAGATCGTTGGCATCGCCGACGTGCTGAACATCCCAACCATAGCTGGCGAAGCGGGCGGCCACATCTTCGTCGAAAGCGAGATCGGTGTTGCCCTCAATCGTGATGTGGTTGCTGTCGTAAATCCAGCACAGGTTTGAAAGTTTGAGATGCCCGGCCACCGACGCGGCTTCCGAGGAAATTCCTTCCATCATGTCGCCGTCGCCGCAAATCGCCCAAACGTTGTAGTCGAACAATTCGAATCCCGGACGATTGAAATACTCTGCCAGCCAGCGCTCGGCGATCGCCATGCCCACGCTATTGGCCACGCCTTGACCCAGCGGACCGGTGGTCGTCTCCACACCCGTGGTCAAGCCGTGCTCGGGATGGCCCGGCGTTTTGCTGCCGATTTGCCGGAAATTCTTGATCTCATCGAGCGACAGGGCAGGGGTGGAAAGAACTTTGTCCTCGGGGCTTACTTCGCGCACGCCCGCCAGATGCAGCAGGGAATACAGCAGCATGGAGGCGTGCCCATTGGAGAGCACGAAGCGGTCGCGGTTCGGCCAGATCGGATCTTCCGGGTCATAGCGCAGAAACTGCTGCCACAAACAGTAGGCAACCGGAGCCAACGCCATCGGCGCCCCGGGATGCCCCGAGTTCGCCTTCTGCACGGCGTCCATCGAAAGCGTGCGAATGGTGTTGATACACAACAAGTCGAGCTGAGTACCGGCGGCGATAGACTGGCCGACGATAGACTGGTCAGTGACAGCCATCAATTCTCTCCTCGCAAATCAGCTTGCATTGCCCTTCAAAGTTAGATGAAGTCAGCGCCAAATGGATACACGCGCCAACCGCTCCAAGTCTACATCGCGATCGAGAAACAATTCGAGGCACGAGAGGACGAAGCTGCAATTCTACACCGGGAAGAATTTGGCTCACTGGAGTGGAATGAGTGGCGCTGACTTGTGCAACGCCGAGTGCCGATTTCAGGCCAATTTCAGGTAAGAAAAACTTATCCTAGCTGATCTTGTGTTGCAGCGTGGCCGCCAGTTGGTCCACATCTTTTGCCGAAAGGTTCATCAGGTTCGGGTCAAGGATCGGGATGCGGTTCGTTCCGACCGCGTCCCGCCGCACCTGGATCAGCAATGCCTGCAGCGCCCGGGCATCGTATTTTTGCGGCGTCAGGCGGATCAATTCCTGCAGCGTGGCTCCGATCGTCAAGCGTTCCCGGTAGGGACGTTCGCTGGTCATGGCGTCGAAGCTCTCGGCCAGGGCCACGATGCGCACCGCTTGCGGTATTTCGTCCCCATGCAAGCCGTCCGGGTACCCCGACCCATCGGCGCGCTCATGATGCCAGCGCACGATTTCCGGAATCTGCGGCCAGGGAAACTGCACTTGGCTGACGATCTGATGCCCAATGATCGTGTGCTCCCTCATCTCGTGGGATTCTTGCTCGTCGAGCTTCGCGGCTTTTCCGAGCAGCCGCTTATCGACGGCAACCATGCCGATGTCGTGCAGATAGGCCGCCGACCGCAGCGACGCCACATCGCTCGGATCCATCCCCAGAGCTTCGCCGATGGCTTGGGCGTAGCGGCCGACGCGCAGTGAGTGTCCATGAATGTTGACGTGTTTGACGTCGATGGCGGTGGCGAAAGCTTCGAGCGCGTTGTCGTAGAACCCGTGCAGCGAGGCCAGCAGCCGCAGGTTTTCAGAAACCCGTTGGGTCAGC
>Ga0316363_10001052_pt1 | contig 26870 bp, 28 predicted proteins | sample Sb_taG_3_FD_200459 | JGI IMG/M metagenome (GOLD analysis project Ga0316363, IMG submission 200459) | Peat soil microbial communities from Weissenstadt, Germany - Sb_50d_a_PC metaG (v2) (version 2) | ecosystem: Environmental > Terrestrial > Soil > Wetlands > Peat | place: Germany: Weissenstadt...
CATCGGCTTTTCTTGCGCACCGAGCCCACCGAAAACGAACTTCGATCCCTCGAAGGAATAGCTAAGCAGGCGATTGACGCCGTCTCCGGCCTTCTCGAAAAGCCGGCGTCCGAACTCAATCTTCAGAACGAAAATGGCGAACACGACTTGCAGGCTCAGGCCCCAGGCAACGGTTTTCTTGCTGATGGCGCGGCGGTTGGTGGAGAAGGCGTAGGCGAGGCCCAACATGGTGAGCAGACCGAGGATGCCAGTAAAACGTCCCATCTAGTGTTCCCCTTTGTAAATCACACGATGAACCAAGGATGTTTTGTGCACCGGCGCAGTGGCCGCAATCTGGCAGAAACCATTTCGCTAAAGATCGAGATCGAGGGTGGGCCATTGTAACGCCTGACCAGCTTCGGCAATAGAGATTTTCGCGGCCTGGGACGCTGGCAGCAAGCGATCACACCCATGCGGGTTTGTGAGAGCCTGGAACCTCCCAGTAACTCCCAGGCTCGGGACAGCAACTGAGACCCCCTTGCCAACCGGCGGCAGCGCGTTGACTTTTGCCCGCTCTACAGGCAAACTCTCAATTCGCCCGCGCACCGTGGTCGGGCCAGCACTTTGAGCCTGGCGTCACCGTCGCGAGCGAGGCAAACGCCGGCTCAGGAACCGTTATGCCCTCAGACCGCGTCTCCTATACGCTCGATTCGACGCTGGAGACGGTGAACAATGCCGAAGAGACGGCGACCCGCATGGCCGCCGAAGCCGGCTTTGACGAAGAGGAGGTCATGAGGATCTCCATGGCGGTGCGAGAAGCCGCCGTGAACGCAGTTTTGCATGGCAATGCCTACGACCCGAGCAAGAAAGTTACATTCGCGTTTGAGCGTACGACTCAAGACCTCGTCATCGTCATCCGCGATCAAGGTAAGGGGCTCGATGTCAGCAGGATTCCGGATCCATTGGCGCCGGAGAACCTGCTAAAGACATCGGGGCGGGGCATTTTCCTGATACGCTCGTTCATGGATGTGGTGGAAATTCACCCCTCCCAAACGGGCACCGAACTTATAATGATTAAGCACGTCCACGGCAACCCCGCGGACTCCAAGGAGGCTCCCCAGTGACCATGAAGTCCAGTACTCGTCAGGTGGATGGCGTCACGATTGTCGATCTCAGCGGCCGGATCACCCTCGGCGAAGGCAGCGTGGTTCTGCGCGAAACGGTGCGCGACCTGCTTTCCAAGGGACAGAAAAAAATCCTGCTCAACCTCGGCGACGTGAACTATATCGACAGCTCAGGCATCGGCGAACTCGTCAGCGCCTTCACCACTGCCAAGAACCAGGGTGGCGAACTCAAGCTGCTCAACCTCACTAAGAAAGTACACGACCTGCTGCAGATCACGAAGCTCTACACCGTCTTCGATGTCAAGGAAGACGAAGCAGCGGGCGTAAAATCTTTCAACAAGTAGCGCGCTCGCGCTGCTTGTGGCCGCGAGAAATGTGGCAGGCCGGGGCCGAGCCCCGGGCGCTCCACCCCATCACGCCAAAACCGGGCGTGCTGGGGACCCCGGCAACTTCCCTTTTCGGGAAGTTTCCGCGAAAATTTTCTTCCGGCTTGGCGTAGAGCTTCTCCTCCACGCATAGAATTAAAACTGAAGGCGCGCTTCCGAGCGCCTTAGTCATTATGCGTTTTCTTACTCTGACTTTCTTTTTCGGAGCCGTTCTTGCCATGAGCGGAGTTTGCTCCGCGCGCAATAGCTCTCCGAGTAACTGCGTGTCATTCGCCGAGGCGAGCAAGCATCTGGGCACCACCCAGTGCATCAGCGGAACCGTGCTGCACGTGGAAGATGGCCGCAACGGCGCTAAGATCCTGAATTTCTGCAAAGACAGGGCGTGTCCTTTCACCGTGGTTGTGTTCCCGTCCGATCTTAAAAAGATGGGCGACGTTCGCCAGCTCGAAGGCCGACAGGTTGAAATTAAGGGAACCATCCAGGACTACGACGGACGCGCAGAGATCATTTTGCGCCGCTCCCAGCAACTGGGCGAAGGCGCTTTTCTCCTGTTTCCGACGGTACCCACGGACTACGACGTCGAGCGCCCAGGCCACTACAGTGCCGGAAAGTTCAAACGCCCCAAAGAGCCCAAGAAGAAGGATTCAAAGCAGCACGAGCCGATGTCGATCGAAGATCCAGACGAGCCGTAAAAAGGCTGCTTCAAGCTCGGTAGCTTCAAGCAGCCCTCTGTCAATTGCTTCAAAACTAGAAGCTAGGCCGGAACCAGACAACTAACTCTGGTTTTTGCGGTAAAACAGGGCTGTAACTTCCAAACCGCAGACTTTCTCGAAACGTTGACATTCGGGAAATGTTGCTTGTCTCGGAGGCGCCTGCAAGTCGTCAGAGTTACTCGTGACTTACCTCATACTATCCCCTTTCGCAACTCTTCCAGCGAATACTTCGTCCCCCGCCACACGATGCCGTTGTTCCAGAGGGCGTGGACCATGGAGCGCAGCAGTATATACATGAACAGGCTGGTACCGACCGGATGCAGAAAAAAATAATATGTCGGGACTGCCGACCTGAGCGAGATTCCACAATAAAGCGCAAGCAGCGAACCGAGCGCGATGGCATAAGGAACTCGCGCCCATCCATGTGCCAGCCAGACGCCAAGAAATGGCCCGAGGTTCAGAAAACCCAGACCCACTACGGTGACCACCGTTCGCCACCACTGAAAAGAACGCACGGCAAAAAAATTCTTGATGAGATTGTTGACGATGCCCAAAGCGCCCTTTGCCCAGTGCAGGGAAATCAGATCCTCCCCGGAAACATTGCGCTGGACGAAGCCCGCGTTCTTGATTACCTTGCCCAGCTTCATGTCGTCGATCACTTCCATGCGCAATCTGCGATAGGTTCCGACCGCGTCATAGACCGGGCGCCGGACCATGTTGAAAGCGCCCACCCCCATGTGGTCGCGCGCTTTGGGATCGGCAACTTTCCACGGTCGGTGTCCGAAAACGAATAGCACCTGGAAGAACGCGATCATCATTCTCTCGCCTGGACCCTTCATGATCATGCGCGGGAAAAGGACGACGTGGTCGGCGCGCTCAGCTTTGGCATATGCAACGGCCCGCCGCAGAGAATCGGGCTTGAAGAGTACATCGGCATCGGTGAAGAGCAGCCAGTCTCCACTCGCTTGCTGGCCTGCCATCCACATGGCGTGCGTTTTGCCCAACCAGCCCGTTGGCAGTTCCGAAATGTGGATCACCTTCAGCAAGCCGTGCGATTGGGACCTTGCCGCAACCTCATCCATGACCTGGCCGGTGCGGTCCGTCGAGCGGTCGTTGACGGCAATAATTTCGTAGTTGGAATAGTCGAGGGCGAGCAACTGCACGAGCGTCTCGCGAATACTTTCTTCCTCATTGCGCGCCGGAACAATAATGCTGACTCTAGGCTCGCCATTTGGGGCCGCTGGCCTGCGATCCCATTCGGGCCGCGCGATATTGGCGACATGCGGCATGCCGAATGGCGCTTCCACGATGCGCGAGAACCAGGCCAGTGCGAGGATGCCGCCTGCAATCCAGTGAACGGTTTGCCAATGCATTCTGCTTAGGAAGATGCTCCTGAGGGAACTTGCGATGCCGGGGATTCTTCGCCGATCCGCAGTGGTGGGGCAAATCTCATGCCGTAGAACAGTATGGCGGACGATAGCGCGATAGCGATAACCGGACCCAGAAAGGCAAGGCGCAGCGAGAACTTATCAGACATGTAGCCGATGAGAGCGGCGGATGGCACATCGCCGAGCAGATGGTAGACAAAGATGCTCGCTGCCAAGGCGGCCGCGCGCACATGCGGTCCGACCGAATCGATCACGGCGGCGTTCAGCGGACCGGTGTTCAACAGCAGCAAAAACTCGGCCACGAAAATGCCCACGATCATCGGTCGGCCGCTCGCAAATAAGGCAACACACATCGCCGGAATGCCCAACCCCAGGCTGACTGCGGACACGAGGTAGTGGGCAGATTTCGTTCGCCGCAGCAAGCGATCGGAGATCCAGCCGCCCGCGAGCGAAGCAACCAAGCCGTTAGCTAGGGTGCTCAACCCAAAAATGATGCTCGCATCCAGCAAGCTGTAACCGTGAGCGCGGTGCAAAAATGTCGGCATCCAGACTTGGAGCCCTCCGAGCGCGAACGTCATCATCGCCATGCCGAGGGTTGCCGTGAGGAATGCGGGATTGTGGAGCAAGCTTTTCAGCGTGTCCCGCTCTGGCACCTTGCTTTCGGGCGGATCGAATTGGCCGAGTGCCGGCTCCGGAAGCAGCAGAAGCAGCAACGCCAGCAGCACTCCGGGCGCAGCCCCAGCATAAAATGGAGCCCGCCAGCCGTACTTTGGACCCATGACTCCGCCCAGCAGATATCCCAGCGCGGTTCCGACCGGGAGCGCGAGATAAAACACCCCCATCACCCGTCCGCGCTTTTCGACCGGAAACATGTCGGCGACGAAGGTTGGAGAAAGAATGACAAAGCTGGCTTCGCCGATGCCCACCAGGGTATGACGAATGAGCAGTTGGTTAAAGTTTGTCGTGACGGCGGTGAGTAGAGTGGCCCCGCTCCACACCAAAGCCCCGGCGACGATGACGCGCTTGCGCGAGAAGCGCAGTGAAAGCGGCCCCATGAAGGGCGCCGCGCACATATAAAAAATGAAAAAGACGCTGGTGAGCAGGCCGAACGCCGCGTCGCTGCGATGGAACTCCGCTTTAACCAGATCCTGTACCGCGAACAACACCGAGCGATCGATGTAATTGAGCAGGTTCAGCGCCGTCAGAAGCGCCAGTGCCGTGCGAGGATAGAGTTTCGCTGGGGTCACAGGTCGAGCGAATATAGCATGAAGCAGAAGAGAAATACCCGGCCCGTAGCATATCGATTCAGATTATTAACGGTTGGCATTATTAACTATTGATATTATTAATGATTGACATTATTAACGAATAACGTTATTATTGCCTGATGATTAAGACTTTCGCCAACAAGGAAACGGCGGAAATCTGGAGAACCGGCAAGACAAGGGGTGCGCCGCCAGCCAGCGTGACGAAGCGGAAGCTGGCCATGCTCGACAGTGCCCTGACGCTGGGCGACTTAAAGGTCCCTCCCGCGAATCGGCTGGAGAAACTGCGCGGCTATCGGCAGGGTCAATACAGCATACGAATCAACGATCAGTACCGAATTTGCTTCGTACGGCGTGGATCCGATGCCTACGATGTAGAAATCGCAGATTACCATTGAGGCCAATCAGCATGAGCATTATCAGAAAAGGCACACCAAACTGGAGAGTTCACCCCGGCGAAGTCCTGCGCGAGGAGTTCCTGAAGCCGATGGGCATTTCCGCTTACGAACTAGCCAAGCGGCTGCACGTGCCCGCCCCTCGCGTGAATGACATCGTTCTCGAACGGCGTGGCATCAGCGCCGATACAGCCGTCCGTTTGTCCCGCTTCTTCGGGACGACTGAACAGTTCTGGCTGAACTTGCAGGGATCCTATGAAATAAGCCGTGTCAAGGCCGAACACGCGACCGAAATCGAACTTATCACGCCACGAGCGGCGGTCGCCGCGCGCTAAGTTGCAGGCGGAACAACTCGCGAAGTTCTGACAAAGTTCCAAAACGCCCGATCACTTCTGCCGTTTCTTCCCTCGTGGCCACCTCGCGATCACGACAGTCGAAATCCCACCGCGCGGACGGAACTCACCTTTCACCTCCGCCCACACCGGCTTGGCCCAGCGCACAACATCCTCCAGCACCTGATTCACGATGTTCTCCTGGAAGATGCCGAGGTTTCGATATGCCTGGAGATATTCCTTTAACGATTTCAACTCCAGGCACCGCCGATCCGGCACGTAGCGGATCACGATGTTACCGAAGTCCGGCAAGCCAGTCTTCGGGCAGACGGACGTGAATTCGGGATCATCCACAACAATCTCGTATCCGCGAAACTGGTTCGGCCAGGTTTCAATTTCCGGGAAATCGTGATCGAGCCCGGCGCTGGCGTGCTCCGCGGTGTAACGGGGAGAAGCGGAACGAGGAGATTTCGGCATTTGAGTATTGTACCTAGTGTCGCGTCCGAAAATTCGCGCATGAGTCTGGGTTCTCATCGTTGCGTAGGGACAGCCGCCCTCGGCTGTCCGCGGGGCGAAGCCGCGCCACGCCTGATAATTCCGCACTGAAGCTGACGCAAACGGACGGCGCGGAGCATCTAAACAGGTAAGCCCTAAGCGTCCATTTGCCTGCTCTCGCAGCGCCTGGATGATATACATTGAAGCTTGTGCGTTTCTCTGCATGCCATTGAATGGAAACAGTTCGGGACGCCGGCCACGGCGTTGGTGGATAACGGCGCTTGCGATTTTGGCGGCGGTGATTGTGCTGGGTGCTTTCGTCTCCCGCCGCGATAACCCGGTGCCGGTGCGAACCGCCGTCGTCGAGCAGACCACCATCCGCAGCCTGGTTTCCACGAACGGAAAAATTGAGCCCGTCAACAACTTCGAGGCCCACGCTCCGGTCTCGGCGAATGTACAGCGCGTTTTGGTCAAGGAAGGCGACTCCGTCAAGAAGGGCCGATTGCTGCTGGTTCTCGATGACGCCGGCGCACGGGCACAAGCCGCCCGCGCCCAGACCCAATTAAAAGCGGCGCAAGCCGACCTGAGCGCAGCGGAACGAGGCGGGAACCAGGAAGAAGTGTTGAGCCTTGAAGCGCAACTGGTAAAAGCCGGCACCGACCGCGATTCGGCAGAGCACAATTTAGTCGCGTTGAAAAGACTTGAGCAGCAGGGTGCGGCCTCGGCGGGAGAAGTGCGAGAAGCGGAAAACACTCTTGCCCGCGCCGATGCCCAACTCACCTTTCTCCGTCAAAAGCAGACGAAACGATATTCGAATGCGGAGTTGGCGCGCGTCGAGGCGCAGCAAACTGAAGCGCAGGCCACCTACGATGCCGCGCAGGACGTTCTGGCGAAATCCAATGTCCGCGCTCCTTTTGATGGCATCGTGTACTCGCTGCCCGTAAAGCAAGGCGGCTTCGTCGCGGCCGGAGATCTCCTGCTGCAAGTGGCGGATCTGCGAAAAGTAATGGTCCGCGCCCTCGTCGACGAACCCGACGTGGCCAGACTCGCTCCCGGAGATCCGATTGAGATTACCTGGGACGCAGTCCCTGGACGCCTCTGGCGGGCCACCGTGACTGACATCCCATCGACGGTGAAATTGCACGGTGCGCGCAACGTCGGCGAGACCACCAGCATCGTAGATAACAAGGATTTGAAACTCTTGCCCAATATAAACGTCGGCGTAACCATCGTCACCGCCAAGCACGATAACGTGCTGGTGGTGCCGCGAGAGGCTTTGCGAATGGACGATTCCAAGCCTTATGTTTTGTTGGTCTCCGGCCACGAACTCAAGCGCCGGGATGTGGAGACTTCCCTTTTCAATCTCACCCAGGTTGAAGTAACCCGCGGCCTCTCTGCCAAGGACGTGGTGGCGATCGGTTCGTGGAATGGCAAACCGATCGGCGAACGAACCCAGGTTACGTTTTAAATTTAAATGATCACACGTACTTTTTTGCTCGTCTTACTCACTCTCATCGCGGCGTTGAATGCCAGCGTGGCGGACTCTGCCAAGGACATGCTGGCGGCCGGCCGGATCGATGAAGCCATCGCCGAATTGAATGGACACCTCTCTTCCGCTCCGGCGGACGCGGAATCCTCCAACCTGCTGTGCCGGGCTTACTACGCCCTCGAAGATTGGGAGCGCGCGGAATCTTCCTGCAGAAAAGCGGCCGAGCTTGACCCCGACAACAGCCGTTTCCATCTGTGGCTGGGGCGTGTGTACGGCGAAAAGGCGGATCGGGCAAATGTTCTTGCCGCCGTGGGCCTGGCGGAAAAGGCGCGCGGAGAATTCGAGCACGCGGTGCAACTGAATCCGAACGACGTGGATGCCCGGCTCGATCTGGCGGAGTTCTATGTTTTAGCGCCCCGCATCCTCGGCGGCGGCGAGCATAAGGCCCGCCAGCAAGCGCAGTCCATTGCAACTGTAAACCCTGGCCGGGAACACTGGGTTTATGCGCGCATCGCCGAACAGAAAAAAGACGCCGCCACCGCCGAACGGGAATATCACCAGTACATCGACCTCAGCAAAGGTGAGGCGGAAGCCTGGCTCAATCTGGCTTTTTTTCTCCGCCGCCAGCTGCGCCTCGACGAAATGGAGCAAGCCGTCGTCAAGCTCAGCCAAGCGCCTATGCCCAAACTCGATGCCCTGGTTGAAGCGTCCCAGATTCTATATCGCACCGGTCGTAGCTATCCTTTCGCCACGGAACTGCTGCACCGCTATCTCGCCGCCGGTCCGGTGGAGGCAGCTCCGGCGTTCAAAGCCCGCTATCTGCTGGGTCTGCTGCTCGAAAAACAAGGCGACAAAGCAGGCGCTGCGCAGGAGTACCGTGCTTCGTTGTCATTGGCCCGCAACTTCGGCATGGCCCAGCAAGCACTCGACCGAGTTGCCCACTGAGGATGGCGAGATTCCCTTGCCGCGTTGCGGCGTCCCCGATAACTTCCAAAGCTACTGTCCCGCTCGCCTCTGGCGCACTACAATTTGTGCGTCGCGGCGCAGCCGCGGCCCGATCCATGTGGTGACGAGATGAAGGTGACGAGATGAAGTTTCGATTGCCGCGGTGCTTGCGCCGCACAAATCTGCTCGCCCTATTTACTGCCGCGCTGATGATCGCAACCCGCGGCCAGGCTGAACCGCTGCCTCTCGAGCGCGCCATTCGGCTCGCGCTCGCGCACAGCACCAGTTCCGCGATTGCGAATGCCGACGTGCAGCGGGCCTTTGCCTCCTACCGGGAACTCCGCAACAACTACCTGCCGCAGCTAGCCATCGGTTCGGGCCTCGGCTGGTCCTATGGATTCCCGCTCACCATCGAAGGAGCGGCACCGGCATTGGGGAATGCCGTCGCGCAGAGTTCGATCTTCAACCCGGCGCAGCGGCAGTTAATAAAGGCAGCGAAAACGGAGTGGCATGCCTCTGAGTTTCAGGACAAAAACCAGCGCAATGCCCTCATCCAGGACGTCGCGCTGACCTACGCTGAACTGGCAAAGTGGGAAGCGCGACTCGTGCGTTTGCAGCAGGACGAGGCCCAGGCGCGGCAAATGGAACAAGCGGTGGCCGAGCGCTTGCAGGAAGGCGTGGACAGCGCCGTGGACTTAAACAAAGCCAAGCTGACCGCAGCGCGCGTGCGTCTTCACCGGGCCGAGGCACGTGGCAACGCCGATGTCCTCCGGCGCCACCTCTCAACCCTGACCGGTTTGCCGGTTTCCTCCATCGAAATCGCGCCCGAAACAATTCCCGCCTTGCCGCCCGTCGCTGCGGAAGAAGATCTTTCGGAGAGAGCGATTGCCTCCAGCCCCGCCATCAAGTTTGCCGAGCAGCATTCGCTGGCGGAATCGATGCGGGCTTTGGCCGAGCATCGCGCTTTGTACCCGTCCATGGATTTCTCCGCCCAGTATGCGCGACTTTCCACCATCAATAACTACAATGACTACTACCGGAAATTTCAGCCTGACAATGCCACGATCGGCCTTGCCATCCGGATTCCGTTGTTCAATGCCAGCCAGCGCGCCCGAGCCGACGCGGCCGAAGCTGAAGCCCTCAAGGCGAAGAAGCAAGCGGACGCGGCTCGCTATCAGGTTGCGGAAGAAACCCTAAAACTACAGCGCGCCGCCGAGCAACTCGAGGCCGCCCGCGAGGTGGCGCAGTTGGAATATCAACTGGCACAGTCGGGCCTGGACGCGGCCCAAACGAGGATCGACGCAAAGACGGGCACCTTGCACGAATTGGCCGATGCACGGGTGCAAGCAGCCGAACGCTATCTGCTCTTCCAGGATGCCAATTTTGAATACCAGCGGGTCCGCATGAACCTGCTGCGCGCCACCGGAGACCTGGAGAAATGGGCGCTGCCAGGCACCGCTTCAACCAACCCGGCTGCAAAATGACGCATAAAACACCTCATCCAGCCGCTACCCGATTCTCGCGTCTTAATGCGCAAAAGCGACGTTCGGCGAGGTTCTTTTGCGGCTTGAGCCCCGCTAAGGCACACTTGGAGAAAGGTTTCCACGCTTTCGACGCAGTTTGAGGCGTACCGGAATGGTAGCGTCGGCTGGGTTTTGTGCGCGCCTAAGAGTGCTAAAATAGAGATTCCCAATATGCCAGCAAAAACACTGTTCTTGAATCCGCCTTCGTTTGAGAATTTCGATGGCGGCGCAGGCTCGCGCTGGCCCGCAACGCGCGAGATCGAATCGTACTGGTATCCGGTCTGGCTCGCTTATCCGACCGGGATGATCGAGGGCGCGCGGCTGCTGGACGCCCCGCCTCATCACATCACGGCGGAAGAGACGATCCGCACCTGCAAAGACTACGAACTGCTCGTGCTGTTCACCAGCACTCCGGGGTTCCACGGCGACGTCCGCATTGCTGAGGCCATCAAAGACAGCAATCCTCACATGAAGATCGCTTTCGTCGGACCCCACGTCAGCGTGCTGCCCGAGAAGTCTTTGATGGAAGCGAAGGTAATTGACATAGCCTGCCGCAAGGAATTCGACTACTCCATCGTCGAGTACGCGCAGGGCAAGCCAATCGAAGACATTCTCGGCGTTTCCTACCGTAAGAATGGGCACGTGGTGCACAATCCCGACCGGCCAACAATCCAGGATCTGGACGCCCTGCCGCACGTGACCGACGTTTACAGGCGCGACCTGGATGTTCGTCGCTACAACGTACCTTTTCTGCTTAACCCGTTCGTATCGCTGTACACGACCCGCGGATGCCCGGCGCAGTGCACCTTCTGCCTCTGGCCCCAGACGCTCAGCGGACACCCATGGCGCAAACGCTCCACTGACGACGTAGCGCGTGAAATGGCCAAGGCAAAAGATTACTGGCCGTACGTGAAGGAATTTTTCTTCGACGATGACACCTTCAACCTGCAGAAGGCCCGCACCATCGAATTGTGCGCCAAGTTGAAGCCGCTGGACCTGACCTGGTCGTGCACGTCGCGAGTCACCACCGACTTCGAAACGCTCAAGGCCATGAAAGACGCGGGATGTCGGCTCCTGATCGTTGGCTACGAATCGGGTGATCAACAGATTCTGAAGAACATCAAGAAAGGCGCGACCATCGAGCGTGCCCGCCAGTTCACCAAGGATTGCCACAAGCTGGGACTGGTGATCCACGGAGATTTCATCATGGGCCTGCCGGGAGAATCGCGCGAGACCATCAAGAACACGATCAAGTTCGCCAAGGAACTCGACGTGGAGACGATCCAGGTTTCGGTGGCGCATGCTTTCCCCGGAACTGAACTGCACGAAGCCGCGATTAAGAACGGCTTTATGACCGCCGACACAAAAATGGTGGACGACCTCGGACACCAGATGGTGCAGATCGAGTATCCAGGTCTGCCCGCGACGGAAATTCTTGCGGCAGTCCATGACTTCTACGATGCGTATTATCTCCGTCCCAAGGCTGCCTACCGCATCTTGAGGAAAGCGTTGTTCGACAACTCCGAACGCAAGCGCTTGTACAGGGAAGCGCGAACCTTCCTTAAACTGCGCGCCCAGCGCCACAAGTGGGTCAAGGAAAACCGCAAGCAAGAAGCGCCTGCCCCGGAACCAGCCAAGGCCTAGGCTCGGAGCTGAATCAGCGGGTTTGGATCGCCGGAGTCAAATCGTAAGGTGACATTTCGAGAACCACCCGCCTGATGCCACGCGACGTAACCTCAAGCACTTGCAGTAGCGTGCAGGCACGCAATCTCAACCCCAATACTCACAATCGACTGGACAGTTGATTACGCATCATCCTCAGCAACAACCCGCAGGAAATTGGCACTGGTGGTTGATCTTCGTGATCTCCGTATTGCTCCTACTGCCTTGCTTTTGGCACAAGCGAATCGAAGCCGGCGATCTAGCCAGCCATACCTACAACGCCTGGCTGGCGCAATTGATTGAGCGCGGACAAGCCCCTGGGCTCTACATCGCGCGCCAATGGAGCAATGTGCTCGTGGACGTGGCGCTGCTTCGCCTGGGGAACGCCGTGGGGCTGGCGGCGGCAGAAAGAATCGTCGTCTCGGTTTGTGTGCTGACTTTTTTCTGGGGAGCGTTCGCTCTCATTTCCGCAGCAACAGACAGGCGTCCGTGGGTCCTGGCGCCGGGCATCGCCATGATCGCCTATGGCTGGACCTTTCACATGGGATTCATGAATTACTACCTGTCACTGGGTTTGGCCTTTTGGGCTGGAGCGCTCTTCTGGCGCGGCCGCCGATCCGATTTCGCTTTGGGTCTGTTTCTGGGTGTGCTGGTGATGCTGGCTCATCCCCTGGGTCTCCTGTGGTTGCTCGGTTCGACCGCGTACATCAAAGCTGCTGAGAAGCTAAGCGGACCCTATCGCTGGATTCCATTGGCCTTGGCACTGCTGTGCATTGTGACCCTTCACTACTACGTCATCCGTTTCCGCACGGAATATTGGGACACGCGTTATTTCCTGCTTCTCAATGGCGCGAATCAGCTGGCTTTGTTCAGCAACCGGTACCTCTATCTGATGGGGGTAGTGCTCATTTTCGGAATCGCCTGCTTCATCCATGGGGTCGTCACGGAGCGAAAAAGCATTCACGCACGCCACTTCCGTACGGCATTGGAGTTGTGGGCCGTGCTGATATTCATGGCGGCGGTGATCCCCGAAGTCGTCTGGCTGCCGCAGTACGCGGGGCCGGTCGGTATGATCGTGGCCCGGCTAACGTCGGTTACTGCTGTGCTGGGCTTGTGCCTGTTAAGCAGCGTTCCACCCAAGAAGTGGCATCTTGCAGGCCTGGCGGCGTGCGCTATCGTATTTTTTGCGTGGATTTATCAGGACACCGGTGACCTGAACCGGATGGAACAACAAGCGGACGAATTGGTGAGCCATTTGCCCTACGGCCGAAGAGTAGTGGAAACGATTTGGGCGCCACCGGAGTCCGACATCCCCTTCATCGACCACATCGTGGATCGGGCGTGCGTCGGGCGCTGTTTCGCCTATGCGAACTATGAGCCGTCGTCTGGACAGTTTCGCATTCGGGTGCGGCCCGGGAGCCCAGTCGTCACCGATGTGGCGGATGCGACTGAGCAAATGGAGTCAGGAGAGTATATCGTGCAAGCGTCTGACCTGCCGATGACACAAATCTACCAGTGCGGCGCGCAGGAGTTGACCCAACTGTGCGCGCGAGATCTGCAGGCAGGAGAAGCCAACGGCCGCCTCGGTTATCATCCGCCGAAAGACTGAATTGTGACCGGATGAGCGCTCGAGACCCGAACCCGGCGGGAACTGGTCTTGACAGAAAGGCGACGCGATGGCGACTTTTGGAGGAAAACTACACAGAAAAAATAGCTAGTCAGAGCCTTCGGGAAACTCATCGGACACTAGACCCGGGTCCGGGCGCCTGAAACTGTAAACTGATGTGAAATAATGAGGTTAGGTTGCACTGCAATCATAGTCAGCCGGAGATTAAGTGACATTTCGAAAATACCTCGTACTGGCGGGAATCACCGTACTGAGCACAGCGGGTGATTCCCTGCTGGCTCGCGGTATGAAAGAACTAGGCAGTGTTTCCCTGCACAACCTTTCCGGCCTGCTGCTGGCCATCCTCAATCCCTGGGTAACTGCGGGAATCCTGTTCCTGCTGGCGTTCTTCGCTTGCTACATGTCCGCGCTTTCGTGGGCTGACCTCACCTATGTCCTGCCTGCCACATCGCTCGGATATGTGCTCGTTGCTCTAATTGCTCGCTTCGGTTTTCATGAAGAAATCTCGCCGACGCGCTGGCTTGGCATCGCGCTGATCGCCTCCGGCGTGGGCTTCGTGGCCGCCGGCCCGTCGGTCACGCCCAGTCGCCAACACCTCGATTCCCGCGAACCTTCCTCCGACGCTCTCTCTCAGGAGGTGAAGTTATGAAAGACATCTGCGCCTGGGCGGCGATTGGGCTCGTCGTTCTGACCTCGACCACCGGCGACGTGCTGCTCTCCCACTCTATGAAACGAGTGGGTGACGTCGGTGAACTCTGGAAGCGGCGCGGGGTACTGGCGGTGGTTGGGCGCGTGCTTCGAACGCCCACCTTTGCTCTCGGCCTGATGGCGATGGCGGTCGCGTTCTACAGCCTGCTCTTTGGCCTTTCGTGGGGCAATCTTAGTTTGGTCGTGCCCGCTTCCGCCTCGCTCACTTTTGTAGCCAACGCGGTAGCCGCACGCATCTTCCTGCACGAGCGCGTGGGGCGCCGGCGTTGGATTGCCGCATTGCTGGTAGCGGGTGGCGTGGTGCTGATGGCGGTCTGAATTGCACTGGAGCAGTTCTCGAGTTGCTGTAGAGGGAACCGAGAACGGGATGGGCACGGCTTCAGCCGTGCCGTCAGAAGTTACAACGGTTCCGGCTTCAGCCGCTGAGGCGGCGACAATACACCATCACGAAAACCGCTCTAGCCGAACAAATCGACCGCAACAACAAGCGGCTGCGTTTCCACGATCCGCTCCTGGCCAGCGAATGCACCCTGGTCCGGTTCTGAACTCTCTGCGGAAGGAATTGTCCCCAGAAAAGGAAACCGCTCGCTCAACATCCCAGCCTGAAGTTTGCCGATCTCCAGTTGCCTGCGAAACGACTCCGCATCCATCTCGCGGCGGGGAGCATTGAGCTTATTCATGACCGCCTGCAACCTCGCCAACTCCGTGACCAGGTCCGCCAGCATGTGTTTTCCGCCAGCACTCAAGTGGACGAACTCTATGCCGGCACCGGAGCGGCCCCGAATCGCCCTCACCTCGCCCACCGCTCGGAACGAAGCCGCGTTGACGCGCACGACGATTTCAGTTCGCACGCCGAAATCAATGGGCAGAGTGGTATCGACGCAGCACCCGCCGAGGCTCAGATCGAATATCTTCCCCGGAACAAAGATGCCGTCTGATGGGAGGCGACTAATCTTCGCATCACCACCGCATTTGAATCGCGTGCTACGGCGGCGATCGTTGTCTCCGCAATCGATGTCCGCGTTGGTGCGCTCAGGCATGTTTATAAGATCGTATGTCGCGCGAAAACTCTTGAGAATGGCATCAACGTAACGCAGGGTTGGAAACCGAAGTAATTGAAATCGTCGAAGTAAATCTCATCCAAACAGCCTCATCAAGCCACTCGGGGCCAGATCGGGGACGAGAAAGTTAGCGCCCTTGCCGCCGGCGAACCGCGCCAGTGCTTCCGCCGCAAGATAGCCGCTGCGTACCGCGCCCTCCATTGTGGCGGGCCAACCGGTCGCGGCAAAATCGCCGGCCAGAAAGACTCGCGGCCATGCGGTCTCTGGCTTGGGCCGATGCTGGTCGATTCCCGGGCACGGCGAATACGTCGCATGCACTTCCTTGATCACGGTCGATTTCAGCACTTTCGCTCCGCCCGCAGCGGGGAAAAACTCTTGCGCTTCCTTCACCGCCATGTCGACGATCTCTGCCTTCGACTTTTCAACCAGGCTCCGGGAGCAGCTTACAACCAGCTCGATGTAGCTGCCGTTGCCGTTATCCCTAGCTTCGTTCTTGCGAGCTTCAACGTAGCGAGATTCAATGAACCGCGATTTGTGAAACATCCACTGGACGGTGCGGTCGAGCAGGACGGCGTGATCGAGGTCGCTGATTTGACGATCAAACCAGAGATGGATGCCGGTGATCGGCGACGTTGAGAACCGTCCGAGGGCCGCGGCCAAAGGCGCAGCAGACGCGGTATCCGGCAACATGCGACCCAGCACATCAAAAGGGACAGCCAGAATCAGGTAGTCGAATTTCTGCTCCTGTCCGTTCGTCGTCACATTTACCTCTGAGCCTTCGGCTCGAAACGACTCCACGCCTGCACGAAACTGGATCTCTCCGCCACGGGCGCGAATGTAGTCGCCAGTTGGGCTGTACAGGTCGGTGAGCGGCACGGTTGGAATTCCCATGCGCCCGGCAGCGGCCGATTTAAGAAACGACTCGCGCACCACCTGGGCCGCATAGGGGACGGAAACCCGATCTAGATCTTCGTTCAAGGCGCTGACCAGAATTGTCTTCCAGAAACGCTCGATCGCTTGCCCGGTTTGTCCGTGACGTTTGAGCCAGTCGAGGAACGACTCCCCACGATCCGCCGGAATACCAGGAGCAAGCGCCGCCATGGCGCGGCTGATCGCCAGCTTGTCGCGAAAATTCAAACAGTCGGCCCGGAGAAGTGCCAGCGCGGTATGCAGCGGAGCGGGCAGCGCCGACGGTGCGATCACGGATGCGCGTCCTCCAGGCTCGAGGAAGGTCAGCTTCTCATACCAGCGAATCTTGTCCTGAACGCCCGCGCGCCGGTAGAAATCGAGCAGGTTGGTGCAGCAACCGAGCAACACATGCTGGCAATTGTCGACAGTTTCGCCGGTGCCGGGATGTTGATAAGAAGAGGCACGCCCGCCGAGATAGGGGCGTCGCTCAAACAAGGTCACGCGAAAACCGCCTTCGGCCAGGGCGCATCCAGCGGCGAGGCCGGCCAACCCGCCTCCGGCGATAGCGACTGTAGGAGGATGTGTCGTATCAGGATAGATCGAATTAGGATGGTTCGAATTAGGACAGTTCGAATTAGTATAGTTCGAGTCCGGCATCACACCAGTCGCTTCAGGATTCCTTTTCCGAGGACAGTGAGCTTTTCGGGAACCGTCAACCGGACGCGCTCACTGAAAACGTCGTACTGCTTCGAAGCAATCTTTTCTAGCAGGCGGCGATAGATGGTGATAAGGACCCACAGAGCGGGCTGACTGTCTTCATTCACCAGCGGGATCAGCTCTTCTTCGGCGCTGTAGCACTCGCGAGCGCGGTCGGCCTCCATCGCCAGCAGCGGACGTATGCGAGCAAGATCAGGCGCGGACAGATCGGCAGCCGAGAGCCCGCACTGCGCCAGGTCCTCTTGCGGAAGATAAACCCGGCCCATGGCCGCGTCTTCTTTGACGTCGCGAATAATATTCGTAAGTTGAAATGCCAGACCGCAACGTTCGGCAAGCGGCTCAGCGGCAGGATCGCTATACCCAAAGATCCGAATGCACACTAATCCAACGACCGATGCCACACCGTAGCAATACTGGCGCAACTCTTCAAAAGTCTGGTAACGCGCGATCAGCGGCGCACTGGCGGAGGGCGCTGGTTGGCCGTAATCGAGATCCGCGGCCGTGCCGAAGGCGAGCTGGTCGAGAAGCCCAAATGGAATCTGGTAAGTGCGCTGCGCATCGGTCAGCGCCAGCAGCACCGGATCATCCGTTGGCTGTGCCGCCAATGCGCGGTGGGCTTGATCCAGCCATTCCGCGAGCTTGTTGTAACGATCATCGGAGCTTAGCGTGTTGTCGTCAGCGATGTCGTCGCACCGCCGCATGAAGGCGTACACCGCGCTCAACGCATTGCGTTTCCGCCGTGGAAGCACCACAAAACCGTAGTAGAAATTCTTTGCCGCGGAGCGGGCGATACTCCGGCAAACGGAGTACGCCATATCGAGCTGTGACGCGGTAGGCGCAAACTGCACCGGCGCATTTCCCACGGCGCTGCTCATCGTTGTTTCCCCAGCAGCTTCCCCAGCGCGGCACGGGCGACCAGGGCCAGCTTCCGGGCTTTGGAGATTGCGGGACGCCTGCCCAGCACAGCGTAACGTTGGCCCTCGATTGCGTTCAGAATTTCCTGCCCGCCGCGGCTAAAGAGTTCGATGTCCGTGGCCAGTGCGCGCTCGACCTTCGCGATTAGTGGCATGCCTTGCGCAAACCATTCCCGCGCGCGTTCGACTTCAAACCCCATCATCTCGCAGAACGCGGAAGTGTTTTCGCCGTCACGTATTACCGCTTCGCTCACGCCGAAGCGGCGCAGGTCTTCGAGGGGAAGATAAATTCGCCCTTTGGCAAAGTCCGCGCTCACGTCTTGCCAGAAATTAGCGAGTTGCAACGCGGTGCAGGTGTAATCGGAAAGCAGCTGGCGCTCGGAATCGCGGTATCCGCAGAGATACAGCACCAGGTGGCCGACCGGATTCGCCGAATACCGGCAATAGCCCAGCAGATCGTTAAACGTTTCGTAGCGGCTGACATTTTGATCCTGTCGGAAAGCAATCAGCAAATCCGCAAATTCATGTTTCGGAATTTCAAACTTGCGCACGGTCTCGGAGAGCGCGACAAATACGGGGTGCCGCGGATGACCGTCGTAGCAAGCATTTAGCTCCGCCTCCCACTGATCAAGCAACTGCAGAGATGCGCCAGTGTCCCCCACCTCGTCCCCCAGATCGTCCGCGATGCGGCAATAGGCGTAGACGTTGAAGAAATGCTGGCGCAGTCGCTCCGGAAGCAACCAGGACGCAACCGAAAAATTCTCGTAATGCGAGCGCGCCAGACGGCGGCAATATTCGCGCGCTTCGGCTTCCGAAGGCGCATGGTCAGGGATGGCGTACTCCGGCGGCAGCGCACTCCAGGCGGAGGAGAGCGGCGCAGTCGGAGGATGGGTCGTCGCGGTCGTCATTAATATCCAATAAACTCATACTTAAATGTAGGTCCCGAATTTACGGACGCGACGCTAGTGCCCTGGGATAATCGCAGTCTTGATATCCCCGTTGCGGTTCAGCATGTGGCGCAGCACATCGTGCAAACGGGAAAGCGGTGCTTCTCCGGTAATGTAGTCGGTGCCGCAAACTTTCTTCTCGGCAATCAAACCAAATGCCCGGCGCACCGTCTCCGGGGTGTGATGGAAAGTCGCCTTCAAAGTGATTTCCGAGTAGTGCAAGCGGTTGGTGTCTAATTGCACCTTGGTTCCCGAAGCGCACCCGCCGAAGAAATTCACCGTGCCACCCTTGCGAACCATCTGCACGGCCCACTCCCAGGCTTCCGGGCGGCCTACGGCTTCGATCGCCACATCGGCGCCGCGCCGCTCCGGACTCAACTCGCGCACCGCCTCCACCGGATCTTTCACCTTGGTAATCTGCACCACCTCGTGCGCACCCTTTTTGCGCGCCAGCAAGACCTGCGAGTCGCGCTTGACGACCGCGATCACATTGCAGCCGATGGCTTTGGCCACCTGCACAAACATCAGACCGATGGGTCCGCCGCCAATGACCGCCACGGTGTCGCCGATTTCGACTCCAGTTTCATGCAGGCCGCGCAGAACGCAGGCGAGCGGCTCGGTCATCGCGGCATCCTCGAAGCTCACATTCGAAGGCACGACAAGCATATTGGCTTCCACAATGCGCCGCGGAATCCGTATGTACTCGGCGTAAGCGCCATTGTTGAACAGCAGATCTTCGCAGAGGTTTAACTGGTGCTTGGAGCAATAGAAGCACATGCCGCAGGGAGCCGAGTTGAGCGCAACCACGCGCATGCCCTTCTTGAAGCCGCGCACCCCCTCGCCCACTTCCTCGACCGTGCCGGCCAGTTCATGCCCGAACAACGCCGGCGGCACAATCATGCGGGCGTGATAACCCCGCTGATACACCTTCAAATCCGTGCCGCAAGTGAGCGCGACGTGGACCTTGACCAGAACTTCGCCGTCACCCACACGCGGGATCGGCACCCTTTCAATCTTGATATCTTCTTTGCCGTAGAGGACGGCAGCCGTCATCTTGCCATTCACAGTTGATGTCCTTCCCCGGTGCTGCCCGGCTGGATGACGATCTTCATCGAGTCCGGTCGAGGATGGGCAGCAACATTCAGCGCTTCCACACCGCTTTGCAGCGGGAAACGGTGGCTGATAAGCCGTTCCAGATCCATTTCACGGTTCATGACGAAGCGCACTGACTCCTCCTGCAATTCAAAAGATGCGCTGTAGGATCCCAGCAAAGCCTTTTCGTCCACGCACACTGCCGCCGGATCAATCGTGGCCTCGCCCCGCACCGTCTGCGCGAACAGCAACACCCGACCTCCCGGACGCGTCGCATCCATGGCAGGGCGGATAAGCCCACTCCCGCCGACTGCCAAAATCACAGCGTCAGCCCCGCGCCCCTCAGTCATTCCGCGTACGGTTTGACCGGCGTCAGCCTTGGAAGCGTCAATTGTCAGATTGAGGCCGAAGCCATGAGCCATTGTAAGCCTCGCCGGATACAAATCGGAAGTGATCACCCGAGCCCCCGCCCGCTTCGCCAAGTTCGCCAAAATCAGGCCAATCGGACCCTGGCCAATCACCAGCACCGTCTCCCCCGCTTCCAGACGAAGGGTCTCAATACCTTTGATGCAGGTATTCACCGGCTCGACAAAACATGCCTGCTCAAAACTGACGCCGTCCGGGATGCGCACCGTTCCCTTCTCCACAATCCAGTCCATCACCCGGACGTATTCCGCAAATCCTCCACCCGACGGCTCGAAACCAGCCGTGCATCCGACCTTCTTGTAAGTAGCGCACTGGGCGAAGGTCTTGTGGCGGCAGTAATAACATCCTCCGCATGGGATGTGATGAAACACCACCACGCGTTCGCCGACGCCAAACTTGCGAACGCCTAGCCCCACTTTCGCGACGACGCCTGAAGTTTCGTGACCAAAAATGCGAGGCGCGGAGTGGGAGCCAGTAGCAATCTTCTTAAGGTCGGTCCCGCAGATCCCGCAGGTGTGGACTCGAACCAGAATCTCCCCCGGCCCGACTTCAGGCACAGGCACTTCTTCCAGGCGCACATCGTTCACGCCACGATACACCGCGGCCCTCATCGTGGAAGGAATCTCGCGCCTTGCGCTTTCAACCGTCAATGTCTGAGTCTGAGCCATTGCCATCCGTACTGTCTCCAATAATAGACACACCACGCACCAAACAAGGCAGCCAAGCCAACCGCGAGGGACGGGTCTGGCATAAACAGACCCTTGTCTGCACGCCACGCAATGCAGAACACGTAGAAGGTCAGAGCGATCCGATCAAGAAGCGTTGTGCCTCTTAGGGCAATGCTCCCCATTAGAACGAGGGTCGCCACAAAGAAAATTACTGGTATAGCTAACTCCGAGCGGGGAATTGGTCCACCCCTCAAGAGCATAGAAACACCCTTGATTATCCCAAACAGCAAGCACCCCGCAAACCATTGCATCCACATCTTTGCCGTGGGAACTAGGAGCGTTGCCGCTACGATGAGTTCCACCCACCCAATCGACAACCACACCAACTGGTGCGGTGGAGCTGCCCACACCACCCGGCGCAGTCCGTCAACTAGTGGAGCCATCGCAACAAGAAACGCAGCCAATCCACCGCCGACGCGGAGACCACTCTTAACCTGCTCCTTCACAGACCGGCTCATAAATGGTCGTCCCACTAATCCCCCATCTAGGGATGGGTAAGGCACCGGAGTGCCAGTAAATAGCAAGCTTTACTATTCCCCTTTTGCACGAATATTGGACTGAACACCGATACGAGTATGTGCGCCAACGAACACGGGTCTTCCCTCTTTTTGATTCATGTCGACACCAAAGGCTCATCCGACAAAGTCTGACAGCCGTGAGTTTCACGATCAATGTAACTCACAATCGCGCCGCAAAGAGCGCGGCTAGCCTTGGAACTGTTCCGCGCCAACGCCATGGTAGTCCTCCACAGCCACGGACGCAGCGCCACATGACACGCAAACCTGACGGAACGAAACGTCCCGTTGTCCGCGACGAAACGACCGATTTCCGGCAGGTTGAAGTCGGCGGCGTCGGAGATCGCTTTCAGAGCTCCGAACTCGACTCCCCGCGCCTGCGCTCCTTGCGCCACGGCTGCAGCTTCCATATCCACCGCACTCGCTCCATAAGCTCTGCCCAGTCGAGCTTTCTGTTCTTTGCCGGCCACGGTCGCCGAACTCACCAGGATTCCCTCGCCCGATCCGATTTCAGTTCGGGCGCCATCGGCAGCATTGATCACCGTGCGCGGCTCAAGAACATGTCCGACCCGCAGGGAACCATCCAGCGCTCCGGCAAAACCAACTGAGATCACCCGCACCGGGCTAACTTCCCGAATCACCGCTTCGGTAGCGCGGCGCGCAACTTCGGCTCCGATCCCGCCGCATACCAGAACTGTTTCGCCATTTTCAAAAAGACGATATCGCCGTCCGCCCTGTCCGATCATTCTGACCTTCCAGCTTCCGATCAGCGGTCGCACCTCCCGCTCCATAGCGGCTATGATGGCAATCCTACACATAGCCGTTCGCCCGGAACCACTCCACCGACCGGCGCAAGGCCCCATCCACTGGAACAATCCGCCAGCCCAGTTCCCGCTCCGCTTTCGCTGAACTCACAAACATCATCTTGCGTCCCATGCGCACGGTGTCAATGGTCGCGCGCGGCTCGCGGCCCAGAACCCGGCCCGTCACCATCTCGTCCACGACTCCAGCCGCCAGCGCAAAAATGTAAGGCAGCTTCACGGTCGGCGACGGCAAGCTCGTAATCGCGGCCAGTCGGTCCAGAATCTGCTTCAGCGTAAGATTCTCTCCGCCCAGAATGTAACGCTCGCCTGTTCTTCCCTTCTCCAGCGCCTGAATATGACCGCGGGCACATTCGGTCGCATCTACCAGGTTCAAGCCGGTTTCCACGTACGCCGGGAATTTTCGCTTCAGAAAATCCAGTACGATTCTCCCGGTCGGAGTCGGCTTGATATCGCGCTCGCCAATCGGCGTCGTGGGATTCACTATCACCACATCGACCCCAGATCTCGCAGCTTCCAATGCCACCTGCTCCGCCATGAACTTCGAACGCTTGTAGTGCCCGATCATATCCGCCAGCGACACCGGACTCTCTTCATCCGCCACCGTGCTCGTGTAGGGACGGGCGCCCTCGCCCGTCCAAGCCGAGCGCAGCTCGGCAGCTGCGTCGTTCGAGATAAAGCCCATGGTCGCTACACTCGACGTGTACACCACGCGCCGTACACCCTGTTTCCGCGCCGCTTCCAGCACGGCACGCGTGCCCTCTACATTCGAGCGATACATCTCGTTGGAATCTCGCCCGCGCACCCACAGCCTGTAGTCCGCTGCAACGTGAAATACGACGTCGCAGCCGGAAAGCGCCTTCTCAATCGAAGCCGCGTCCCGCAGGTCGCCGACCACTCGATCAGCGTTGACCCCACGAGCCGCCAGGTCGTCAAGGTTGCGCAGATCGCTGGTCGGCCGCACCAGCAGCCGCAACTCGGCTCCCTGTTCCGCCAGGACGCGCGCAACATGACTGCCCAGAAATCCCGTGGCGCCGGTAACGAAAGCTTTCAATGTCCAGCTCTTAGCTGTTAGCTCTTAGCCGATCAAACCCAGTGCAGGAATCCGCCAAATCCGTTGCCAAAGCTGGGCAAGCTAAAAGCTAAGAGCTAAAGGCTAACAGCTGCTCTTCTCCGCCATTACCTTCGAATAAGTCGTGAGCGCGATCAGCGGAAAATACTCACGGTACAGGTGGTACATCAGATAGAACACGCGCGGAAAACCGGTTCCGGTGCAGAAAGGCTCGTCCCACGAACCGTCTTTGTTTTGCGTGCGCAACAGATAAACCATGCCGCGGGCCACGCATTCGCTACGCGTGTCGCCTACGGCCAGCAGCCCCATGATTGCCCATGCGGTCTGCGAAGCTGTGCTTTCGCCCTGCCCGCGAAGGTTGGGATTGTCATAGGATGCCACCGTCTCCCCCCAGCCGCCATCGGCATTCTGCACCGAGCGCAGCCATTCCGCCGCCTGCTGGATCATCGGGTCGTTACGGTCCACGGCCATCGCTTCCAGACCGCGCAGCACCTGCATCGTGCCGTAGATGTAGTTCACGCCCCAGCGTCCGAACCAGCTTCCATCCAGCTCCTGCTCTCTGCGAATAAAATCGATCGCCCGCTTCACCGCCGGATGGTTCTGGTCGTATCCATAGGTCGCAAGACACTCCAGAATCCGGCCAGTAATGTCAACGGTTGCGGGATCAAGCATGGCGTTGTGATCGGCAAAGGGAACGTACTGGAACACCATGCGGTCGTTGTCTTTGTCGAATGAGGCCCAGCCTCCGTTCCTGCACTGCATCGACAAGATCCAATCCATCGCCCGTTGCACGGACTCGCTCTGATAGCGCCCGTTCGGATGTTCGACCCGGCTCAGCGCCAGGCAGACCATGGCAGTGTCGTCCACATCGGGATAAAACTCATTGTTGAACTCGAAGTACCAGCCGCCCGGCTCGCCTTTCGGATTCTTGATCTTCCAGTCTCCGGGCTTGCGCACCTGCTTCTGCAGGATCCAGTCGGCGCACTTCACCAGCCGCGGATCGCTCGCCGGGACCCCCGCCTCGCCCAGGGCAAAGAGCGCGTATGCCGTATCCCACACCGGAGACTTGCAGGGCTGCATGCGGAAAGTATCGCCCTCTTCGATGCCCAGCTTCTCAAACTCATCAAGCGCTCGAATAACCTGCGGATCGTCGACGGAATACCCCAGGCAGCGCAGAGCAATGGTCGAATTCAGCAGTCCGGGATAAATCGCTCCCAGCCCATCGCTCATCTCGAAGCGCTCCAGCATCCACTTCTCCGCCTTCTTCAGAGCCAGCGAGCGCAGCGGACGGATGTGCACACGCTCCGCCCAGTGGGTAATGCGATCCAGCACCAAAAAGAAGTTGCGCCAGGAAATCCGCTTCTTGGCCCAGTGCAAATGCATGCGCGACTTGTCGCGTCCGCCGACGAAGAGCTCTTCCACGCCCATTTCATCGGGAATTTTCTTGAACGGCTTCTTCGCGTAGCAGATCGAAAGCGGCACCAGGATGGCGCGCGACCACGAAGAAATTTCGTAGATATTGAACCAGAACCAGTTCGGAAAGAGCACGATCTCTGGCGGAACCGCTGGCACTGCATCGTAATCGTACTGCCCAAAGAAACACAGATAGATCTTGGTGAATGTATTGACTTCGGTCACGCCACCCATTTCGAGAATCTTCTTGCGGGCGCGTGCCAGCGCCGGGTGATCCGCCGCGAATCCAGCCAGTTTCAGCCCGAAGTAGGCTTTCACCGAAGCGCTGATGTGGGATGGACCGCCGGGGTAGGTGTTCCAACCGCCATCCGTATTCTGGTGGTTCAGGATGTAGCGAGCGGCCTTGTCGATGCGTTTCCGGTTGCCCGTGCCGAGCAGCGTATGGAGCAGGATGTAATCGGATTCGAGCGTGGTATCGGCTTCCAGTTCTCCGCACCAGTAACCCGCTTCGTGCTGCTGCGAGAAAAGATAGTTGCGGGCCGCATCGACGGCGACCGCGACCCGGCTCCCCAGGTCGTCTATCTTTCCAAATCGCATCTGCGGCGCCGAGGCCGAACTGAAAGGGGAGGATTCTTCCATCATGTCTCCGAACATATTTCCGAACTACGACTCCACGGCTACGGCCGGCGCCGCGGCAATCGTTTCCACGATCTCCGGCGGCAATCCAAAGCGTACATTTTCCGGCATGATTTCCAACTCCTGCACGTCGCCAAAGCCCAGTCCCGCCAAGTACTGCACCACTTCCTGCACCAAATGTTCGGGAGCCGATGCTCCCGCGGTCAGGGCCACCGTCCTCACGCCATGCAACCACTGCGGCTGAATGTCACGACAATCATCTATTAGATGCGCCGGGGTGCCCAAACTGCGAGCAACTTCCACCAACCGCTTGGAATTCGAACTGTTGTCGGAGCCCACCACCAGCAGCAAATCGGCATCGGAGGCCACGTGCTTCACGGCCACCTGCCGGTTTTCCGTGGCATAGCAGATGTCCTGCGCCGCCGGCCCTTTAATGTTCGGAAACCGCTTGCGCAGCGCGGCGATAATGTCGCGCGTCTCATCCAGGCTGAGCGTCGTCTGCGTCAGGTACGCCACGCGGTTGGGGTCGGGCAACGTCACCGACGCTACTTCCGCAGGCGACCCCACCACCTGAGTCACCGCGGGCGCCTCACCAAGCGTGCCAATCACTTCGTCGTGATCGCGATGCCCGATCAGGATCAGCGAATAGCCTTCCTTGGCGAACTTCACCGCCTCTACATGCACCTTGGTGACCAGCGGACAGGTCGCATCGATCACGCGCAACTTCCGCAGCTTGCTCGCCTCGCGCACTTCCGGCGAAACCCCGTGGGCGCTATAGATGACGCGTTCGCCCTCCGGCACTTCGTCCACGCTGTCGACAAAAATCGCGCCCTTCTGCTGCAGTTCCTCCACCACAAAGCGGTTATGGACGATTTCCTTGCGCACATAAATCGGCCGTCCAAAAGCCTCCAGCGCAATCCGGACAATATCGATCGCCCGCACCACCCCCGCGCAGAATCCACGCGGCTTCAATAGCAATAAGCTCTTAGTGTGCAAATTCCTAGTCTCAGACAAGTTCCATCCCCCACCCACTAGGGTACACTTCTTCGTTGAAAACAATGCTGTAAGAGTATCCAAAGATGCACCCTCAGGTCAATGTAAGCCTTTGAGGCTGTGAGGATTAGCAGCGGGCGGGGAAATCGGGCGGGTGAACGGCGTGGGATGCCCATAACAGCCCGGGGGGTAATTGGGATTCGTATCAGGGCATCGCTTTACAGGTTGCGGAAAAACCCACAAATGCATGCATCACCGTGGAAGAACGGCCCTTCAGGGCCGCGTAAGCGCTCTGCAATCAATCCCGGCTTTAGCCCCGGTGGTCGCTCGTTCTCGTCGGATTGCATTTTTCCGCAGCCTCTTTAGCGATGCCGTAAGTTCTTCGAGATCAGACACCCCTTTAATGGGTGTGTAAGAGCTCGTTCTTGGGCAATCCGGGGGAATGAAATGCCCGAGGATCCAGCCCCGGAGGGGCGAACTAACTTAGCCCAGCGCTTCAGTGTGTGCGTGAGAACTGGTTTTCACTACGAACACACTTGCTTGTGGGTGCGATGGTACGGTTGCCGATCTCGGCCGCTCGGCGGGTGCGGTTTAC
>Ga0316363_10001054_pt1 | contig 26813 bp, 19 predicted proteins | sample Sb_taG_3_FD_200459 | JGI IMG/M metagenome (GOLD analysis project Ga0316363, IMG submission 200459) | Peat soil microbial communities from Weissenstadt, Germany - Sb_50d_a_PC metaG (v2) (version 2) | ecosystem: Environmental > Terrestrial > Soil > Wetlands > Peat | place: Germany: Weissenstadt...
GGCCAGCAGTCCGCCGGCACAACCCAGCAACAGCCGCGTTAGCTGGAGCGTACTGCGAAAGTAATTGGTGTGCAGGATGCAGATGACGGCCGTCATGCCAGTTGTCAGCATCAGCAAGCGGAGCACCGGCAAGCTACTGAGATAATTGGGCAGAAGCCGCGTGATCAGCCAATGCATTGGGAAATAGCCGGCCAAGCTAATCGCCCACAATCCAATCAGGCACGCCTCGCCCCACCAGTAGGCACGAACCCGAGTTTCCGGGCTCACTCCATCCGACAAGTACGGGAACACGACCCGCGAGACTGAGAGGATAATCGTGTTGACTACCGCCAGCGCGTTGGCGGCAAAGGCATAGATCGCGAAGTCGCGGATCGGAAAAGTGGCACCGACAATGATCCGGTCCAGAGCGATTGTTACCCCGGTGAAGGCATTCGCCAGCAAGACGCCCCATCCCAGGCGAATGTGAAAGCTGGCAGAGACCCACACCCGCCGTAGACCGAGCGAAGCCATGTTGAGTTCGTGGCGTAAGGCAAACCATCCCCAGGCCCCCGAGGCCGCCGTTGAGAACACGAAGGCTGCTATGAGTGAACTTATGCTTAGGCGATGCCACCGTTGCAGTAGCAGGACCGAGACAAGCAACCAGGCCGGGTTGGCCACTGTCACCACGGACAGTAGACTGAATCGCTTTGATGCCTGCAGGGCGTACTGCCCAAGCGCTGAGCAATTCCAGACCAACGCGTACAGGGCCAGAGCTATCGCCAACCATCGGCGGCTGGCGTAAAGGCTGACAACAACTACCATAGTCGGAGCCAGCAAAACCGCATGTTCCAGTAAGAGAAACACCATGCTGCCCGAGAGATCAGCGCGTAACCTGCTTTGCGGACGCGCAGCCCAGCGGATTAATGCGCCGTCGAGCAATCCAAAATGTAGCAGGCCGACAAACCCCCCATACAGGATGAAGAGCCGGTAGTAGCCATAGCCCTCGATCGTCAGCAGTCGGGGCAGCAGAAAGGTTAGGACGCCATTGGCTGCTAGAGCCAGCAGGTTAGCGCACCCAAAAAGCATCACGTGACGCGCAAACGAGCCAGCAACTCGCGGAAGGATCGCCGTGCTTCGCTCTTGTGTAGCCGGAGCTGCATTCTCCACCAGAACGCTGGAGACCTCCGAGCCAGGAGCTAATTCAACTTTTAGGAACATTGCCATGCCGGGATGAACTTTGTCTATTGGAGCCGTTGCGAGTGCTCGATGGAACAGGAAGTCAATTCGTCGTCCGAATCAACAGCGGGCCCGTATGAACCGGATGTTAGCTCGCGGTATAAAGACTCGAAGTCGTGTGCGTATCGCTCGACGCGGAAATGCGCAGAAGCCCGCTTCTGCCCAGAGCTACCCATGGCACGCACGCGGTCTGGATCATCAACCAGTGCAATGATTGCGGCAGCAAGGGAATCGGCAGAACCGGGTGTGAATAGCAACCCGGTCTCGCCTTCGACGACCTGCTCGACCGGGCCACCATTCTTGGCGGCAATCACGGCCTTCCCCGCCGCCATGGCTTCGAGAACTACCGCCGGGCAGGGGTCAGGTTCGGTGGAAGGCAAGACAAACACATCGAAAGCGTTCACGACGTCTCGAATATCGCCACGATAATCGCTGATGATGAAATTCTGGCTGAGGTTATTGGAAGAGATCGTATTCCGGAAGCTCACCATGAAATGCATCTCATCATCGAAAACACCACCTACAGCCAAAAAGTAAACACCGTCTCTCTGCTTCGAAACGATCTGTGCGGCCTCGACCAAAAGCAACTGGCCCTTCCAGCGGCATACTTTTCCTATCATTCCGACTAGGAAGGCGTCGGGTGGAATCCCCAACTCTCGGCGGACAAGGTTGCCATTCCCATCCGCGAATGCTGCAACGTCAATACCGTGATGGATTACCCGGATCTTGCGATCTTGACCGGGGCAATCCTCTAGTATGTGGTGGCGCACCGCATGAGAGACCACCGCGACAACCGTGGACAGCCTCGTCACCACGGGATGCAGGATCTTGCGTGCGATCACAGGTCGGGTGACTATCTCGTGGATATGCCACACATGGGGCCGTCGCATAAGTTGAGCCGCAAAGGCCCCGCAGGGAACTGCGATGGTATTGCTGTGAACCAATGCGGCCTCATTCCGCCAGATCAGGTACATCAGCGCAACTACCCCAGCCACAAAGTTTACGGCCAGCATGATCAAGCCTGAAGCGGCAAGGTATTTTCTCCGGATCACAGCCATGCGAACGAACCGGCACGCAATGCCTTCCTGCGCGAGTTTGGCGGAAAGGCGATTAATGTGGCGGGTATCGTTTGGCAGCACCACTAGCGGCCGGAAGCGCTTGCGATCCAAGCGTTTTATCAACTCCAAGAGCGCAATGTCGCCACCGTAAAGATCATTGTTGCCGTGGACGAACAGGATGTTTGCGGGTTCGCGTTCAGAATTCATGAGTTTGAGGCGGTGGCGCTGCACAGAGAGTCAAGCGGCGTCTCGTTCGGCAAACGCGAGCGCAGCACTCGTGCGGGCACGCCAGCGACGACTGAGTAAGGAGGGATTTTACCGCGCACCACCGCGCCCGCAGCAATGACCGACCCGCGACCCACGTGAGCACCATCCAGGAAAACCGCGTTCGCCCCCACCCAGCAATCGTCCTCAACAAAAATGCCCACCCGGTTTACACCCTGAGACCGGATAGGAAGGTCAACCCGGTCGAAATTGTGGTTTTCGGAGTGAAACGACACGTGCTGACCCATGATGACATTTTCGCCGATCGTGATCGGACCGCCTGCGCCGATAAACGAATACGGTCCAGTGGATGAGTTGTTGCCAAAATGTATTCCGTGCCCTAAGTGCGACAGCATGGCGGCACAGACTATTGAGTACGCGCCAATCGCAACGTTATCGCCAAGCCTGATGCCGTTGGTCGAGAGCCCGTCGATAATAACACCGCGCTCTAACGTGACTCCATTCCCAAAGTGCACCAGGGCCGCGTTGCGCAAATTCACGTTGGGAGCCATGAATACAGGCCTGGGCCGTCCCTGCAAGAGAAGCGTTTTGAAGAGACCCCGGAGCATCCAGCTTAGGCGGCGGAACATGACCGCCAGCATCAAGAATATAGGGATCCGGCGATCAATTTCGTACTTACGGCCTTTGAGCCGGCTGATGGCCCGCTCTACACAAACGTGAATGAGTTGTGACAATGGAAACTCGGGACCAAATGCAAGATAAGCAGACGCACTTCAAGGACTGCGGAGTTATGGAGCCATTTGCGGCCAAACCTTGTTAGTTTCCACACAACTGCGCCATCTCTCCCCGATAGTCTGATTTCTCGTGAGACCGTACCAAACACCAAAGATTGCTATTCTTAGCCACAGACCAACGCGAAGCACAAGCTCTGCCAAGAGCCTGTGGGCTGGGCTCGAGAACTTCTTGTGGTAGTGGCGGAATCCAGCATAGACGAACTTCGCCCTGCTCGGGGTATATCCACCAAAATGTATGTAGCGAACTTTGGCGCACTGAACGACGGCCAAGCCACGATCTGAGGTGGCTCGACAAAAATCTATATCATCAATTCCAAGAAAGTAGTACTCGTCCAAGCCGCCCAAGGCCCGCCAGTTCTCTGCCCGCGTCATCAGAAAAGCACCTTCTAGCCATTCGACTTTGTAGGCGGCAGATTCGGGTGAACCGTAAGGCACGGTCGGTTGCATCCACAGGTTTTTTACCCTCCAGAGGCGTAGAGCGGTCGGGAACCAACCGGTGCTTATCCCCGTCTCCCCGGTGCCCCGGAGGGCCTGGCCACCTACAATCCCAATGGTTCGATCCTGCTCCAGAAGCTGCAGGGCCGGCGTAATGTCTGACAGCAACACTGTGTCAGGATTGAGCAGCAGATAATACTTACCGCGCGCATGGCGCTCGACGAAGTTATTGCCCTTGGTGAATCCGAGGTTTTCGTCGCTGCGCAGCAAACGCACCCACGAAAATTGGTCTTGGACAAAGTCTGCAGTGCCATCTACCGAAGCGTTGTCCAAAAGAATGACCTCATAGGGCACCGTGACTTTCTCGCGGACGGAGTTGAGACAACCTTCGAGGTAACGTTTAGCGTTGTAGCACACCAATAGGATTGAAACAACGATTTCATCACTCATGCCTGCCCCCGAGCTGTGCAGGAGACGTTAAGTGCGAATCTGTCGACAGCCACGAACACCAAAGGAATCCACAACGTGCTTAGATACGGAAATAAGGTACCGAAGAGACTGAACAACAGCACGTACGAGTAGTAAGAGAAGAGCAACACAGAGAGAAGTGACCGCCCGCAATTGACTCTGTGATAGAGCCAGCGGGCAAGAAGGCCAGTTGCAAACATGCCAGCGAAGATGCCCACTATTCCGAAATCAGCATAGAAGACTCCCAGCAAGCTTGCTGGTTCTCCGAAACCCAGGAAGTCGTGGCCGAGAACTTTCTTGAAGAAGAGATCGGAGCCGAGGTGATGACCCGGGGCAAGTACCGCGAAAGGAGAGAGGAACAGAGCACCATATTGGAAGTTGCCCTGCGAGCTGATCGTCGCGCTGATATCCCGGAATGAAGCGATCGGCCCTCTTACGTAAAGGTAGCCAGGCGCGAAGGGCTGAACCCAGGAGGGAAAGCCCATGTCGGCTAAGGCAGTGACCTCCGAAAAATCACGCATGTATCCGGCGACACCGATCAACGTAAAAAGAACAATTCCCACCAGCGCCAGACGCGCAAACTTCCAGCGGCCCGCAAGGTAGTGACGGACGATTATCACTATCAGTGCAGGGACAAACACGAAACCCCGACTGCCCATAGAGAACAGCGCAAGACCGAATAAAGCCGCAAAGCTGTAGGTAAACACGATGTAGATTTTGCTTCTTGGCTTCGTCCACAGAAAAACGAAGAGCATTGGTATGACGGTCCATAAAGAGCAAAGAAAGACAGTAAAGACGAGTCCGTTGTCGCGTCCAATCTTGACTCGGCTCTCTGCCCAATCGTCGCTCAGAATCGGAATTCCGCCCTTGTGGACCAGATAGGCGTACGCGGCTGTGCCGATCAAAGTGAGCACTGCCATTGCAAGCGCGAAACGACGGCCATCCCAGGTCGTGGACAGACTCGTGTGCTCGTGTTGCGGTAGCATACCCTTCCGTTTAAACCCGACCGCCAGAATGTAACCTGCCAATCCGACGGCATAGTATCCCCACATCCGTAGGGGAATAGGCTCGAACAGACTGAACTGAAGCGACGCCGGCAGAATGTCCAGAGAGCCGAGGCCGAACCAAAAGCAGTAGCTTGCGGGAAATAAACAAGCGGGGTTGAACAGATCGGCGTTACGCGCCCCGAGCGCAGGTTTTAGCAGCAAGATGCCGGTGGCCAGGAAAAGCCCGGTAAGAATCCAGTTGGAATGCTCACCCAAATTGAAAGCGACCCACAACACAATCAAACCGATAGCAGCGATGATCCACACTGACACACGCAACCCTTTGCCGGCGGCGGCACAGGTTCTAAGATCCAGAGCAGAGCTCGCCATCACGACTGGTAGAGGCCCTCGACCGCGACAATTAACACGTACATCAAGATCATGAGAATAATGACACCCACAAGAATGCTTAGTTGGACCGCATGCCCTCGGCTTCGCGAAACTTGGGGAGGGGAAAGATCGCGCGGCTGCATAACAGCCCTAGACATCAATGGACGTTTGGCCTGGACCATCCCCATTCCTTCGCTTGTGCAGCAGTCCAACAGTCGCAGAGGCGCGGGCACCCCAGTGAGCGGCAACTTCTTTGGCTTCTCGACCCATTTCCAGCACGAACACCTTTCCGGCATTCTGTGAATCGGTGCTTTCCCATAACGCTGTACCGTAAATCCACGTTGCTCCGAACACGATCGCGAAGAGTGTCCCAAGCACCATGATGAACAGCCGCGGCGGGAACGACTTCTTCTCCGGCAGGTTCGGCGCATCGAGCACCTTGACCACCGGAATCTCTTTCGCCTCTTCGATCTTAGCCAGCTCGTACTGCTGAGTAAGAAGTTCGTAGACGGTCTCTTGGATCTTGGTCTCGCGATAGAGGTCCCCCCATTTCACACCCAGCAAGGGCAACTGGCGAATCGAGGGAAACTCTTGCGGCGCACTAGACTTGCCGGCCGCCTGATCTGAAGTGTCGCCGCCGATCTTGTGCAGCTGCGACCGCAGTTCGTCTACCCGGGCCTGCAAAGAGCGCACCCGCACGTTGTTTTTCGTGTAGATCTGCTCCAAGCCTTCGAGTTCCGACTGGGCCGCAATCATTTCGCCCTCGAGCCTGGCGGCCGCTTCGACCGTCGCTTTGGCCTGGGCGGTAACGTCAATCGTGGTGTTCTTGCTTGCGTACTCGCTGAACTGCCGAGACGCCGAATCCAGATCCTGCTTCACGGCTTGCAGTCGTTGCTCGATAAACACGCGCTCGCGCCGCGCGGAAGAGGTTGAAACCTGTGCCACCAATCGGTCCAGTTCCTCGACGTAAGCCTGCGCCATCCCGGCGGCGCGATGGGGGTCGCGATCCGTGACCGTGATTGTGATCACCCCGCTTTTGCGCTCTTCGGAGATGTCGGTGTGTTGTGCCAGGTTCTTGCGGGCCTCCTGCCAGTAACGGTCGTGATAAACCTTGCGCAAATCGAAGCGGTCGATGAGCCGGTCCTCGACGGTGCGGCCGTTCAGGATGTCGACGAAGAGCGCGCCCGATCCCCGCATGCCCAATAGATCGCCGGCGAGCGAACTAAGGCCGAGGCCTCCCTTGCCGGCCATAGCCGCCATCATGGCCATGCCCGATCCGGATTGCGCGTCGGGCGGCATCAGCCGGGTAGTCGATTCGTAGCGCTTGGGAATCATGAAGGCGACGATTGTTGACAAGATCAAGCCCCAGACGGTGGCGCGCACCAGGAATCCGCGACGTTCCCAGAGAAGCCAGAGCCATTCCGCACCGTCGCGGTCAGGATTGAGGGCGAGCTGCTCGTCCAGGTAACTGGTTGTGACCGGCTCGATTTCCGGCGGGCTTTCCACTACGCGAGCTGTGGATTCATTCGTCTGCTTCACAATCACTTCATGGGCGCTTGGCCGACGCTATTGCGGGGTGCCATCATGCTCGCCTTACCGCCCCCAGGATTTTGGCCAGAATGTGACTTCGACCGTTGACGTCCAGTTGGTTTGCGCGGTCGGCGCTAAGATAGGTGCGAGCCATTTTTCATATTGGACGGAGCCCGACAAGCTCAAGTCCCGACGCAACCGCCAGTTAACCTTTACCGAGCCGTCGTTTAGCGTTTCTCCGCCAGGAATGAAATCCTCAGCGACCTTTGCATGCCGGTAACCAGGTTGTAGTGAAATTCGGGGAGTGAACGAATAGGTGCTCCACGCTTGGAAACCCGTCCCTTCTCGTCCAATCCAGTCGCCGATCAGGTTGTTCTTGTTGGTGTACAGGTCACGGTAAAAGAGGTCCCAATAGACGTAGTCGCCGCTCCTGCTCCGCGGGGTCGGAGGATCCGTGTACACGGCTTCGACTCGAAAATCCAATTTTGGCAGGCGCGGCAATCGGGGCATGTACATCCCTGACCGCACCGCGGTTCGCGCCGGGAAATAGATGGGGTTCTTGCTCACGTCAACATTGAAGGGATTGCTTTCGGGTATAAGCGCATCTGCGTATAGCGTGATCCAGTCGCGGAGATGCGGAACGCGATAGGAGAAGTCGAGCCCTATGGTCCGCTTGCCGGGATTTCGGCGGGCCGGATAGTCGAAAGAGGATTTAGTAGCCACGTAGCTCTCCCAAATCGCGCCCAAGGTTAGCGCGCGGCCCACGCCGCCGAATTCAGTTGTACGCTCGATTCCGATTTCCCAATTTGCCGTGGTTTTGAAACTAATCTTTTCCCCGTGAATCAACGGTCGCGCGGGAAATTCATTGCCCGATAGTTTTCCAAAGAATAAATCGAATTTGACCAGGCCGAGCCGCCGGAAAATCCAGGGAAGCTCAAGGGGCGTTCGGCTCGCCCGGAAGGTATAAATAGGTTCAGCGTTGTCGCTGAAGAGCAGTGCGCCGCCCTCACCGGGGCCCCACCATAGGCTCTGCTTCCCAAACGAGAGATTCCATCCGTCTGCTCTCACTGCGGCGTAAGTGTCGAGCAGCCTGAACTGATCTACGGTCGCAACCGGAACAGCTGGCTGGATCGGGTTCTGATCAACTACAGCAATCGCTTGTCGAATGGGGAGTGAATAGCCGGGTGCGGAAGGTGAGTGCTGATACTCACCCCGAACATAAAGGGTGAAGCGTCCTGCCGTGCCGTAGCCCGAAAAACCGTCGTAAGTGTTGAATCCCTGTTCATAGGGACGGCCGAAGTTATTGATAATGGTCTGGCCGAAATGATAGCTGTCGTTCAGTGGCGTCCCGCTGATCGACACATCCCGCGTGTAGACCGATTCAACTTTCGCTGAATTGTTGGATTTGCCGTCGAGGAGTCCCAGTTCGAATGCGAATTCCTGTTCGAGCTGGAGTTCAAGGGCGGCGATTCCTTCTGGAGAGCTTCCGTCTGCCTCCAGTTTACCTTTGGCCTCGTTCACCAAGTTCGCGGTTTCAAGGCGAGTCCAGGGCCTCGATGCGAGAAACATAGTGCGGATATAGCTCAAACTCGCCAGCTTCTCCACGGCCGGATAGACCCAGCTATCGAGAGGCACGTATGGCGATCCCATATGTTCGGGATTGTGAACCTTCTCTCCAGTGTCTGAGTCTTCTTGATAATTGCCCCATCCCGCGCCGCCGAGTTCGGAGTCGTGATGAGCGCGATAGATCTGGCGCGCAAAATACCATCCGAGGGCGCTGCCCACTACGACGTCGGAAGAGAAGTGTTGTTTGCCGGTAACGCGCGTCAGCGTCACCGTAGAGGCTAGGCCGTAAGCGGCGATCTTCGTCAGCGTCCCCGGATACTCATGCGCGACCACGCTCGCGACCGACCAGGCAACCGCGGAGTGCTCCGAGGGGAATGACGCTCCTCCCTGAAAGAACGTCCCCTCTCCGTTTCCTTCAAGCGGCCTGGGACGCTGGGTCATGGTCTTGAACAGATACGCTACCGCCATGCTATTGAGAGCGGCCTCGCCGGCTAGAAGCCCAGTTTCGCGCAGATGGCCGTTGTGAACGAAATGTCCCCAGAGGTAGGAACCGCCGGCAACGCCGATGAGCGAATAGGTGGCGTATTCGGAAATCTTCTTGCTTCGGTCGATCTGCGAAGCGTCATCCGGAATCTGCCGCGAGATCGCAGCATCGTTTGCCATGAGCGTTGCTGTGAAAGCGGCGAAGGGAGCGAGAACCTTCGCATCTGACCAGTGCAAATGAAACGGCGCTGTCCAGAACTGTTCCTGGTCGAGCGCGAGATGTGTGATAAAGGGCTTCACCAGCCGATTTTCTGGATCCTCTCCAGCGGGCAAAAACGTCGTCTGATTCTTGTGGGGTGATTCCGTTTTCGTGTCCGGCCCGGGTGAAGACGGCTGCGAATCGGTCTGAGCGCTGCCCCGTTCAATCGCGAAAAGAGTTACTAGCATCACTGCAAAAATCCAGAGTCTCATCCGCCTGCGCTTACGGAATCGCAACCGCTGCAACCAACGCGGCAGACGCCGCGATCTGCGCGATGGACAGAACGTTTTTCATAGTACTGCTGCCCAGCGCCGGCTTCTCCGGTACCACGATCGTGTCGCCCGGACCCGTCGCCGCCGAGAGCACACCGCCGGACCAAGAGCCTCCCTGTTTGCTCGTGACCGAACCGTCCGCGCGGACGATGAAGATCGCACCTTTGTCTGCAAGCCGTGTTGCGCCTCCCGCGCGGGATAGATACCAGCCGGCATTCCTCCCTGGCATATACGTGAGGGCGTTAGAGTTGTAGACCTGCCCGATGACCAGCACGGCTCCGGGCTGCTTGGGGATTGTGAGCGAATCGCCCGCGCGAAGCTCGATATCCTCAGGCGATCCCGCAAAGTCTTTGCGGTCCGGGCGAAGATGTATGACAAGCCGCCCCGACACAGGAGCTTTTCGCAGGGCATCCAATACGCGCTGGCGTTGCAGCATGGCGGCCTGTTGCAAGGCAGCTTCCTCGGTTCCCGACGTGGATGCCGAAGTCCTTACCACCGTGGATTCCTGCTCGAGCCGCTCGATCAACTCCTGGCGGCTCTTCTGCTGAAGTTCACGAACTTCGACCCGTTCGAAGACCGCTGCGCGTGGATATGCTGTCGGCAGGAGTCCGCCAGCGCGCGTCATTAGCGAGCTCAGGCGTTCGCCTGGCCGGATGCCATAAACACCTGGTTTGCCGACTTCACCGCGCAGGGTGACGGTCGCGCCGATATCGTTCCAGCTAGCCTGTTGGGGCACGGTCAACACATCGCCGTCGCGGAGCGGTAAATTCTGTTCTTCCTTTCCCGCGAGAGCGGCAGCCAGATTTAGGTCCTGGTGTCCGGCCGGCACGCGCTGCCCGGACGAATTAGAGATCGCATAATGCGTCAGGTCGCCGCCATCGGGATTCGCGCTTCGCAGCAATCCGCCCGCAGCCAGCACCAGGTCTGAGGCGCTCATATTGACAGCCAGAGGATAGCGGCCCGGCCGCGCGACATCACCTTTCACGTACACGCTGGGCGGCGAAACTTCTTCCGGTTGGCGATGCACAAGGATCCGATCACGCGGCTGGACCAAGACATTATTCAAAGGATCTCCCGCGAGTGCGTTACTCAAGTTGATGCTAAAGACTCGGGTGGTTCCGTCTGGCTGCCGGCGGAATAGCTGTGCCGAATCAAGCCAAGCATCCGGCGTCGCTCCTCCAGCCTGATAAATCGCATCGCGCAAATGCTGCTGGCCAGACGTGCGATACGACCCCGGCGCGCGGACCTCACCGGTGATTAGCACTTCTGGATCCGGCTCGAAGTCGTACCGCCCGAAAATGTGTACAGTATCGAGCGGCTCTAGCTTAGGCGCGCTGTCGGGATGTTCGAGAGCGGTTGCTAGATCAAAGGTCTCGACAACTGGGTGGTAGTCCGGTGCATGCAGCCGAATGATCTCGGCATAACGGGTCGAAGGTTCCGGAAGCAGGTCAGCATACGAAGTCACCAGGTCGGTGAGCTTCATCTCCGGCTTGTAGGAATACCGCCCTGGACGCAAGACATGCCCTACGAGGTAGATCGACTCTGAGTTATAAGGCGCAATCGGAAAAATGTGGATCTCGTCCCCATCCTGCACTTCGAACCTGCTCATTTGCGCGCGCACCGCTTCGGAATCGCTGGTGTCGCTGATTTCGATGCTCATCATCGTGCGCTTTTCATGCGCTACCAGGCGCTGGACTTCAATGTGCCGCAGTGCCGCAGCGGGGAGAATTCCTCCAGCAAGATCGAGTACGTCTATGAGTGTCTTCTCACTGCGCAACTCGTATACTGCTGGGCGGCGCACCATGCCTTCTACAGTCACCACCGGACCAAGCGGCGGTACCATCAGGGAATCGCCGTTCTCGATTCGTTGCAGATCCCCGCGAATACCGTGGAGCAGTAGGTCATACGCGTCCACTTCTTCAATCAACTGTTTTCCTCGATAGTGTTGAAGCCGCCGGAGAGAGCCTTGCGATGTCACACCACCCGCCACAAACAGCGCATTCAGCGGAGTGGAAAGTGAACTCACGTCATACGCGCCCGGTGAAGTAACATCGCCAACCACATACATACGCACCGAGCGCAGCCGAAGCAGCGCAACGTCGGCGGAGACATCGCGGAATTGTGTTCGCAGGGTGCGTTGGACCATTTCCTGTACATCACCCAGCGTTCGCCCGGAGACAAGGACCGGCCCCGCTTCCGGCAGAGCCACGCGCCCCTCCCGGTCCACGGTGCGGAGCAGTCGCTGTGAAACCCCTCCCCAGAGTTCAATCGAGAGACTGTCACCTGGACCAACGACATAGCTCGGTCCGACGGGGAGATCCATGGGGATATAATCCGGATTTGTGGTTCCTTTGCGGAAAACATCGAGACCAAACCTCTGGAGAGGCCGATTGCTCGCTCCCGCCTGCACATAGAGGTCATATAAGGAAGGCACATCTGCGTAAGGATTCGGTCGACGTACCATCCTTACTTGCTCCGCCTCGCTAGTGCCCGCAGGCGCAGAATCGCGTCCGGCTGGATATCGCTCTAAGCCCGGCCCTGTCCGTGGCATCCCGGCGCCGCTTGATAATTGATCCGGCTGAGACAGCGACTGCAGATCTGCTTGGCTGCTGGATGGAAGCGAAGGATTCTGCCCACTCCCGTACCCGGCCATACGCGGCGTCCCGTTCAGCGATGGACTTGTATCAACCTGCGCCGCATTGAGCATGGTCTCCGGCCCTGCCAGACTGGCCGGATATCCTGAGCGTGGATCCGGCGACAGGCCTGTGCCATCCGGACGCGTCATTTGGCTGGGTGAAGTATCCTCGGCCCGTTGCACCGGCGCCGACGAACGCGGCGCTTGTGCTGGTGCAGTCGGGCTCACCGGCAAACTTTCACGATCCCCCGGAAGAGGGGGCGGGAGCGCACACTCAGGGACGCTCCGCGGATCGCATGCAGAGTTACGGCCAGCGGTTGAATTTTCAACCAGAGTGTCGCGGCGCTCGGCGGCGCGCGCGAGCATCTGGGCCCGCTCCTGCCGCACCAGCTTTTGCTCCGCTCCGAGATCGGAGTCCGGATTCAATCGAGGCACAAGATAGCCATACCGCTGCAGGAGGCGCGTTGCGAGCACGCGTGCACGCAAGTCCGAGCGCAGGCGATCGGCTACTGCTCCATCCGTCAGATCGGACTCTTCAAGGATCTGCCCGCTCTCCCCCGCGTCTTGGGCAAGAAGGCGCTTAAACTCGACCATCAGACCAGCCTCTCTATTCACGACTTCGAGAATCTGATCCGCTGAAGCTGCCGCCTTCTCAAGATTGTCCGAGATGATATCGGGAGGACGGCTAGGCACACGCACCGCAGTTTCCGTTCCGGACCGTTGCGCTACACCCTGCCGGGATTCCTGCTGTGAATGGGCAGCCGCGCAAAACAAGAGCGCCCAGGCAAGACAAGAGATACTCTTCTTCAACTGTTTGTGGTCGAACATAGTTTCTTTGACCCCAGGGCCGGGCATGAAATCCTTCGGGCGTCCGCGACCAACCTGCTTGGCAAAGCGCTCAGAATTCCCGCTTCAGGTGCTCGATATGGTTTGAATCTTCAGAGGGGTTCGACGTCGGCTTCATCCACCTCAAACACCACCGAGCGCATGATCAGATCGATCGAGAGCACCAAGCGGAAGCGTTCTTTGCGGCGGATCATGATTCCTTCCGCACCCACGAGAGGCCCGCGCTTTAGGCGGACTCTTGCGCCCTGGTGCAGGTAGGGATGAGGTTGCAGCCGCAGACCTGCTGACAGGCTCGATTCAAGCGCGCGAATCTCGGAGTCTGGAATTGTGGCAGGCTGGCCTTGGAAGGTCACGAATTGCACAGCCCCGGGAGCCCGAAGAACGCGCAAACGGTCTCGAAGATTGAGGTTCACGAAGACATAGCCGGGGAACAGGGCCATGTCCAATTCCTTGCGACGATCCTTCCAGCGGCGCACGCTGCGGTAGACCGGAAGAAAGTGGTTCAATCCCTGGTGTTCGAGATGACGAGTAACCATCTTCTCGTGCCTCGGACGAACCGAAACCGCGTACCAGTGCGCAACCGGCAAAGGACTTTCGGTACGGCCGAAAGTTCCGCCCGGAACGGCGGTCTCTGACGCTTCGAAGTCTGCGAGAGTATTCTCCAGCACTGCTTCCGCTCCTAAATACAGCTCCGCCATCTCAGTTACATTCAAATGATGAATGCAAACGTTCATTTATCTGTAACTTATATGCAAACTTGTGGATTCCGAAGAGTCCAGCAAACGTTGCGAGTTTCACTGGAAACTTGCTCTCGTGTCAGTGAGACCGCTCACACCGAAAATGTGATGAAAAAAACTTTATGGCGGATTGGGGGTTGATGGTGATGGTTACAGGCGTGGTATAGCTTAGTGAGCCGGATGTGCCCGTCACCATCAAGGTGACCTGAGATGCAGGCGTTTGGGCTTCTGAACTGCTTTCCATAATCCAGTAAACCCAGAAGGTAAGGGTTGCCGACAACCCGGGAGTTATCTCGCCGCCTCCACGGTCGTCATAAAGCAGGTGTTCTGGGTTCGACATGCTCCTGCCGGAGCTGTCATTCGTTGACTCGCGAATGCCCCGTCCGTAAGATGAAGCGACCCGAAAGTCAGGCATCTCCCGAATCCGTGCGGCCTGGTTCCTCCACCAGTCGGTACGAGCGCTATCGCGAAGAATGGCATCTCCTGCATGATCGCCCTGAGGATGCGCCGCCAGCAGCGGGGCCTTTTCTCATCTGCGGGAGTATCGAAGAGCCGCGTGTGGAGCAAATACCCAAAAGCTAAGAGCGAGGATTCAAAGGGCTAGCGTACGATTTAGAACGTTCTCGGGAATGACTTCTTCAGCGACACACCCTTGAAATTGCTGTTGCAGGAAGGATCCTGGTAGCACTTGCGGAATGCCGGTACCACCAACGCCTGCTCCACTGTCGGATCATTGAAGTTCGCCAGCGTCTCGGTGGTGCGGTGTGCTTCGGAGCTGTCCCCGGTCTTTTGGTAAGCTTCGGCCAACAGTTGCAGCGAAAATGGATTGTTGGTGTCTTCTTCCAGATGCGCGATGGCATCCGCGTACTTGTGGTCGGAGAACAATACGGCGCCCGCGGCTCCGTGGTAAGCGGAGTCGATAATCTTGTCGTTTGAATTCTCCGACATCCGCGCCAGGTGCGCCAGAGTGGAAGCCATCATTTCTTTGTTGCCCGTGTCAACCGCGACTTCGACACGGGCGCGCAGGATCTGGGCCAATTCTTGTTGAATTGCGGCCGCCATCGCATTCTTGCCTTGTTGCACGGCCGCCTGGGCTTTGGCCAGCAGCGCGATCGCCTGCTTGGGACGCTGCTGGTACATCGCCATTTGGCGCCAGGCGTCAGCTTCCAGCTGGCTCATGTGCTTGGCATGCGCGTGGTCGGCAATGGCCTGGAAGGCGCGGTCAGCTGCGGCATAGTCGCCGTCGCGGACAAAGGTGATGGCCTCTCGGGTCTGCCATTGAATACGGTGCAGTTCAGGCAGAGAAAATTTCTTGAAGCCAATTTCGTACTCCTGGCGCGCCCGCACCTGGTCTCCCATCAGCGAATAGGTGTCCGCGATTCCGAATTGTGACGAATAGAAGTCGGGATCGAGGGTCAGTGCGGCGCGGTAGTGCTCGATCGCTTGATCGAAACGTCCCGCCATACGCAGAATTTCAGCGTAGGAATCCTGCGGGTTCGGGTCCTTGGGCAACGCCGCGACGTACTTGTCCATCAGCGCAAATGATTTCTCGAACTGCCGCGTATAGGCGTAGGTGTAAGCAACGTTGTTCATGAGGCCGGGAGAGTCGAGCCCCGAATTCTCAAAGACTGCAATGGCCCGGTCATACTGCGTTTGCTGCGTCAGCCACCAGTTCGCCAGAAAGACAACCCATTTGTCGTGGGGATAGCGGCTGAGCACATCGTTCATTTTGGTGATGGCGGGAATCAGCTTGTGGTCGGCCGCGTCCTGCAGCCATTCGATGACCAATCGCTCGGCGCCACTGGCGTGACTGCGGGTGGCAAATGCTTTCTGCTGCTCGCGCACCTGCTCCGCAGGGTCCAAACTGATCTGCGACAAAAGCTCGTGCCCCATGGCGAAATTGGGGTCGATCTTGAGCGCTTTGCGCAAAACCTCAATCGCCTGTTCCTGCTCAACCTGGTCGAGGTCGAGGTCCCAAGCCTTCTCCACCAGGCGCCGAACCTCTTCGGACTTGGTCGTCAGGGGTAGTACGTCCGCTCGCCGACTGGTTTGAGCAGCTACAGTTCCGGCGGAAAGCAACAAACTGACGGCGAACAGCATGCGGATCATTCTGGAAATCGTCGCTCCTCGAATCATGACTAGTTTCCCCTCAGTAAGTAGCCCTGCTCGACCGGTAACTTGCCGTCAATTTTCATCACCCGTACATCCTTGGTAAGCGAGTAGAGATCCACCACCCCAATTGCTCCTCGAGTGTGGGCGACAAAACGTTGGACGGCATCATCAGAATCCACCACCACAATGGTCCCCGCGTGCGTGTGGATGAAGGTGCGCGCCTCGTCAGCTGTCATATTGAAGACTCTCCTCAAGATGAGTTGCATGTCCGCGGACGACGGATCCCGCAGCACGATCGTGATGGGCTTCCCGTCCGGCCAGATGCGAGTGTGCGCGTTGAAGATCTTCACCAGTTCGGCGCTCGTGAGATTGGTGGTGGAGTTTGCGGTATCCGCTACGATCGCAAGCTGCTTCGCGTGGGCGGTCCTCGAGGCCGCGGCCACCCACACCAACGCAAGCAGCAGACACCAAAGTTTCATAGGGGTTTATTCTCGGCCGCTTGCGGTCACGGCAACAGATAACCGAAGTAATGAAGCCATCTTTGATTTCTGGCGGAGTGCGAATTCGCGCTCCGCCGTTTCTTATTGGATTGGAGGTCAGCGCGCAGTGGTGTCAAACTCCGGGCCGGAGTTCCGAATTCCTTCCGGGTGGCCGACCATCCACCCGCAATCGTCAGCAATGCTGGTAAGGTTTCCAGGTAAGGGAAGGGTTGCCGACCATTCGGGAGCCGTCACATGGTGGCATGAACCACCACAATGCCCCGCTGTTGCACCAAGGCTTTCATGCTCCGGAGTTCGTCTTTATGGCTGAGCACGCCCGGGTACGAGTTTGATCCTCTTCTCTGTCGCGTTCTCGACTGCTTTGCGGCTGTAAAGCAACGGGAAGTACTGGCCGTTGCGCCACATCTGTGCCAAGTCCCGATAGTGCGGGCTACCTGGATCGCCGGATTGGCCGGGGTGGTTGACGGCCTTCGAATTGTCCCAATTCCCAACGTCCACCACCACCCGTACCGACGGACCGCCCATCTGACGAAAATCGCTGACGCGGTACCCCGACTGATTGGGCACGAAGGCACTACCGTTCTTCTCGATTGGTCCAACGTTTATCTTGGCGCGAGTGGCATCATCGACAATGGCGGCGAAAGGGTGTTCGCTGAGGTTGTACTGCAGCTTGCCCCAATTCCACTGTTTCGCGTCAGGGCCCTGCAGTTTTTCCATTTCTTCGTAGGCCGAACGAAGACTTGTCAGTAGCAGCCGGTTTCGTTTCTCGGCCGCATTCCTGCCAAAGCGCGTTTCGGGATGCTCCAGGGCGTCCAGCATCACTGCCGCATCGGGAGCGTCCATCGCGGCGGCCGCTCTCTGGCTGAGCACGGCACTCTTGAAGTCTCTCCCAAGATGCCGGCTGAACCAAACCTCATGCAGAGCTGATGCCGGCACGCCGGCGTCAACGCTGGCATTCCAACTCGCAAGGACGCCGAGAGCAGCCTTGGTCTTCGGATCGTTGCTGGAAAGCGGTTTCAGCAGCGCAATGAGGCGCCTCGCTGGAATCGATACCAGGTCATTCTGTAGATTCATCGAGTCCTCAATGGAGAGCTTGTTCGCCTTGGACATGACTTCATCGATTCGCTGATGGCGCGAGCCGTTGGGCCATTCAAAGCCGAGTTTGCGCTCCTGGTACGGATAGTCAGCGGGAAGGTTCATCTCATTCGAGGTGGTGATGTAGCCCGAGACGGGGTTGTACACCCGCGGCAATTGCTCGCCTTTCCAGCGCCCCGCCCACTCGAATCGTCCGTCGCCGGGCACCGGCAACAATCCATCCCAATTGGGGCGAATGGGCGCCAGTCCTCCAGGCACCCATCCGATGTTGCCTTTCACATCGGCGTAAACGTGGTTCAAGGTCGGCGCGCCCCAGTACTCGATCGCCTGCTTGAACTGATCGAAGTTCTTGGCGCGCATGTAGCGCACCGAACCGTAATAGGGCGCCATGCCGGGCTCCAGCCAGGCGCTGCGCACGGCAAACGCACGGTCCTTCTCCTTCTCGATGTAGATTACCGGGCCATGCCTGGTGAACGTGAGGTCAGCCAACACGGGAGCTCGACCTTTGACCTTGATCTCCTCCCACACCACCCGGAACGGCTCCCAACCGCCCTGATACTTGTACTGGTTCGAGTTTGCCGGGTTCAGTTCGTAGATGTAGAGGTCATCCTGGTCGATGGCGAAGATCGTGTAACCGAAAGCGATCCAATCGTTGTGCCCGAGCGAAACGCCAGGGAGCGCCGGCTCATTGGCGCCTATCACATGCAGCGTCGGTGCATTGAGGTCGGAGATGTAGCGCAAACTCGGCTCCGAATACGCGCGATGCGGATCATTGGCCATGATGGCCCGTCCGGTAGCCGATTTCCAGGGCGCAATCACCCAGTTGTTGCTGCCTTCAAAATTCTCCGTGGGCTGCTCGCTACCAGCTGTCTCGACTACTGGAGCAGAGTCTGCACTCGCCGTAGCTTTGAGTGCCGCAGGTGTCAGGCGGACCTCCTGTGTCGCTAGCGTGAAGACTCTCAGAAGGTCTTTTGGCAGGCACGGATCGATTCCTGGAGGCGCCTGCGGCTGCCACGGCGGTTGCAACCCAAGTCGGACTTCATCCGACTTCAGGTCGGCGGCGCACATTACCCTTGATCTCGCCACTTCATTGTTGAGATTGCGTGTCAAACCATGGCTGCGGATACGGACAACGTCATCGGCGCTCCACTTCGCCGGCGCGTAGCTGAGCTCTTTGAATTCCCACGGTGTGCGGTCGGGATGGTGCGCTAGCCACTCTATATACGCGTTAACGCCGGCCACAAAGTGTTCAGCAATCTGCTTCGCACCAGGACCATATACAGCCCACTCCTTGTCCATGTCTCCACGGTAGAGAAACAAGCGGGTGGCTTTGTCCTGCTCGACGAAAGCCTGCCCGAATACCTCTGACAATTGCCCCAGACCGCGCCGGCGCCACAAATCGATTTGGAAGAGCCGATCGCGGGCTGCATTGAAGCCCTGGGCAAAAAACAGATCCGCCTCGTTCTTGGCGTAGATATGCGGCACGCCCCAGTGGTCGACCAGAATCTCAACCGGCTGTCGGAGATTTGGCAAAGTGATGGTTTCGGACGGAATCGTGCTTTGCTGCCCGAAGTGGGCCGGGACAGTAGCCACCCACACCGCCATTAGAAGCACATATATCGCGAGGGCGAACGATCGAACGATGCGAGGTGGTCGCTGCAGGTGAGCCCTGAGCATGGAGAGTCCTCACTTCCCTTACGGACCCTTACGGAGTCCCGGGGTGGTCGGAACTTCTGCGGATTGTACACCGGGTGGCTTCTAGCTTTGGCAGTCTCCACCGTTGCGGTCGAATTACGGGCAACCCGGAAGTTTGCAAGGCGCCACAAGCGCGACAGGGACAAAATTACTGTGAGAAATTTGCTGGATAGCGAGCAGCCCAGGGCCGCGCCGCCTCGAGTTGGGCGGCCAGACGGAAAAGCGTGGCTTCGTCACCGAATCGCCCCACAAAGTGCGTGCCCACCGGCAGCCCTTCTGCGTTCCAGAACAGCGGCACGGACATCGCGGGCTGGCCCGTCACGTTGCAAACCGGCGTGAAGGGAACGAACGCGAGTGCCCGCTGCAGGCCGTACAGCGGATTCCCCGGCTGCGCGTCGAAGCTGCCCAGCGGCAACGGGGGCTCCGCTAGAGTGGGCGTGAGCCAGATATCGTAGTTTGCAAAGAAGCGCGCCACTTGGCGGGCGATGCTTTGCAGTATACTCACGGCGCCCAGATAGGCCGGCCCGCTCAGGGCGCGTCCTTGCTGGGCCAATTCCCAAGTCAGTTCTTCAAATCGATCCGGCGTGGGCTTCCGGCGCGTTAACAACGCAGCGCCCTCAACAATGCTTGCGCAACCTACCGACCAGACAACGGTAAAGGAGTTGGCGAGAAGCTCGGCGTCCGCAGTAGGAGCCGCCTCGTTCACGGCATGTCCTAGCTCAGAGCAGAGTTCGGCTGCTGCGTGGACGGCACGAACGCAATCGGCGTGAATAGGTACACCGCTGGGAGCGGTTGTCGTGAAGGCGATGCGCAACTTCCCCGGGTCGGCGCCAACTTCCTGGAGAAATGGTCGCACCGGCGGCGGAGAGTAATAGGGATCTCCAATGTCGGGCCCGGCAGTGGCATCGAGTAGCCCTGCGCTATCGCGCACGGAGCGCGTGACCGCGTGTTCGGCTACTAGCCCGTTCATAATATCTCCAAAATCCGGTCCAAGGGGGTTGCGTCCGCGGGTGGGCTTCAAACCGAAAAGCCCACAGCACGACGCAGGAATGCGGATCGATCCTCCACCATCGTTGGCGTGTGCCATCGGCACCATACCTGCGGCCACTGCGGCGGCGGAGCCCCCACTCGAACCGCCTGTGATTCGCCCCGAGGCCCAGGGGTTCCGGCTCGGACCAAATGCGCGTGGCTCGGTTGTCGGCAGGATGCCGAATTCTGGCGTGTTTGTTTTGCCGACGATAACCAGGCCTGCTCGTTTGAGCCGCCCGACCAGCTCGCTGTCGTGTTCAGGCACAAATTCCTTAAGAAACGAGGAACCTGAGGCCATGCGAACGCCAGCGTAGGAGGCGAGCAGGTCCTTTAGGAGGAACGGCACTCCCCGAAACGGTCCGTCCGGCAGCGGGTTATGTGCAGCAGAACGCGCGAGCTCGAACATCGGCGTTATGACCGCATTGAGCGCGGGGTTTAGACGTTCGATGCGCGCAATCGCCGCGTCCACCAACTCGACGGGCTTGAGCTGCTTGCGGCGTACTAATTCGGCTTGAGCTGTCGCGTCCAGAAACGCAAGTTCGTCGGACAGGGACATCGAAATCTCCTATTGGCCGCGATTCTCGGCGACGTATTGAATCACCCCGTCACCGTGCGAGCACGCCTGTACCCAGCGGCATCGGCGTAACGCTTCGTGGTGAACGATCTTGCCTAAAACCGGAAAGGCCTGATGATACTACAGCGTTCCCGCTCTCTTGGTGCTTGTTGCCCATCACTCAAGTGGATTCTCTCTCATTCCACCTGGTACAAATTTCCCCGGTCAGGTCAACGCCCACACATTGAAGGATTATGCCAGATCGGATGCCCAGCTTCGTGTTCAATGGCACTCGCTTGATCGCATGGCTGTTCCCGATTCTGGCGGGAACCATGATCCAAAAGTTTGGCGGCATATCGCGCGGCGCCGTGACCTTAGGACTCATCTATATATTAGGTTTAATTGTGCCGTGGTTCGTGCCGGAAACTAAGGGCAGACCCCTGCCGGAGTAAGGCGGCGAAGCAGTTTGCGGGCCTCAATGCGCTACCAGCATCCGGTGTTGGATTCCTTGGTGAAGCTATCGACCAGCGGAATTTACGCCACAATCCACGTCACAACGAAATCAGGGTGCAGTGAGAATGGTTGTAAGTGATTGAGAGGTTGGAGCCGACGATCGGACTTGAACCGATGACCTGCCGATTACGAATCGGCTGCTCTACCAACTGAGCTACGTCGGCTTCCTTTCGATTCTAAAACCCGTCTGCGATTCCTGCAATCTGGCCGGCACCCGAACGTAACGCGCCGCTCGCACGGAAGCGTTCTATTTCGTGCTTGATTTCGTGGGCCGTTTGTTTCGTGGCTGTGAGCTATGGCAGTTTGGGCGAGCACAGCACGGCAGCGACAGCGTCGCGCCCAGCCAAATGCGCCCGTGCTACGCGGCCTGCGCCAGCGCTTTGTACTCGTCATCGGATTGCGAGGGCAGCAGCACCCAGAGCGTGTAGATGCCGAGTGCCGTACCAATCGGAACATTCAACAGCGCCACGAAGCCCACCACCAGGGCAACGATTCGTGCCCACTCCTGCCGCTGCAGCAAGCCCCACCCGGCGATGAAGCCTGCCGCGGCTTTCGCCAGGATCAACCATCCGACAAAGCTGATAAGAGGCCGCAGCCAGACGGTGACTTCAGGCGGCGGGCCGTTGGGAATATGGATCACGTGGCCGAAGATCGTCTGCGCGACAATGATCACCACCACTCCTGCAACCACGTGCAATGCCGAGTATGCCATCCAGAGAATGCCCACCAGCCGGACATGCTCGCGAACCCGGCTACGCCGAAGCTCGACGAGTCCAAGCACGGTTTTGCCGCAGCGTCCGCAGCGTGGCTCACCCGATTGCAACTGCGCACCACATTGATCGCAAAACATCGCTTGTCCTCCAAGGCTACAAAAAATCTGCCCTGTGTGTGATACGGATGCAAGCACTCCACAGTTTCAAGGCAGTTCTCAGTTCTCAGTGAACACCGGACTGTTGCTAGCCGACTGGGAACTGAGAACTGCCTCAAAACGAAAAGGCCACCCGGCAACTTGGGCGGCCTTTTCTTTCAAGGGAGAATAGTTCCAACGGAGGTTTCCATCCATCAGAGCTTTCTGCGGGAATCTTATGAGCCTTAAAAGCGTAGTGTCAAGCAAAATTTTCGACTTAAATAGTCTTATTTTCAATAACTTACAAGATGAGTCCACAAGTCAGCAAACGGGCCCAAAATGGGGCAAAAATCCTTCTTTTCGACGCTAACGACATTCGATTGAGTCACTTACCGCTCCCGAGGCACCGGCCGGGGGGCGTCTTCCAGGTGCAGCGAGATGATTTCCATCGCCTCCCGGCGATCGAACACGGAGTCGGGAAAAAACCGTTTCACGAGCACTCGCAAGCCACCAAACGCGATCCCCGCAACCAGCGCCAGGCCGATCACAATTCCGCAAAGAACAATCGCGTTGAACAGAAAGTTCGCCAGATTGTCTTTCTTGCTCACATAGGTGTTTTCATTCCACGTGACATCGGCCTCGTAGCTGATCGACGACATCAGCGATCGCGCTTCGCTTCTTGAAAGTGGGCCGGCCGCGATCACGAGGATCGGGCCGGTGCGCGTATCGAAGAACGGGCCCACATCAAGAATGGCCGCAACTCCCGGCTGCTGCTGCGTGACCTGATGCGTGGCGTCAATCTGGCGCAGTCGTTCCGCCGCAATCTGCGGCGTCGGATATTCGATGAGCATCAGGGTGGAATCGCCCGCGTTCACCGCATATTTGCCAATCACGACTTCCGCGCCAGATTTGAAATCCACCATCGAAACCGGCAGTGGCGATCCGACCCGATCAAGCGTCACCGGACCCAGAATGTACTTCGTCGTGTTCTTCTCCAGATTCTTCTCGGGACTCCTTTCAGAAGTCCGCTTCGGAAGATACCCTGGCAGCGACGGCGGGTTGCTCTTGCCGCCCAGCGCTTGCGGCAGCAGCCCGGCCAGTTGCCGCAGTTGCGACGCCGACATCACGCTCATTCTGTCGAACACCGCATCCACCAGTACATTCCCCTGATAGAACAGCACGCGGTTATTCAGAAAAGCCGCCTGCCCGCCAATGGTTTCCTCCTCCATCTCGGGAGAATAGTAGTAGGTGAAGGCGCCGTAAGCGCCGCTGGCATCTTCAAACACCGCGGCCCTGATCGCCAGATTGCGGCCATCGTCGCGAGTGTAGGCCGCCTTCTCCAAACGCACGAAGCCGTACTCTTTCAGAACCGGCGCATTCACCGCATCAGCGGCCGCGGGATCGTCGCTCCTGGCAACCGCGCCTTTCACCTGCCAGCCGGCAAACTCGGTAGGAAGGACCGGGGTCGAAGAAACAACGGTCGAAGAAACAACGGCTGAAGAGACTGCGCCCGGCGCAGGCGGCTCAGCCGCAAAGGCCGCGGCGCAAAAAAGAGCGCAGTAAAGAAAGATAAAGATGAAGACCACGGAGAGCTGTAGCGAGAATTTCATTCGAAGAAAGGCACACCCGTGCTACCGGATTAGACTACCGGCAGCCCAAGAAAGTTTCCACCCCGAGCGGGGAGTTTCGGGTATTGCGCGCCATCTCATACTTGCGGTTAGACTCGTTGGTCGTTCAATATGGGGCGGCCATGAAGTGTTACCGCGTGCAGGTCGGCAGGAGTGCAGCGTGAAAACAACTTGGAAGCGCCACATGCGAATGCTTATAAATCTCTGGCCGCCGTTTCTGGGCGCTGGAATCCGAGTAAGGCGCCTCAGCTCCGACTGGACAGAGATTGATGTGGAGATGAAGCTTCGCTGGTGGAACCGAAATTACGTTGGTACTCACTACGGAGGTTCGCTGTATTCCATGGCGGACCCGTTCTTTATGGTCATGCTGATTGAGAATTTGGGGAAGGATTACATTGTCTGGGATAAGTCGGCGACCATCCGCTTCAAAAAGCCGGGACGCGGAACGGTTTCCGCCAGTTTCCGGCTGTCAGAACCGCAGATCCGCGAAATCAAGCAGGCTCTGAATTCCCATGAAAAGGAGAAGATCGAGCGGGTGTTCACCGTCGAGGTCAAGGACGAATCCGGGAGTGTCGTTGCCCAGATCGAGAAGCTGCTGCACATCCGAAGAAAAGACCAGTCGTCAAGCTGACCTGCAAGACCGCCCTTCACTGCCCTCCGTGTCTATCGATCTCGCTCGCCGACAGCGTCCCCATTCAAAAGCCCGGCACCGCGAGGTTGTTAGCGTAATGGGGACTTTTCGCCAACAACCGGATACTTTCCGGTTGGCCGACTACCCGTCCGGAAATTGGAGGAGAGCGCCTATGGGAAGTCTCAACGAGTGCATTGGCCTCTCTCAACAAATGACAGTCAACTACTGGATTCAATGGCCGCCCGCAAGGGGCAGAACACGCGCGACAAGTTCCCTGAGAAACTGATCCGAGTTCATAAACACTGCAAAGTGGCCTCCAGAAATCGGCACAAATTCTTTTCGCGGTGCCTGAATCGCTTCGAGATATTTCCGGGCAAGCTCCGTCGGTGTGGTGAAATCTTCCGTTCCCTCGAAGAAAAACATCGGAATTGCAAATTTGAGTCCGAGCTCCTTCATCGTTTCGGACCGCGTTTGGGGGACGAGGCGTTCTCCGCTCAAAATCTGGCCATCGATAGAATCGTTCAGATCTCGAACGGAATAACCGGGAGCGACCAAAGCAAGTCCAAGGCTCCCATAGAGGAATCGATCCGCGCCTTCGAAACGGTTCGCCCATTTGCGCTGTACGCCGTAGCCCTCACCGTTCGCGTAGGGCGGCGGACCAATGTTCTTCAGCTCATCGAGGGCCTGTTGATTGCCTGCAGCCCGAGCCTTCTTCAATAAGGCTTCATAAGCCGCCGTGTAATTCTGGGTTTCGTCGGCGACCTGCCCGGTGCCAACGTAGGCGAAGAAAAGGTCAGGTCTTTCTCGAATCATTCGGAGGCCAAGGATCGTGCCAAACGAATGAGCGACCAGGATTACTTTGCGCTTTCCCAAATGTTTACACAGGTATTCCGTTAATTCGATTCCATCCTGCGTCATGCGATCCAGCGTCATCGTAGACGCAACCGAAGGGCCTGATTTACTGAGCGTTCTCCCTGCACCACGCTGGTCCCACTGCACCACCGTAAAATGCGCTTCCCATGGAGCAAACATTGCAAACGACCAGGGATTCGTCACGTCGCCCGGCCCTCCATGAAGGAACAAGAGGACAGGGTTGCTACGGTCTTCACCGCGAATCGTAACCCACTGCTCGATGCCTCCGATGGAAACGTAGCTTGCCTCGTCAACACCCTTTGCGGGGTCAATCGCATACTGCCTCGCGTTGCGCTCCCTCAAGAACGAAAGTGTCTGGTCGAACTTTCGATAGGCTGCATCGTTGTAATCGGCCGCCGTCGTGCTCCCTCGTGCCGCGGATTGTTGCGGCGCTGGATTCTTTGCTGGCGCTGCGACTGACAGGAAGGCAAAGAGGACGACACAAGCTCCGCAACAAGACAACATGTGAACTCTCATAGCGGAAGGATACGGATCACGCACGTCGCCGGTTCCCGTGACTTTGGGCAAGGTTTGATTGCCGTGAGTCTCCTGCATGAGGACGCCGATTTGTGCCAAATCGCAGATGCACTCAACGACGGTTCTAGGGCGCTGAGTCCTTCCTGTTCTGGCCGAATCACGGGCTAACCGGAAGTAATTGTTGTAACCAGACGTGGCTGTTGAAAAAGGAACCAAAGCAGTAATTTCAGTGAATTTCAGCGCCTACGGCGAACGAACATTCAATAACTTGCGAACGAATTTCGTTGGTGAAATTCCCTGAAAAGAGTTTTTCAACAGCCACAGACGATTTCACCTACTGGGAATTGTCACTGTCCTTGTTTGTCGAACTTGCTCGCCACTTTCACGCCGCTTAAGCCGCTGGCGTACTTCGAGACACCACGATAGAGCGACTCGGCGATGCGCTGGCGGTGTTCGGAGGTTTCAAGCTTGCGCTCGTCGGTCGGATTCGACACGAACGAAATCTCGGCCAGAATCGAAGGCATATTCGCACCGATCAGCACGATGAAGGGCGCCTTCTTGATCCCGCGATTGCGGATGCCGGCATTCCTCAGGGCAAGCCCTCCGTAGAGCGATTCCTGCACATCGCCGGCAAACTCGCGCGATTCTTCAATCTTTTCTTTCAGCGCAATCTTCTTCACCAAATCCTGCAGTTCGTAAATCGATTTCTCCGAGACCGCGTTTTCGCGCGCGGCAACTTCCAGCGCTTCCGGCGATGAGGTGAAATTCAGGTAGTAGGTTTCGACGCCGCGCGCATCGGAATCGCGGCTCGAGTTGGCGTGGATCGAGATGAACAAATCCGCCCGCTCCCGGTTCGCAATCGCGGTGCGGGTTTCGAGTGGAATGAAGGTATCGTCCCGGCGCGTGTAAATCACTTCGGCGC
>Ga0316363_10001059_pt1 | contig 26712 bp, 22 predicted proteins | sample Sb_taG_3_FD_200459 | JGI IMG/M metagenome (GOLD analysis project Ga0316363, IMG submission 200459) | Peat soil microbial communities from Weissenstadt, Germany - Sb_50d_a_PC metaG (v2) (version 2) | ecosystem: Environmental > Terrestrial > Soil > Wetlands > Peat | place: Germany: Weissenstadt...
AGGTCATACATCTGGGTAACGCGACTGATGGATTGCAGGCTGGTATTGCGCTCGCTCTCGTACGAAAGCGCCGTGGCGATGGCCTGGGTGGCGAGTTCTGGAATCTCGCTCAGCATCTCCAACAGCCCTTCTGGCAACGACTGATCGCAGCTCACCAGTTCGATCGCGCCAAAAAGAATTTCGTCAAGCACCAGGGGGACATACGCCAGACCGGTCACCGTGCGCCGGATGTCAAGATGTGCGTACTCCTCGCGCTGCAAGTCGCTGCCTTCGAACTGCATGAACGTCTTGTTGGCGGCGACCGTGCCCAGCGTGCCGGAATCGAACTCCGTTACGTGACCGACCGTGATCTCCCCCGCAGTCGCTTTGGGCGTCCAGGACGGGTTCTGCTGGTCCTCGATGACATACACCACGACCGCGATATCCGGCAGTAGCTGCGCGATCTGATCGGCGATGACTTGCGCGCGTGGGCCGACCTCCTGTTGTGTTAACAGGGCCGCGGCAAATGGGGCCACGGGAACGGCAATCCCCGGTCTTCGAGTCGCCATAAGCGGTCTTCCTGATTGTTGCAAACTTCGGGCTATCAACTGCCCGGGCTATACGGGGTAGCCCGGCTAATCGGAAGCATTCTTTCTAGCGTGGCATCTTAAGCTGCTTGGCTTGGTAGGTCAACAGTCAGTTGAAATAACTGCAACCCACGTGGAATATCTCCCGCGACGATAGCTGTGGTTCGCCAGAGCCAGATCGCCAAAACCAGATCGCCAGAACGATTTTGACTTTCGAGACCATCAAGCCCTCGTCCTGGAGAACCTCGCGTGGCACGTCCAACCGCCGTTTGGGGAGCAGCCCTCGACCCCTTTTTTCATCACAAATGATCTGTGAGCACCAGCACAGACTTCCCACCCGCCATGCGCGACAATGGAAATCTGATTGGGGCAGCTAGACGTGTGCCCGTCTCCCAAGACGGCCCTCGAAGCTGCCCCAAACCCATTTTCAGCGCTCTTTGACAACCTAAGTCGTTGGTTCTCAAAGACTTTAGCTATAAGTCCTTTAAAGTCAAAGATCTGGCGGGAATTTCCGCCTAACTCTATGATTCCAATAGACCGGGGGGGAGGGGGGTACCTATACTAACTGGGATGATTATTCACTTGACACAAAAGTGGATTCGGAGTAGAGTTTATTCATGCCACAACGAATCCATCCCAAGCCTGTTAGCCTCGCGGAAATCTTCATAAAGTTCTCGACCGACCAAGAGTGTCTCGATTATATCGAGAAAATGCGCTGGCCGGATGGCGTCGTGCGATGCCCCACTTGCGGCGATAAGAATATCGAGAAGTACGAGCGCCCACCGCAGCGCGTCCGCAAAGCCCGCTCTGAGACTCGCAAGGCAAACAAGGTCAATCGCCGCGCATGGTTCTACATTTGCCTAAACAACGATTGCCGTCAGCAGTTCTCGCCGACCTCTGGCACTCTTTTCGCTGACTCGCATCTCCCGCTGATAACGTGGTTTCACGCAATCGGTCTGATGTTGAACGCCAAGAAGGGACTCAGCGCCGCTCAGCTACAGCGTGACCTGGGGCTTGGTGGTTACAAAACGGCGTGGTATCTCTGTCACCGCATCCGCGAAGCGATGGGCAATGGCGATATACCGAAACTGGGCGGCACCGTGGAGATTGACGAAACCTACGTTGGTGGCAAGGTGAGCGGCAAGGGACAAGCCTACGCTCGGAAGCAAAAGCAAGTTGTCATGGGCGCTATCGAGCGCGGCGGAGAGCTTCGCTTACAGCACGTCACCGGCGCGACGGTCGGCAATTTCCGTGAATTCATCGAAGCGAATGTCAGCGGCGATGTCGAGCGTGTGATGACCGATCAGCACCGCGCCTACCCTGCCGCTCTCGGAGAGTTGGTGGATCGGCATGAGACGGTGAATCACATAATCGGCGAGTACGTGCGCGGAGACGTAACAACGAACTCGATTGAATCCGCATTTTCACTGTTCAAGCGTGGAGTGATAGGGCAGTACCACAAGCTCTCGGCGAAGCACTTGCACAGGTATCTGCGGGAGTTCGAATACAGGTTCAATCGCCGCAACGACGCTGACGTATTTATAGAGACTGTGCGGCGTCTTTGCGGATTCAAACCGCTGCGATTCGCTGATCTTACTTCTGACCCTGAGCCGGTTTCTTTCTAGGCTCTTTCTTTGCGTGTATGGCGGAGGTTTTCTGTGGAGGCTTTTGGAGCATCCGGCGAAGAACCTCATCGAATTGTCCTTTATCCGTTTTCATGTCCTCCTTTTCCACAGAACAGCGGCGAAATTCACAGTTGACATGACCGTCGGTTTTCAGGTAATTTGCTTACCAACTGGAGGTAAGCAAATTACCTTGACTTTCACAATTCAATCCGACCCTGAGAAAGTGCGGGAGCAATATAGACCGTTTCTGGCACCTCTCTACGAAGCGCTTGAAGCGGCCCTTCCTCTGGCCTACGACATAATCGAACATCAGGGATGGCTTCCGACACCGCAACTATTTTCTCACATGGTGCGCGCCGACGTTAAGAAATCGCTTGACGGTAAAGCCTGCCCCATAGAATATGACGATGCGATCCGAGTTTTGAAAATGGACGCTGTTTCGATGGAGGGTCTGGCTACCACCGTTGACGGCGTAGACTTTAAGATTCTCAAGGGCGAAGAACTTCGCCCTGCCGAGTCCCAAGCTCGGGAGTACTTCTACCAACATCAAACGGCGGATTTGTTTACAAACGGCAAGATTCCAGAGCTTAGGAGCTTAGTTGTCTTGTGGGAGTGTGGCGCTCAGGGCAAGACTTTGCGAGTGTCTCTAGCCTGCCCAAAGGATGCCTCTGGCAACTGGTTTTGGTGCATCCCCATTCCCCCGCCCGCCGAATGGATGGTGGTTCCGCAGCAGGATACGCCACCTGCAAATGGCGGCGGTGATCTCGATATTAGTAAGGACGAACCTGGTGAAAAACAAGTCTGAGGGGAAGAACAATGGTTTACGGGGAACGGGTTCGGCAAGCCCGCGAGATTCGCGGCTGGACTCAGCGAGAGCTTGCCGAGTTGGTCAAGAAGGACAAGTCATTGATCGCTCAAGTGGAGGTTGGAGTAAAAGCTGTCTCTGACGATCTCCTGAGTCTGATCGCGCTAACCACTAGGTTCCCCGTTTCATTTTTTACAGAGCCTCCATTAACTGAGTTTCCTATATCTGGAATACTTTTTAGAGCACGCAGCAACGTCTCGCGCAAGGCCCTAGTAGAAGCTGCTCGGAATGCCGAGCACATCTTCAATATCGGTATGTCTTTGGCAAGGCAATGCAAGGGACTGCCCGTAACTCTCCCGATCTCTAGGCAACCCGCAACACTTTGTGCGCGAGCCACAAGAACTGCGATGGGGCTTGATCCTACGCAGCCGGTGCACAACTTGCTTCGGGCGTTGGAGCGAATGGGGGTTTGGGTGATCGCTCTGCCGAAGCTAGAGGGCCGAGATGCTTTTTGCGTTTGGGCGCGATCCGAGGGCCAAGAATTGCCCGTCATCGCGTATTGCACTGGCGTGCCCGGTGATCGTTTGCGACTAAGCATCGCACATGAAGTCGGTCATTTGGTGATGCACAAAACGGTTTTGAAACCCTCTTCCGAGATGGAGTCCGAGGCTTATTCGTTTGGCGCTGAACTGCTCTTGCCAGAAACGGCCATACGTAAGGAACTGATCGCACCGATGACACTCACCAGCGCCGCACGTCTGAAACCGAGATGGGGTGTATCAATGCAAGCCCTGATCCGACGCGCCTACGAGCTTCAAATCGTGACTGAGCGCCAATATAGATATTTGTTCTTTCAGTTATCCGCAAACGGTTGGCGAACGCGAGAGCCTGAAAATTTGGACGTACAAGTGGAAAAGCCACGCTTGCTAAGAAAAATGGCGGAGATGATCTACGGTTTCCCAATTGACTTTCGGCAGATGGCAGCGGAATCACACATTGGTCTCGGTGAACTGAAGTCAATCATTGCGCTCTATGCAGACAAATCAGAAGTTGCGGGGAAGAACGAGTCCAATGTTTCGCCGAAGGTCATCAGCTTCCCGCGTGCCGAGGCAAGGATAAGGAGATGAGGAGTACGGAGGGCGTCTAGCTGGTGCTAGTACCGGCCTTATAAGCCGGGAATCACTGACGGTGAACTGGAGTTCGATTCTCCCGCCCTCCGATCCGAATAGAATCTTACTCCAATTTCTCGACAAAAACCAAGTCCCTGTCACGGCAAGGCCAGTTTACCTCAAATTTGTGTCAAGTGAATAATCCTCCTAACTGGTTATTGTCTTCGGAGTGAATATGAGGCTGCCGGAGGTCGCGGCATCCTTGCGGTCAAGCTTCAACGCCGAAAACATCATCGTACGACCGAGGTCGGTGCATGGCTTCGAACGGTTGTGCTGGGCTACTACCAATACCGTGCCGTTCCGGGGTAACTCGACTCAGTTGCGCATCTTTAGTCTTTAGTCGTCGCGTTTGCTGGTTGTGGCGGAGCGTCCTCGTCCGTCGCGGCCAACGCCATGACATAAGAAAGACCTTGCGGGACGGTTTGTGCATCGAAACAAAAATGCAAGGGCGTAGCCCGAGTTCAGGGTTTTACCGCGCTCTCACATGTGGAGCCGCGCTGCTGCTATGCGCGGCAAGTGCGCAGGCGGAAGGCACCCCCATCCCGCACGGCACGCTGGAACTCATCGCCCGGAATCAATGGATCGCAGCGGGACAGACGCTCGATCTCGGGTTGCGTTTCCAACTCGAGAAGGGCTGGCACATCTATTGGGTCAATCCGGGCGACTCCGGCGAGCCGCCCCACGTGGAGTGGCAGTTGCCGGCCGGTCTTACCGCTGGGGCAATGGAGTGGCCTACGCCGCGGCGTCTCGAGACAGCTAGCATCGTTGATTATGGCTATGAGGACACAGTGCTGCTAATCGTGCCGCTGCATGCTGCGGCCAGCCTGGCGGCGCAGCAGCCAGCTCGGCTCGGTGCCGAGGTAAAGCTACTGGTTTGCAGCCACGAAATGTGCATCCCGGGTAAGGCAGAACTTTCGCTCACGCTTCCCGTTAAAACGCAGCCGGCTGCGCCGGATGCCGGGACTGTTGATCTGTTCACTGCCGCGCGCAAGGCGATGCCGCGTCCGGCGCCGGGGAACTGGAGATTCAGACTGGCCGACGCGAACGACTCCTTCGTGCTTAGCGTGAACCTGGGTCACCAAATCACGGGTCACCGAGTCACGCAGGCGATTTTCTTTCCGCTGGCTGAGTCGCAGATTGAAAACGCGGCGCCACAGGAGCTGCTACCAGTGGCCACCGGCTTCCGGCTGACGCTGCGGAAGTCTGATCGGCTTCTCAAACCGATCGAGCGGCTGAAGGGCTTGCTGGTGCTCTCCGCCGATCGGTCCTATTGGATTGATGTGCCTCTCGGCAAGCCTGGCGCAGCCAGAAGCAAAGCAGCTACGGTATTGGAATCCACCCAGTACAATCCTTAAAGGAGGGACAGATATGAAGCGCTCAACTCTATTCCCCATGCTTCTATACGCCATGCTCGTTGCGCTGGTGCTGTGCTCAGCTCCGCCACTGATCTCGGCTGCGAAAATCGGCGCGGCGGCTCCGGATTTCACAGGTACGGCGAGCACCGGCAAGACCTTTCGCCTATCGGACTATCGCGGAAAGTATGTGGTCCTCGAATGGCACAACAACGGCTGCCCCTTCGTACGCAAGCAGTACAACAGCGGCAACATGCAGCGGCTGCAAAAGCAGTGGACAAGCCAGGGCGTAGCTTGGTTCACGATTCTGTCGTCCGCGCCGGGCAAGCAAGGGTATGCGACCGCGCCTGAAGAGAACGACTACCTGGCGAAGACGCAGGCTGCGCCGACTGCCGCGCTGCTCGACCCGACCGGTGAGATTGGGCATCTTTACGACGCCAAGACATCTCCGCAGATGGTCGTCATCAACCCCCAGGGCGTGGTGATCTACGATGGAGCGATTGACGACAAACCCACAACCGACCTGAACGACGTCCCGGGCGCGACGAATTACGTCAGTCTCGCGCTGCAGCAGGCTATGGCCGGAAAGCAGGTGGAGACGTCGACGACGCGTCCCTACGGCTGTTCGGTGAAGTATTCGGACGCGACGCACTAGCGAGAGTACTAGCGAGAGCATAAGAGCCGACCGCTCACCCGTCCTATTTCCCCGATTTCAACGGCGCGATTCCACGGAGCACCGGCAGTAAGCGCGAGTTCCGACGAGACGATTGGTGTACACTACCGTGGCCCAGGGTACCGACATGGACTTCCTGGGCTAAATCACGGAGGATGAAAAACATGAACAAGAAAGTGTGGGGAGTTCTTGCAGGGCTGTGCGCGCTCGCGATGTCCGCAGTCTGGGTCTCGCCGGCACGCGCGCAGATGTCAGAGGTTAAAGAAAAACCGCCGATGTACTCGTACGTCTCGTTTTGGAATATTCCCCGCCCACAGTGGGCAGAGATGGCAAAAGCAGACGCGGCTGACCAAAAAATCCTGGATAAGGCCGTCGCCGGCGGGACCATCGTGGGATTTGGCAGCGACGTAAATTTGGTTCACCAGCCCGACGGCGCAACTCATGACGACTGGTGGTCGGCGATGTCCATGGCCGGGGTGCTCAACGTGCTGGACCAGTTCTACAAGGCCGGCAATCCCGCTACTCCTGTCCTGGTCAGTGCCACGAAACACTGGGATGGCATTTTCGTCAGCCGGTATTACAACTGGCATTCCGGATCGTGGAAGGATCTGTACACCCACGGAGCGTCCTATAAACTGAAGCCGAACGCGCCGGACGACGCGGTGGAGACGCTCAGCAAGAACATGATCGTGCCGCTGCTGGAGAAAATGCTCGCCGACGGCACGATTCACGAATACGAAGTCGACACCGAAGCGATCCACACCGAAGCGCCCGGCACGTTTTGGGTTTTTTACCTCGCGGCGAACGCGGAAGGCCTGGACAAGGTCAACGCGGCGGTGCGGGAGGCCTTCAAGTCGAACGCGCTGTACGGCCCGGCATGGGGTTCCATGGTGGACTTCACCGAGCACCGCGATTATCTGGCCCGCACGAGCGCTACGTACAAATAGTTCTCCGCAATTGCCTTCCCGGTTCGCGAGCGACCCGAGCTTTGTGGCTCCGCTCGCGGGCTGACGACCAGACAGACTACGAAACCGTGTTGAATTTGTTTCCTTGGTATAAGATTCCAGTCGATCCTTGTAGCCTCTTGAAAGTGCCCACCAGGCTCAAAAACCGCCTGGCGAGGGAGAGCCCCATGGAAGCGCGTATCCTCGGCGAATTCCGCGCGATCGTTGGCAAGGGTTTGATCACCGAAGCTTCGCAACTGCACACCTATGAATGCGATGGCCTGACGAACCTCCGCGTCCTGCCTCAGGCAGTTCTGCTTCCCACTTCAACCGGGGAAGTGCAGGCGATTGTGCGTATCTGTCAGCGCGAAAAGATTCCCTTTGTAGCTCGAGGCTCGGGCACGGGACTCAGCGGCGGGGCGCTGCCGGTAGAAAATGGCGTGCTCATTAGTTTAGCCCGCATGAACCGCATCCTCGAAGTGGATCTACCCAACGCGCGTGTGGTGGTGGAGCCGGGCGTCATTAACGCGGATATTACGCTGCGCGTGGCTCCGCATGATTACTTCTTCGCCCCCGATCCTTCGTCGCAGTCGGTGTGCAGTATCGGCGGGAATGTTGCGGAGAACTCGGGCGGCGCGCATTGTCTGAAATACGGATTCACCACTACCCACGTGCTGGCACTCGAGGTAGTCCTTCCCGATGGATCGATCGTGCATCTCGGCAGCCGGGCGCTGGACCGCCCGGGATACGATCTGCCGGGAATCTTTGTGGGATCGGAAGGAACGCTTGGAATCGCGACCAAGGTAGTACTGCGCATCATGAAGAAACCCGCGGTCATTCAAACCCTGCTGGCCGCTTTCAATACCACCACGGAAGCGGGCGCGGCGGTCAGCGGAATTATTGGGGCCGGAATGCTCCCCGCGGCCATCGAGATGATGGACAATCTCGCCATTCAGGCAGCCGAGGCCTCGGTGCACGCCGGGTACCCAAACTGCGGCGGACTGCTGCTGGTGGAACTCGACGGCCCGGCCGCGGAAGTCGAGCACTTGATGGACCAGGTGGGCGAGATCTGCACGCAATGCGGGGCTTGGGAGATTCGCGTTGCCCAGTCCGAAGCGGAGCGCGCAATCGTCTGGAAAGGCCGCAAGGCCGCCTTTGCCGCCGTGGGGCGCATCTCGCCCAACTACATTGTGCAGGACGGCGTCATTCCTCGCACCGCGCTGCCCAAGGTTCTCGGCGAAATCGAACGTATGAGCGCTGCGGAAGGATTGCGTGTGGCCAACGTCTTTCATGCCGGCGATGGCAATCTGCATCCCCTGGTGCTCTACGACCGGCGCATCCCGGGCCAGGAGGAGCGCGCAATGGAGCTTTCGATCAATATCCTGCGGCTGTGCGTGAAGTACGGCGGGTCGATCACCGGCGAACACGGCGTGGGCGCAGAGAAAAAGATGATGATGTCGGAAATGTTCGCGGAGCCCGATCTGGAAACGATGCAACTCGTGCGCTGCGCTTTCGATCCTCAACACCTTTCGAATCCAGGCAAAGTGTTTCCTCGCACGCGCCTGTGCGCGGAGAGAACCGGCCCATACCAACCGCATCCTCTGGAAGTCGCCGGGGTAGCGCAGTTTTTTTGAGGGTTATGGGAACTCATTCATCATCGCATGCATCGATCGCCGCTGTGGAAACCGCGTGGAGCGATCTGCGGGCCCTCGTCGGCGCAGAGCACTTGCGCACCTCCAAGTTGGAGGACGCGGTCGATGACGTCCTTCCGCACATGGTCATCGAGCCGGGTAATCCTGAGGAAGTCGCTGGCGTGCTGAAGATCGCGACGGGCGCGGGTTTGCAGGTGATCCCTCGCGGCGGCGCAACCAAGATGGATTGGGGCAATCCTCCGCGAAGCGGCGACCTGATGCTTTCGACTCGCCGCTTGAACCGCGTCGTGGAACACGCCTGGGGCGACATGACGGCGACGGTCGAAGCCGGGTGCACGTTCCAACAACTGCAGCAAACTCTTGCCGGGCATGGTCAGCGACTGGCCCTCGACCCTCTGTGGCCGGACCAAGCGACGATCGGAGGGATTCTGGCCACAAACGACAGCGGGCCTCTCCGTATTCGCTTCGGAAGCTTGCGCGATTTGGTTATTGGGATCACGCTGGCTCTGCCGGATGGCACTCTCGCCAAGAGCGGCGGCAAGGTTGTAAAGAACGTCGCGGGATATGACCTGCCCAAGCTGGCTACCGGGTCATTGGGCACTCTGGGAGTCATCACGCAAGCGATTTTCCGGCTCCACCCCGTCCCGCGCGAAAGCCGGACCTTGAGCTTCTTCAATTCCGACAGCGAAACCATGAATGCTTTGGTTCTCGCGATTCAGGATTGCAATATGGTTCCGACCGGCGTGCAAGTTCGCGCCGGGAACTCCTCGACTCCAGAAGTCGATCTCCGTTTTGAAGGCACGGCCGCCGGCTGTGAAGCGCAGATTGAGCAGACCCTGCGCATCGCCTCCGGGGCACGCCGTATCGAGTCTCCGGCAGACGTCTGGAATGCGCGCTCAGAGCTGTGGAGCGGGGCCGAACCTTCCGTCGTGTGCAAGTTCAGTCTGTTGCCCGCGGATATCGGAACCTTCTTAGATTTGATCAGGAAAGCATCGGAGCTGCTGCACTTGCCTTGGCGGCTCGTTGCTCAGGCGGTCGGAGTCGGGTACCTCCGACTAGAGGGGACCGACACCGGTGCCCTTCTCAATGCACTCCAGGACTTGCGGAAGAAACTGGAAACTCGCGGAGGCTCGCTCGTCATCTTGCGCTGCCCTCTCGAAATCAAATCGAAAATGGATGTCTGGGGAAGTGCGGGCGATGCGCTGGCACTGATGAGAAGTATCAAAGCGCAATTCGACCCTGCGGGATTGCTGAACCCCGGCCGGTTCATTGGGGGAATCTAGTGACGAGGGGAATCTGATGGCGGAACCCGCGAGAATACCTGCCAACGCCAGCTCTGGCGCCTTCGACGCGCACCACCCGCCCTCGACCGACTTGATCAACGAGTGTGTGCATTGCGGGTTTTGCCTCGCCACCTGTCCCACCTATGCGCTTTGGGGCCGGGAGATGGATTCGCCTCGCGGGCGAATCTATCTGATGAAACTCGGCCTGGAGGGGCAGGTTCGCCTCGATCCCACCTTTGTCAACCACATGGATAACTGCCTCGGATGCATGGCCTGCATAACAGCGTGTCCTTCGGGCGTAAAGTTCGACAAGCTGATTGAAGCGACACGCGCCCAGATCGAACGCAACTACCAACGGCCGGTAACCGACGGACTTCTGCGCCGAATGATCTTTGACATCTTTCCGCGGCCCGAGCGACTGCGCCTGCTGCTCGCGCCGCTGCGAATGTATCAGCGCTCGGGATTGCAGTCGCTCATGCGCCGCAGCGGTGTCCTCAAACTGCTCCCGGCAAGCCTGCGCGCAATGGAGAACCTCGCGCCGTCAGCTCCGCAAGCGACAGACGGCGCGGCGCTCCCGGAGCGCGTGGCAGCGCAAGGCGAACGGCGCCTGCGTGCAGGTTTGCTGCTGGGATGCGTGCAGAGCGTCCTCTTCCCCGAGGTAAACGCCGCCACTGCTCGCGTACTGGCCGCGGAAGGTTGCGAGGTGGTCATTCCCAGGGATCAGTGCTGCTGCGGCGCGCTCATGATCCACGCTGGAGAAGAGAAGGCAGCGCTCGATTACGCACGGCGCACCATTGACGCATTCGAACGCGCGCAGGTGGATACTGTGGTGAGCAATGCCGCGGGCTGCGGATCGAACCTGAAAGACTATGGCTATCTGCTGCGCGACGATCCGAAGTATAGCGAGCGGGCGAAGGCATTCTCCGCCAAGTGTCGCGACATTGCTGAAGTCCTGGCCGGGCTGGAGCCGCGGGCTCCGCGCCATCCTATTCCCTTGAAGGTCGCGTACCACGACTCGTGCCACTTGCAACATGCCCAGGGCGTGAGGACGCAACCACGCGCTGTCCTTGGAAAAATCCCCGAACTGCAGATCCTTGAAACTGCCGAAGCGGCACTCTGCTGCGGGTCGGCCGGAATCTACAATCTTGTGCGGCCCGGACCGGCCAAGGAACTGGGCGAGCGCAAGGTCCGCAATGTGCTGGCGACCAAACCGGACATTGTTGCCTCGGGAAATCCCGGCTGCCTGCTTCAGTTGCGAAGCGGAATCCGGCTCGTCGGCAGCCAGGTACCGGTGGTTCACCTGGTGGAAGTGGTGGACGCTTCGATTCGAGGAGTGCCGGCAGAATCCTTGCTCAAGCGCTAACCAGACTGATTCGTCTACGTGGTATGCCAGTCAATAGGCGTCATGCCATAGCGTCTTCTTATTATGCAGCGCAGAGTGCCACTTTTCGTGCCTTGTGTTTTGTGGATCAGCTGTTGCCTGTAGAATGGCACCGCAAAGAGCCGCCGAAGTACAAGACGGCCATCGCGGCTGGGCCGCAGCAATCAGCAATCTCGCCGCGGCCCAGTCGCCTCGTGCCTTTTGTCCTTACGGCGCTCCAAGCCAATGACTAGCCAATCTTCGCCAGAGGTTTCTTGTCCGGCGTCTCTTTAGCCGTGGGGGCTTGCGTCAATGCCGCTGACAGCGCCGCTGCCTCAGCTTTGGCGATGGCGCGCGCCGCCACTGGTTTCAGCCACAGCAATGTCATGAAGGCGGCGACGAGGTCGGAGGCGATCATGACGTAGAACACCGGCACCCAGGAGCAGCATCACGTCCGCAGCGACCGGAGCGGGAAAAATGGCTGCCGTGCCTTTCGCAGTGTAGACGATGCCGTAGCTCGTCGTGGCCCATGTCCTGCCGTAAAGGTCCGCCGTGATGGAGGGGAACAGCGAGAAAATCTCGCCACAGGCAAAGAAGACGAGGCTGGACAACAGGACGAACATCACAGGCCGGTGGGTGGTCTGCAACCATACTTAGACTAAGAAGGCTCCCTTTCCCTGCGGGAAAGGGAGCCTGTCATGTTGTGCCGCAAAAGGGGCCGGTTAGGCCACGCCGCGGGTTGCCGGTGTCAGCTGCGGCGCGACACTTGCCTCACTTAGGACCGGTGCCTTCATCCGGCGCAGGACGAAGAAGGCGAGCAGCGCTGCGCACGCGTCGAAGGTGATGGCGACTCGGAACACACCCATCCATCCAGTCTTCGGCAACACGAACTTAGCGTGGAACGGAGTCCAGACCGTGGGCACCACGGTCAGGATGATCCCGTAGGTGATCAACACTCCCGCCACCGCCAGCAGAATGGCCTTGGTGTTGCGACTCAGCTCCAGGCGCAGCGCCGTAGGCCCTACGAACACCGCGAACAGCACCAACAGCCCGCCCAACAGGAGCAGGATGTCGGCCCGGAAGTCGAAAGCCTTGCCCGCCGCCAGTGCCGACCCGATGGGCACGAACATCGAGGCCGTACCCTTGGCCGTGTAGAGGAAGCCGTAGTTCTCGGTGGCATGCTTGCGCCCGAAGAAGTCTCCGCACAGCGCCGGAAACAGCGAGAAGATCTCGCCCCAGCCGAAAAAGGTGAACGCGCTGAAGATGACGAACAGCAGCGGGTTATGGGCGAACTTGAGGAGCACAAAGATGGCGATGGCCTCTAAACCGAACGCCACGGTCATGGTCATCTCCCGGCCGATGTGATCGGAGACCCACCCCCAGAACGGGCGGCAAAGTCCGTTTACCAAACGGTCCGCAGAGAGCGCAAACACTAGCGCCGGCATGGCGAGCCCCAGCAGGTGGACGGGGATTTTATCAACCTTGAAATCGACGGCCATCGGGTTGAGCTGGGCCACCGCCATTAAGCCACCGGTCGCCACCATCGTCATCATCACGTACATGAGCCAGAAGTTCGGAGTAGCCGCCATCTGGCCGGAGGTGAAATCCGCCTGCGTCTGGCGCTTCTTCACTTCCTGGCTGCCCGTCAATCTCCAGGTTTTGGGCATCCAGCCGGCCGGCGGCGACTTGAGAAAGAACGCCGCAACGATCACGGTCACTCCCTGTATAATTCCCCATCGGATGAAGGCTGCCTGGTAGCCCGCCGAGGCGATCATGTTGGCGATGGGGGCAACGGTGAAGGCGGATCCGGCGCCGAAGCCGGCCGCCGTGAGTCCCGCCGCCAGCCCGCGGTGATCCGGGAACCATTTGAGGGCGCTGCCGACGGCGGTGCCGTATACGATGCCAGCACCCAGCCCAGCCACAGCGTAGGAAAGATACAGAGCGGTCAGCGACTCGGCTTTCCCGCTGCCAACCCAGCCGATCCCAGCCAAGACGCCCGCGATCATCACCAGCAACTTGGGGCCGAATGTGTCCACCAGCCAACCCTCGAAGGGGACCAGCCAGGTCTCCAGCAGCACGAAGATGGTGAACGTTACCTGGACGAGAGCTTGTTCTGTCTTGAGATGCTTCTGAAGCGGCGGCACGAACAGAGTCCAGCCATACTGGAAGTTCGCCACCGCCACCATGCTGAGGATGCTGAAGAACAGAATAATCCAGCGGTTCGATTCGCTGGTCTTAGAAGCGATTGCGGCCGTAGGAGCAGCCATAGATACACCTCCTGGTGTGTCGTTAGACTTACGGACTTCTTTAACAAATCGCTAGTTTCGTCGCCGCCTACGAGCCCGCTGAGGGTGCGCAACAACCGCTCGCTTCTTCCGACCCACCCATCTATTCACGCGGGTTGTCTATCTCCACCTCTTTCGGGATTGCCTCGAACCCGACTCTCGCTGGTGATTCAGTATCTATCGTCGGCATTGGTCTGATGACTGACCATGTCATTTCAAACCTGAACCCAAAATGGCGCAAGGACATATAGCACATATCAATGTGACAATGATCACAGTGAGGCTTTGGTTCAGGACGGAGAGTCCTCGTACGTCACGCTGAACCGGGGTGGCTAGGCTTTCGCGTTCTTTGAGAAGAGCGCCGGGAAGGAGATGAAACTGCCGCCGCCAGCCAACGCGTTCAGCGCGCCAGCGATCCCGGCCGCGAAGAGCAAGAAGATGGCCTGACCGAAGTGTAAACGGCCTTCCACTATTATTATGCCTTTTCACTCCGCTGGCGTTTACTCTTGACTAAACTTCGTTGTGCGCGGAGTTGTCGCGAGAATAACTCCCACCGGCGGCCGCAAAACTTTTCCTTGACAGGCTGCATTGTGATGTGATAAACCAACCGTTCCCAAACTGGTCCGCTTTTCATACATGATAGGAACTCATTTGCAGCTCCGTAAATCTTTCGGTTCGTGGCCGAACGAACAAGGCAGCCTGCGTCCCGCGCGTTCCCACGCCTTGAGGACAGGCCGTTTTGCAAATCATCCCGGGAGAGGAAACACATGCGCTCGCTAACAACGTTTTTCGTGCTTCTAGTAGTTTTCATGGCGCCAGGTTCGCTCGCCCACGCTCAAGGCACGGAACCCGCGAGCAAGACTGACGGGTCGGCCTCTGTGGCCGCCACTAAGGAAGAAGTCAACCAGTTGCGCGGCGAGGTCGCAGCGCAACGCAAAACCATCGAGGAACTGAAGGCTTTGGTGGAGAAGTTAGCTGCGGGGAAGGCCCGAACAACCGAAGATAGCTCGGTCCAGATTCGGCCCGCTGCAGACTCCGCGTCGGGAGAGACCATTTCGCAGCCGGTTCGCGCTGCCGGCGACGGCGCTGTTCGTCTGATGCCCGCGGTTCTCGTGCAGCCCAGCCTGGCGGTAGAGACGGCGCTCGTGGATCAGCCTCAATCCTCCGCACCCAAAAAAGATGCTCCTCCCCTTACCTCGGGGTTTAATGGGGAACACTTTTTCATCAAAAGTCCGGACGGACAGTTCAGCATCAGCCCCTACGGCTACGTGAACACCGATTACCGTGCTTACAAAGGCGATGGCGCACCCCCCGACACGTTTCTCGTGCGTCGCGCTCGCTTCGGTTTTCAAGGCAACTATGGTTCGCACTTCGATTTTGCACTGCTCACGGACGCTGCGGCGACCGCGGGCTCGGTCGTGCGCGACGTGTACCTCAACGTAAGAATCCGGCCTGAGTTCCAATTTCAGGCTGGCCAGTTCAAGGTGCCCTTCGCTCAGGAAACCGGAGTCGGCGCCACCAACCTGGACTTCGTAGAACGTGGGTTTCAGTCCATGTTGTACCCGTCGGCGGCCTCGGCGTACCGCAGCCCTGGCATCGCCATTCACGGAGACCTTTACGGTGGCGTCATGCAGTATTGGGTGGGGGCGTTTAACGGTAAGGGATATGCCCTCGCCAACACCACCAATCAGCCGGAAGTCATAGGGCGGCTGCGCTTCTACCCGTGGCGCAAATCCAAGAACGACTGGCTCAAGCAATTTGCCTTTGGCGGATCCTTTGACCGTGCGCGTTCGGCGGGTATTAACCGTGATCAAAGCTTCAGTGCTGCGCTGCCCGATGGTGCTTACACCTTCTTCCCGCAGTTCGCCATTAACGGACCCATCCAGCGCTACAACGGTGAGTTCACTTACATCAAGAATCGTTTTTCTCTGCGCGGCGAATACGATCAACTCAATATGTCCCGTAACAACGTCGGCTCCGAGCAGGTGGGAGGGCTGGGCTTCCTGAGTCTTCCGTCGATCATAGCCAAGGCTTATGACATCAGCACAACTTTCTTGCTGACTGGGGAAAAGCGGCCGGAAAACGGCACTCCCCGGGTCAATCGTCCGATGTACGGCCCCGATACTCCGGGCGGCAAGGGACGTGGAATGGGAGCTTGGGAGGTCGCTTTCCGAATCACTGGCATCCACGCCAACGAACCGGGTGCGAATTTCTTGAACTATTACGCGCCGGGTTATGTGCCCACGTTTGATTTCCACACCAGGGAGTACACCGCTGGGCTCAACTGGTATCCCAATTATTGGGTCAGGTACATGGTCAATTTGAGCGTTGATCAGTTGAAGGATCCCAGCACAATTGGCGCGGTGCCACAGAACTATTTTGTGGTTTTGCAGCGCTTACAGTTCAGGTTCTAGAGTCGGCCCGCTCGGGTGTCCGTTGCGGGAGGAATGGTCAACAAGTTTTGTAGATGCCGGGGCTGGTCGCGAGCTGGCCCTGAGGGAAAATCGCAGGAGGGAATTCGATGAGACCGAGGCTTCTTCTTACTATTTTTGTCACCGCGCTGTTTGTCACCCTGAGCGGCTGCGGAAGTGTTTCAAACTGTCCCGTGTGCGGCACCACCAAGGGTGGCAGCTACGGCGTCATCGACATCATCCCCGTGCCGGAGCACAATGCCACTGGCGCACCCGGCGGACCGTTTAACTCCTTCGACATAAGCTGGGTGGACCCGGTCCACCACTTGGACTACGTTTCCGACCGCATCGGCTTGGCCGTCGACGTTTTCGACACGACCAACGACCTCGCGGTGAATGCGATTGAAGGAACCAATGGTGTCATCGCAGCGGGAAACCAACAGAGTGCGTGCTTCAAGGATCCGGCCACTGGTAACGACATAATTCCTCCCGTCGCGGACGTATTTGGCAACTTCACCCGTTACGGATGCAGAACTGATATGTCCACGGCCGTGCCTCCAGGGCCCACGTTCCACCTCGTCTCGGGCTTTGGCGCCAACCATAACTTCGGTGGATTTCCTGGCGCGCAGTGCTGCGCTTCACGCGCCAATGGCGTAAATCCAATGTCCGGCCCCGATGGGCTCGAAGTGAGCGCGGATGGCAACACCTTGTTCGTCGGGAATGGCAGTGCTTCGGTCGTGGTTTTCGATTTGACTACGATGAACCTGACCACGAATCCGCCCACTTCACCCACCGTGCTGGCCGTCATACCCACCGGTGTTTCGGCCGATTATGACGGTCCGCTGGGCATCGGTCCCTGCGTCAGTTCCTGGCAGGGGGAAGCTGGTTCTGCCGCGGATTGCGGAGACGACCGGGCCGACGAAATGTCGTACGACAACGTCCATCAAGTTCTCGCGGTTATCAACGGTGATCCGGGATTGCCCTTCATCACGTTTATCGACATGTCGCACGTCGTGGGCAAAACGGGAACTGTGGCGCAACAGCACTGCTTGCCGATCGACTCGACGCTGGCTTATGGTCCTTACCCACTCGGTTACAGCGCCGCCACCTATCCGTACCAGGGAACCGGCACCGGGTTACCGCAACCATCTCCGCTGCTAGATCCTGGGGTGTCGGGCACTTCATTCAATCCCCCCAGCTGTATTCTGGGGCAAATCTATTACGACGGCGCAGGCGGCGCGGCATCGGGAGGACTGGGACTCACTGCAACGGTTCCCGTCGACACTGTAGGAAACACGTTCGCATGCCCAGATCCCTCCAATCCGCACGTGTTCAGCGGCGTTTCAGGATCGGCAGTCGATGGCGGCGCGGGCCTCCCGGGCATCGGCACCACCCCTAGCGGCACGGCATATGTCATTCCATGCCACCATGGCCCCCTCCTCGACCAAACGGCAGGGACGTTTTGCAGCCAAACTGCTCCCGGTGGAACCTGTGCTGGCGCCATAGCGCCGGCGGGTTTGGGAGGGATGGTCTGGAATGAAAGCACTGGCCACTTGTTGCTGGCGAATGAGAATTCGATTCCCATCACTAGCGTTGGAAACATCGATGAAATCGATCCGCGGCTCACAGACACCAGTTGCCCCGGAGGGGTCTCGTGTGGACCATACGTCGTGAACAGCTATGTGATGCTGAATTGCATGCCGACCGGCGTCACTCATGGCCCGGGTAACAACTTCCTCGTAGGTTGCGCGGACCACGATGGCGAAGCATTTCCTCCCAACGAGTACATCATTAATGGAAATACGGGCACGATCATCACCCAAATCTACAACGTCGGCGGCGTTGACGAGACCTGGTACAACCCCGGCGACAACAAGTACTACCTGGCAGCGAGAGATATGCCCAACGGCCCGGTCATGGGTGTCATCGATGCTGGAAGCAACCTCTGGCTGGAAAACGTTACTACCAATAGCAATTCACACAGCATCGCAGTCGATCCCAGCAATAATCATGTTTTTGTGCCGTTGCAGAGTGGCACGATCTGCACCACGCAAAGCAGCAACGGTTGCCTTGGTGTCTACGCTCAACAGTGAGCCCGAGGTCAGAGGAGTCGAGTCGGCACGGGTCCGTCGGGGACTCGGAGTGCGTGAACGGCGGGCGCCGATGCAGGATATGGGACGAGTGAACATGATATATTCGCCCCAGACGTCCTACACGCAAAACAGGTTTCGAGTCGGCGTGGGTGAAGTGACCTATGAAGACCTTTCGTAGAGCAGTGCCGCAGAGTTGTATTTTGGTCTGTTCGATTCTGATCACGATGGCCAGCGCAAGCGACCAACCGGCGCCAAAACCCACCGACCTCCCTGCAACCGTAATCGCCCACTTGCCTTTGCCGCAGGCAACGGGAAGTCAAATGTTGCTGCAGAAGGAAAACGCGAAACAGTACCTGTACGTTCAACAAGCCACGAAGCAAGGCTTCATGATCGTGGACGTGACCAAGCCGGAGAAGCCAAGCCTTTTGAAGCGAACAGCGGAATCGAATCAGTCGACGACGGGAAACCTGCAGATGGTTAGCCCCGATGTGGCCATCGCGGAAGCTCCGGAAAAAACGCCGGCAACTCTGACCAGCAGCAACCGTCCCACCGAAACCGTTCGCGTGCTCGACTTGAGTGACCCGCGCAATCCGAAAACCCTGGAGACCTTCAACAAGGTTACCGGTATTCTTCCTGACGGCGGCCACGGCTTGATCTACCTCACCAACAACGAAGGCTTGTGGATTCTCCGCTACAATCGCCCGGCCAGACTGGAACCAGCCAAGAAAAAGCAGCCCTGTGACTCCGAATCCGCGATCATGGCCATGCCGCCCGACTGCGATTAAGGCCTTGACCTGAGCCCAAGCGAACCTCGTCGAAAACCCACTGCGGTGAGACTCAGCGCACCGGGCATTCCTTCTCGATGGTCTTGATCGAGGTGATGGTCAACGTTACCGACGAGGGAGCGCCCGTTCTGGTTAAGGCGTCGGAGCTCGTCATCATCGACGGTGACTCCGTCCCGGTTACTTCCACTCGTTGTCCCAGGTACTTGCGGAGCCTTATTTTTCCCGTAGCCTGCAGTTCGTAAGTCATGCCTGGGTCTTGCTTCATCAGTATGTAATCGCCGCTGGACCTGGCGACGCAGCCTTGTACAGTTAGCTGTCCTTTGGAATCTTTCGAGTTCTGCTGGCTCGTGTTGCTGGGATTGCTGTTTTGTGCCAGAAGAAAACTGCCCGAAAGCAGCAGAGCGAGCCACATCTTTTTCATGGAGATTTCTCCTCTCCTAGAATGGGATGGCAATGTTATTGCACCGGTTGCACTAAATCTGCGGGGCAGAGAGGGGGCTACTTGACGCGAGTTTCCTGATAGTGCAGTTCCTTCCATTGCCCGGCGCGCTTCACCCAGAGTTCACTGATGTACACCCGTGAGTAGCGTATTTGCGCCTTGGGCGGGAACTGCATGGTGCTTTCGTAGATGACCAGGGCGGCATCCGGCCCCAGCGGAATCAGCTTGTACCCCCACAGCGTATAGTTGAAGACATTCTGCTCTGCCAGTTCGTTTACCGATTGAATCTTATTCCGCTCGCCCCGGCCATCGACTTCGACGCCCTCATAGTCGTCCGCCAACAATTCGGCGTAAGCTTTCTTGTCCTTGTTCTTCAGCGCTTCCCATTCGGCTTTGATCTTCGATTCGAACATATCCTTCAGCCCCAAGCCGGCGGAGACGCTACCAGATTGCCGGCTCTCGCCCGATTTAGGCGGCATGGCGGGTTCTTGCGCCAGGGCAAGAGACGTCAGCCACGCAATGCAAACGAAGACGAAGCAATCTCGCATAGGTCCTCCGAAGCGAAATGCAACGAATCTTATCAGGTGCGCGCCAGGTCCGGCGCAACTGAACCCTAATGCAAATCTTTGACTTTCTTTTTCAATGCTGCGAGCAGTGGCGGAGGCAGTTCGGCATAACCTTCCTGAACCGCGTATTGCTGGCCATCCGCGTATATCCAATCCAAGAAATCGCTTAACGCGGCTGCACGAGCGGGATCAGACGATAGAGTTCGCAGGTAAATCCAGGAAAAACTGGTAATGGGAAAAGCATCAGCTCCGGGTGTGTTGATCAGCGAGGCAGAGAAGCCCTTCCAGCCTGGCGCCTCTGCCGCCTGGCATGCCGCGGTCATGCTCTCCGTGGAAGCCTTAACAAACTTACCGGCGCGATTCAGCACCGCAGCCTGGGGAATACTACCCTTCACCGCATATTGATACTCCACGTAGCCAATGGAGCCGGGGCTGTTTTTCACCTTGTCTGCCATATCGGAACTGCGTTCCGCCCACACGCCAACCGGCCACTTGGGTGAAGGGGTGACTCCAATTTGGGCCCGAAACTTGGAACTCGTCTTGGAGAGAAAGTCGGTGAAAACGTAGTTGGATCCCTTTCCTGCGGGGCGGTTGACCACTTGGATCGGAAGATTCGGCAAGATGATCCCTGGATTGAGCTTCACGATTTGTGGCGCATTCCACGTCTTCACATCGCCGAGGAATATCCCGGCCAGCACTTCCCCGGAAAGCCGAAGCTCCTGGTGCATCTCGGGAAGATTGTAGATGGGAACGATCCCGATGAGCACGACCGGCAGTTCGATCAAACTGCCCCCTTTCCGCTCCTTGTCTGTAAGCTGAGCTTCCCCGGCGCCAAAATCGCCCGCGCCATGTGAGATCTGCTTAATCCCTTCGCTGGTGCCGACCGGGAGGTATCGCATCTGACTGTTGGGGTTGTGCTTGCCGTATTCCTGTGTCCACCGGTTGTAAAGAGGCGCCGGGACGGTCGATCCGGACCCCACCAGCACAACCGCGTTTTGGGCGTTGGCAGGAGCGCTGCGCAGCCCGAGAGCAAGAAGGGACAACAGCCAAATATGCGAGAGCAAACGGCGGCTAGAACCTCGCTGCGCAATGCTTGGTGCCGAAAATCTTGCAGGTACCTTCATCGTGTTCCTCCCTAGAATTGTGGCCGGACTGTCAAACGCACCCATCCTCCTGGCCATCGGAGTACTGAATCTAGCTGATGACTGTAAGTTACCACCGGTTTGAGTGAAATCACACTGTCGCGTAGCGGGTAGCTGTTGTCAGACTAGTGTAGTGTCCCAACTGCAGGATCAATGGGTTACGACGCCCCGGAAGAGCACCCTATTCTGGCCACTGGCCCAATCGCTAAACAACAATAATCGGGAGGAATGCACAGAAAACGATTTCAGTTCCAGGACCTGAACTCAGCGGCCTTCTTGTGTTCCCGGATGTTGTTCGACGGGCTCGCGCCAGAAGCCGTCATTCGTTGACTAGCGGATGCCCTATCCGTAAGATGAAGCGAGCCGAAAACCAGGCATCTCCCGAATGATCGGCCAAACCATCTCGCACTACCGCATCGTCGATAGATTGGGCGGCGGTGGCATGGGAGTTGTCTACAAGGCCGAGGACACACGGCTTCATCGTTTTGTCGCCCTCAAGTTCCTGCCCCAAGACGTTGCCCGCGACCCGCAGGCCCTCGCCCGCTTCCAGCGCGAAGCCCAGGCTGCGTCCGCACTGAATCACCCCAACATCTGCACAATTTATGACATCGGCGAGCAGGACGGCCAGGCGTTCATCGCCATGGAGTTTCTCGACGGGATGACGCTGCGGCACGGCATCGGTGCGAGGCCGCTGGAGATGGAAACCGCGCTGTCGCTGGGCATCGAGATTGCCGACGCTCTCGATGCCGCGCACGCGGAGCAAATCGTCCATCGCGATATTAAGCCGGCGAACCTTTTCGTGACCAAGCGTGGTCACGCGAAAATTCTCGACTTCGGACTGGCCAAGCTGACACTGCGTAGCAGCCGGCCTGCCGAAGAGGCGGGGGCGACCGCCCAGGAAACTGTGTTGTCCGAGCAGCACTTGACCAGTCCGGGTGCTACGCTGGGCACGGTTGCCTACATGTCGCCGGAGCAGGTGCGGGGCAAGGAATTGGACGCGCGCACGGATCTGTTCTCATTCGGCGCAGTTCTCTACGAGATGGCGACGGGCATGGTACCGTTCCGCGGGGAAAGCTCGGGCGATATTTTTGACGCGATCCTGCACAAGGCACCGACGTCTCCCGTGCGTCTGAATCCTGAAGTTCACGCTGAACTCGAACGCATCATTTACAAAGCCCTGGAGAAGGACCGTGATTTGCGCTATCAGCACGCTTCCGACATGCGAGCCGACCTGAAGCGGCTGAAACGCGAGACGGAATCAGGCCGGGTGGTCACGGAATCGGCGTCGAACGGATCTTCTGCTCCGGTTCAATCAGCGGCTCCCGCCTCCGGGTCTGCGATCGCCGCGTCCTCGGCCTCTGGTGCAGCGGCCCCTGGTGCAGCGACCCCTGGTGCGGCATCGTCCAGTTCCGTGCTGGTCGCCGAAGCCCGGCGGCACAAGGGCACACTGATCGTCTCCGCTGTGGCGGTCTTAGCGCTGGTAGTCGCGGCAGCATTTGGCGTTTACAAGCTTCTGGGCAAGAACGCACCGGCGATCGATACTCGCAACATCAGTATCCGACCGCTGACCGACCACGGCCAGGTCGTCGGGTTTGCCACCATCTCGGCTGACGGCAGACTGGTGGCTTACGGCAGGCGCGAAGGCGAACGCAGTCTGCGGGTGAAGCAGGTGATCACCGGCAGCGAGGTCACAGTCGTGCCGCCGCAAACCGGATTTTTTGGCGCTGGAGCCACGTTCACGCCCGACAGCAACTATCTTTACTACACTCACTGGGACCCGAGCAACGGTAACAGCATCAATCTCTATAGTGTGCCTGCCCTGGGTGGGGCGTCGCGACAGATCGTGAGCGACATCGCCAGCAAGACGGCATTCTCACCAGATGGCAAGCGCATGGTGTACCGGCGCAGGATTCAGGACAAAGGTGAAGATCAATTGCTGGTGGCGAACGCGGATGGCAGCGGCGAAAACGTCATCTTCCGGCATGAGTCCGGGTCCAATAACCTTATCACTGATCCTTCCTGGTCGGGTTCGGGCGACCTCATCGCCGTGGCTGCCCTGGAGTTGGGAAAGAACGCTCTTGCATCCATTCTGGTGATCACCCCAGAAGGCAAGCTGGTCAAGCGTTTTTTCATGCCCATGCTCGTGAATGCTCTGGCATGGCTTCCCGATTCTTCCGGGCTGTTCTTTATCGGCGGCGAAAAATCGACTGGATTGCGCCCGCAGATCTGGTTTCAGCCTTATCCCGCCGGAGAGCCATTTAAGATCAGCAACGACCTGAGTCAGTACAGTTCGCTCAGCGTTACGGCGGACGGCAAGTCGTTCGTCACCACCCAGGAGCGCCCACAGGCAGCGATCTATGTGGGCGATTCTCCAGCAGTGCTGAATGACAAAATCGATTGGAAGCTGACTCCAATCTCGACTGAACAAGCGACCGGCTACTCCCTGTCCTGGACGGCTGCGGGCAAAATTTTGCAAGTGGATTCCACGGCCCACGCCTACGTGACCGGCGGCGACGGGACCAACAGGGTTCACCTTTTGGAGAGCAACCCGTTGGTGGGGGGTGTGACCGCCTGCGGTCCAGGGGACATGGTTGTGCTGGCCATACTCTCCGAAGACAACCAGGTGCAGTTGTGGCGGCTGAACGCTGCGGCCGGAGAGTTGAAGCAGCTCACCTTTGGAAAGTTTGCGAACGGTGCTTCCTGCACGCCAGACGGCAAATGGGCGGTTTATTACGGATTCGTTGCGACCGATAGCGTGATGCGCATTTTCAAGGTCTCCACCGACGGGGGCACGCCCGTGGAACTGGCCCATGGAAGCGTTTCTTCACCGGCTGTTTCTCCCGATGGCACCTTGGTAGCCTACGGCAGGGTCGACGGACAGGGAGCCCGCGCCAAGTCGAAGTTCGTGGTGCAGAAACTCGAGGGCGGCGTGCCCATACAGGAGATCGAGGTGCCTTCGACATACAATTGGCAGGCACTCGGGTGGACGCTCGATGGACACGCGCTCACTTACGTAAACAATACGACGGGCAATACCACGAATGTGTACATGCAGCCGCTGGCTGGCGGCGCGCCTGTGCAGTTGACCCACTTCGACTCTGAGCCAGCGGTTGTGGCCGCCTATGCCTGGTCGCGGGATGGCAAGAAATTCGCCATCACCCGCGCTCGCTACAACGATGCCGATGTCGTCATGTTCAGCGGTTTCCGTTAGGAGCAGTCCTTCATAGCAGTGCATAGCTCGGAAACGAGCCCGGAAAGGAGCCTCGGTTATGCTGGAGATTCAGACCAAGCACGTGGACCCTGACATTGTTGTCCTGGAAATTGCAGGAAAAATCACGCTCGGCAGGGAGTGCAAGCAACTGGAATGGGCCGTCGAAAGCCTCGTGGGTGAGGGACGGAGAAAAGTTATTTTCGACCTGGCCGGCGTAACCTTCGTTGACAGCACTGGGATTGGGATTATCGTGATGTCTGCCGGCAAAATGAAGAAGGCAAGAGGCGAGCTGCGAGTAGCGGGCGCCACGGCGCGTGTGGAAGAAGTATTAAAGATGACGAACATAGATCAGATTGTCGTACTACACCCCACGGCCGAGGCAGCGGCGGCAGGCTTCTGACGCCAATACGGATTCCGCGACGCACTCGTGCCGGCTTGGCCCCCGGACGGGGCTGTGCCCGAGTCACGGGCAACCCTTCCATAATCCCGGGAAGGGAAGGGTTGGCGACAAACCATCAGAGTCTTCGGATTGGCTTCAATGCCCTTGCTTGAGACTATAGTGGGGCGACAAAGATGACCCTCTCCGCCGAACGTTTTAGCCGTCTGATCCAGAACGGCAGGATCAGCCACTGCGAACGGCACTGGCAGAAGGGGGACGCAACCATCCAAAGAAAGTCAGCACTCGGTTACCACACTGTTTTAGTCAATTGACAGTTCCCGGCAATCGAGCCCGCACCGAGGGGAGAGCGCATTGCCCGTTTGTTACCAGCAGGCGATCAGTACGTTGCATCCTCTTCCAGTCATATTCATATGCAGTTCCACAACTGAGACAGATTTGATAGTGCTGGCCATTGCCACTGCGTCGTGGCCAAGCAAACCGATGGGAGCAAAATTCTGCGAGGAGTCGCTGCAAGAATGTCATGTCTGTCCTTCGCTTCGGCACGGGCCAGACTCGGTGGCGTGATCGTTCTGAAAAGGCGCGTAAATCAATTTGACTACGTCGCAGGGCACACTTTCAAATTACGGGAGTGCATTCCGGGTACAGGTTACCGCGTACAGGGACTATTGCAGCTTCGCGTACTCCGCTTTGGCTTCCTTCAGGATGGGGATGTCGGGGTCGGCGTCTTTCCAGAAGGTGAGGAAATCTTGGTACGCTGCTTTCGCTTTAGCGGTGTCGCCCTACAGGAATGCTGCCAGCAAACGGGGGCCGTCATCGGTCGAGTCGCGAGCGAGCAGAACTGCCCGATCTAGATTCGGTTCGGCTTCGTCGAGTTTGCCTTGGTAATAGAGCACCGCGCCGAAGAAGGCTAAGGCCTTGAATTGATCTGGGCTTTTCGCAACCACCTGCCGCATTTCTTGTTCCGCTTCATGCGCTTTACCGAGGTATAGAAGCATACGAGCGTGCATCCAGTGAGGCTGAGGAGGCGCGGAATTCAATTCGATAACCCGGCGGTAGGCTTCCTCGGCGAGTACATTAAGGCCAGCGTAGTAGTACGAATACCCCAGCAGTTGCCAAGCGGTTTCACTGTTTGGCGCGAGTGCAACAGCCCCGTCTGAGAGTGCGGATTGCCTCCTGCTCCCGACCTTCCTCACCGTCCACCAGAGCTCCGTCCTCTTCCTCGTCCAGTAACAGGATGGACCTGAGTCCATTCATCCACACGCCCGTAAGCGACATTTCGGACCTCGCAGTCACCCCACCCCGGGGGAGATGGTAACACCAGAAGGAACGCCGTTCAGACTTGGCCTCCGCTCGAAAGGTAACGAGCGGCGACTTCCGGCGGCAATGGGTTGTAGAAGAATCCCGAAGCCCACTCGAATCCAGTAATGCGAAACATCTGGGGCAGGATTTCTATATGCCAGTGGAAGTCCTCCTCGATTGTCTTCCAGTAGTCCCCTCTTGGACGCAGAAACGGTCGGTCGTGCAGCGACAGGTTGTAGGGCGGCCCGCCTACCTTCTGGTCCAATTTCTGCAACACATCCCGCAGGATCAGAGCCAAATTCTTGCCTTGAGTTGCTCCGATTCGGCTGAATGCGCTGCTGTGAAACTTAGGGAAGACGCACATCTCGAATGGAAAGCGTGATGCAAACGGAGCAAACGCCACAAAATCCTCATTTTCACCAATCAATCGCTTCCGGCCCTTTAACTCTTGTTGGAGCACGTCGCAGTATATGCAGCGTTCTTTTAAGGCAAAGTAGTCACGAGCAATCATGAGTTTCGCCTTAACTGCGCGTGGCGTTATCGGGAGTGCGATCAACTGCGAGATTGAATGACTAATAGTGTGAGCCCCGGCTCCCTCACCGTGATTCTTGAAGATCAAAACGTAGCGCACACGCTTATCCCCCTCAAGATC
>Ga0316363_10001062_pt1 | contig 26594 bp, 29 predicted proteins | sample Sb_taG_3_FD_200459 | JGI IMG/M metagenome (GOLD analysis project Ga0316363, IMG submission 200459) | Peat soil microbial communities from Weissenstadt, Germany - Sb_50d_a_PC metaG (v2) (version 2) | ecosystem: Environmental > Terrestrial > Soil > Wetlands > Peat | place: Germany: Weissenstadt...
AAAGCCGTGTCGGAGTGGTGCCGCGAAAACCTCGGCACGACATTGTTCGCCAAACGCAAGCTGGCCTTTACCACCAGCGCAACAGAAACAGGATGAAAGCAGTGCCGAGGCTTTCATCAGTCCAGGTCGGGGGTGAGGGGGCGAACCCGAGAATGGCCCAATCCCATAAGGATGACGTGCAGCCACTGGGCACCATGTCGCCTCCCCCTCACCCCTGCCCCTCTCCCCCGAGTACAGGGGAGAGGGGAAAAGGCGCAACACTCCAAGACAAGAGCACTAGCCGAAAATGGCCGTCTTCTCAGCGGTTTTCATCAGCCCACTCCTGAAGCGGGGGCGAGGGGCTTCTCGGATAGACTCTAACTTATGGCCCCAAACGGACGAATCCAGACAGTGGCCCTCTCCGGAATCATATACGAGGCAGGCAAACGCGACAAAAGCAACGCGCTCACTCGATCGGCATAGTGACAGTGCTTGGATTCGCGGCTATGCTTCAAGAACTGCTACGCGAAGCCCGTCCGCCGGAAAAGGTGCCGCTTATGAAACGCATCGCTGTCCTGGCAGCCATTTCTCTGCTGCTCGCTGCTGCCGAAAGCCGGGCTGATGAGCCCAAAGCTAAACAGGTCAGCGCCGCCGAGGCTGAGTTCTTCGAAGCCCGTGTGCGCCCCATCCTGGCGGAAAACTGCTTCGGCTGTCATGGGCCTGCCAAACAGAAATCCGGACTTCGGTTAGACAGCCTGCCAGCGCTGCGCAAAGGCGGAGAAAGCGGTCGGGCGCTCAGTCCCGGCGACCCCGAGGCCAGTCTCCTGATCAAAGCGATTCGTTACGATGGTCAACTCAAAATGCCACCCAAGGGCAAACTGCGACCACAAGCCATCGAGGCGCTGACTACCTGGGTGAAAATGGGCGCGCCCTGGCCACAGGGCAAGTCGCCCGCCGCGGACGATATCGCCTCTCAGGCTTGGAAGCGCCATTGGGCGTTTCAGCCCATCCGGAGTCCTCCAATGCCGGCGCAGCATGAGCGAAAATGGCCTCTCACCGGGGTCGACCAGTTCATCTTGGCAAAGCTGGAAAGCAAAGGTCTGAAGCCCTCGGCACCGGCCGATCGAAGAACTCTGATCCGCAGGGCCACCTTTGACCTGATTGGCCTACCACCCAGCGCCAATGAAGTGGCCGCGTTCGAGGCAGATTCTTCACCGGACGCATACGCGCGCCTGCTCGATCGGCTGCTCGCATCGCCGCACTACGGCGAACGCTGGGGCCGCTACTGGCTCGATGTCGCTCGCTACGCGGACACGAAAGGTTATGTCTTCTTCCAGGAGAATGACTTCCCATGGTCCTATACCTACCGGGATTACGTCATTCGCGCCTTTAACGAGGATTTGCCTTACGATCAGTTCATCGTGCAACAACTCGCTGCCGACCGCCTCCCTTTGGGCAACGACAAGCGGCCGCTGACGGCACTTGGCTTCCTCACGCTGGGGGGAAGGTTCATGAACAACCAGCAGGATATCTTGGATGACCGTATCGACGTCGTGACGCGCGGGCTGATGGGCCTGACCGTGACCTGCGCGCGCTGCCACGATCATAAATTCGATCCGATTCCCGCCAAGGACTACTACTCGCTCTACGGTGTGTTCGCCAGTTGCGACGAGCCGACGGTGCCCCCGTTGTTTGCCGATCCGCCTCGCACTTCTGCATACCTGGCCTTCGAAAAAGAGCTGCGTGCCCGCGAACAGAAACTCACCGATTTTGTGCGTAGCAAGCGCACGGAGTTGGTAAACAGCGCACGCACGCGCATTGCCGAGTACATGCTGGCTGGCCATACCTTGAGCAGCCAGCCCAACACCGCGGATTTCATGCTGCTTGCCGACGGCGGCGATTTGAATCCCACAATGCTCCACCGCTGGCAATCCTATCTCGATAACACGCGCAAGCTACGACATCCGGTCTTCGCACCCTGGCACGCGTACGCTGCTCTTGCAAGCAAGGATTTCCCCGAGAAGGCACCCGCCCTGACCGCCAAGTTCGCGTCAGCCACGGAACCGACTCACCGTACCAACGTACTCATTGCCAAGGCGTTACGTGAGAAGCCTCCTCGCAGCCTGACGGATGTCGCCCAGCGCTATGCGGAAGTGCTCAACGGCATTGACAAGCAATGGCGGGCAGGGCTGGAAAGAGCCTCGAAAACCAAGTCGCCGCTGCCAAGCGCGCTGCCCGACCCCGCCGAGGAAGAATTGCGCCAGGTCTTCTATGGTGGCGATAGCCCGACCAACATCGCCATGAATCCGGTGGGCGATCTGGATCTCCTGCCGGATCGGCCATCGCAGGCAAAGTTGCAAGAGTTGCGCAAGGCGATCGAGTCCTGGAGGGCCAGCGGAGCCGGTGCCCCGCCGCGCGCGATGGTCCTGGAGGATTCGCCCACGCCCATCGAGCCTCATGTTTTCCTGCGCGGCAACCCGGGCAATCCCGGCCCGGCTGTGCCGCGCCAGTTTTTAGCCGTTGTCGCCGGGGATCAGCGCCGGCCTTTCCAGAACGGCAGCGGCCGGCTGGAATTGGCCCAAGCCATCGTCGACCGGAACAATCCACTGACCGCACGGGTACTCGTGAATCGCCTCTGGCTCCACCACTTCGGCAGCGCGCTCGTGCGTACGCCCAGCGACTTCGGCATGCGCAGCGAACCACCAACTCATCCGGAACTTCTCGATTATTTGGCCGCCCAGTTCATGGAGGAGGGTTGGTCGATCAAGAAACTGCACCGCATGCTGATGCTCTCGGCAACGTACCGTCAGCAGAGCGACGATCGTCCGGAGTGCCGGCGCGCCGATCCCGAGAATCGCCTCCTGTGGAAAATGAACCGCCAACGGCTCGACTTCGAAGCGACGCGCGATGCTCTGCTCGCCAGCGCAGGAAGGCTCGACGCCACGATGGGCGGCCCGCCCGTCAAGGACCTCGCCGCGCTCACGAATCAGCGCCGGACGGTCTATGGATATATTGACCGCCTCAACTTACCGGGATTGTTCCGTACCTTCGATTTTCCGAACCCCGATGCGACGAGCCCCCAGCGCGACATGACAACGGTGCCGCAGCAGGCTCTCTTCTTGATGAACAATCCATTTGGCCTAGAGTGCGCTCGCGGGCTGCTGAAATGCGGAGCGATTGCGACCGCTAAAGATGTGGAAAGGCGCGTGACTCAACTATATCGCACTCTCTACGGCCGCCCGCCCGTCGCCGAGGAGATCGCACTTGCGCGAGAGTTTATTGCCAGTGAGAAGGACGCAGCCAAGGCCTGGGAACGATACGTGCAAGGGTTGATGCTGGCTAATGAATTTGTCTTTGTGGATTGAGATGATGCTAGCGTCCACCTTGCTTTGAGACGCGCGATCGGTCATGCCACTGAATCTTGGCACTCGCCCGGGCTTGGACAGTTTGGTTATCTACCACGACCAACCCCGGATCGCTAAAGGCCCAACCAAGATGAATCTACCACGGGAACTTCGGACCGACCGGCTCTACCTGCGGCGCTGGCTGGCAAGCGATCGAGCGCCGTTTGCCCAGCTCAACTGCGATCCTCGGGTGATGGAGTTTTTTCCGGGCGCACTGTCGCGGCAACAGAGCGATGCGATGGTAGACCGGATCGAGGCCCATTTCAAAGAGCACACATTTGGATTGTGGGCGCTGGAGATTCCGGGGATCACTTCATTCGCCGGCTACATCGGCTTATCTATCCCGCGTTTCGAGGCCGCATTCACTCCCTGCATCGAGATCGGCTGGCGCCTGGACGCCGCCTACTGGAATCGGGGCTACGCGACAGAAGGGGCCCGGGCGGCCCTGGCCTTTGCTTTCCGCTGGCTGCATGCGGAGGAGATCGTCTCGTTCACGGTTCCAGCCAACGTCCGTTCCCGGCGCGTGATGGAAAAACTCGGCATGACTTACTCGGCCAGCGATGACTTCGACCACCCGCTGCTGGCGGAAGGGCATCCACTGCGTCGACACGTCTTGTACAGAATTAAGCGCCCCGAACTTGGCTAATCGGACAGATTGGAAATCTGTCCTACGAAGCTGCCGATTCAAGCACGGTGATAGAGGCGCACGTAGACTATGAAAGGACTGCACGATAAAATCCGCAACTGCTGATCACGCGGCGGCTTCCAAGAAAAAACCGCTAGTTGGAAGTGTTTGCACATCTGGTGATGGCCCTGGTCTTCAAAGCATCCGACTCGTCCCTATGCAGTTCCCATGCCATATTCTACAAGACATAAATAGCAAATAGCTTACGGAAATCAGACTGTTGTCGATATTGTCGCCATTTTCTTTGAAAACGGGGCTTATCGGCGTGAAAGGGGTAAGAAAGGGGTAAGAGTTTTACCGTTTTTCAATCCGAGGTTTCTTCGGGCAGGTTGAGCCCAGAGATCTCTTCACCGACGCTCCCAGTCCCGCCCCCTCTGTCAAATGGACCGCAGTTCGCAACGAACACGACCGGCGACCGGAACGAATGAGAACCCCATGAACCTCTGCGAGATTTGGATGGAGCAGTGCGAGGCAAGCAGAGGCATCGAGGACGAGTTCGGAACGCAGCAGGCACTCGCTTACCTCATCGGCGAGAAGTTCTTGAACTTCCTCGAAGTTGCCGAGAGTGATCCGACGTTTCGAGCGGAGGTTCCTGCTTTCGTGGCCGAGATCAAGCGCATCTTCGAGCCGTGGCGACTGGCGGAGTACTTGGACACGACCCGACAGACCGAGCCATTTGATCCGAGCATCTACGAGAACGCCAATCCCGAAGACATCGAGATGGAGCGGAAGGCGGATCTTCGCCGGTGCGCTGCCGATCTGTTGCTGGTGGAGCGAGCGAAGGAATGGCTGCTGGAGGAGTAGCGGCTCCATTCCAGCACAGGTTCTGTGCGGTTTTGGCCTTCCACCGCTTCTCAACTGCCAGACAGATAAGTTGCAACTACAAAGAAGACGACTGAAACCCTGACGGCGATGCCGGTTACCTTGACTCCGTATAATCCAAAGCTTTCGGCAGCAGAATTGCGAAGCCCAAAGCGGGGAAAGAAAATCGCCCGGATGTATTTTAGGAGCATTGTTCTGACGATGGTTCAAATAGCCGGTAAGCAGAGGGAACCGAGTCGGACAACCTGACGCTGGGGCGGTTGGCACGAAAGTGTCGAACCCGAACAGCGATCTGCATTCTCAGAATTGGCTCGATGTTCCCGCTGCCGATAGATGAAGCGGTTGCCCGGTAGGATTTCGGCTCACACCAACCCTATCTGACGAGGGAACGCCGACCCTCCGGCAACGACCACTTCCGAGGCAACAAACAGAAGGGAGGTAGCCAGTTAGAATTGCAAAGTTGATTCTGTGGAACCTGTCGTCTGGTCGGATTTCGGCTTCTACGGTCTTGGGTGGCTCCGGTTCCAAGAGCTGTTCCCCCAAGAGACTTGATAAGTAAACACCGATCCCACTCTCGACGGGTTCCGGTTTGTGCTTCCGATGCAACAGCCCGTAGCGCTTATCACTACCACTCGATCTGGCGCTACGGGCTGTTGCCTTTGGCATCCAGCAAAATCAGATGCAACCAATGGCTCGGCGACTTTTCCGCCTTGAGTTCCTCTTCGGGCATCGGCGCAGTTTGGGGCTTGACATTTGGCGATTCTCCCTCCGATGGATGCAATCCAGCCAGAACGAAGAAGGACCGCATTGATCTCGTTCTACCGAGTCCGGTGAGCAAATCTCTCAACCCTCTTCCTTCGGCTTCTTCAGTTCCTCTTTCAGCCTGGCGATTTCCTCCTTGAGTTGCTCGTTCTCGGTGAGAAGATCATCTTCCCTCAATTCTGGGATGGCTCGGATTATGGAATGGCCCGGACGATTTTCCTTGGGCAGGTCGGCGACCCATTTGGTTTTCGGGTGGGTGATGCGATCTTCAGTCCAGTAGACGCCTGAAAGGATGTTGGTCTTGCAGGTGGCCAGGTGCTGGTTGCCCTCGGCATCGTAATAAACGACCTCATAAATCCGGTCGTTCTTGTCACCGAACCACCCCTTGCCGAACGGCGCCCAGTTGATGCTGAGGACTCGCCCCCCACGTTCTCGGATGTAGCCGGCGATCCGATCTTTGTCCAGCGATCCGGCAGCAAGGCGGATGGCGAGTATGCCGAGGACGACCAGCAGAATGAGGATGATGGGACCAGCTTCCACGTCCGAAATCCATAGTAGTTTGCCGCTATCGTGACCGTGAACGAGGCCAGCGGTTCGAGCAGATTGGCCGAGATTCCGAGAGGCACACTTCTCTCAGGACTCTGGCGACAACCCCACAGCAACATGCACCAGGGAGGCCCTTACTTCGACAGCACGCCTGCCAGTTGCCGTACCTTGTCTGCCCCAATCTTGTCAGCCACTTCTTTAACTGCCTGGATCTCCGCAAGAGTGAAACCCTCGGCGCTCTTGGTGGCAGCGGGCCGGCCAATCACTGCGCTTTTGTTTCCTCCTGAGCGGATCATACTCTTGTAATTGGAAATCATGTTCGGCTCCATCCTGATCCCGAACTCTTTCTTGAGGTGAGCCTGGATCGCTAGCGGCTTGGCGTCACTCCCAAGAATAGCAAGCGTCCGCCGAACGCCCTCCATCTTGCTGATTCCACTCTCGGTTTTCGGTTGTCCCTGCGGCATCGAATTGTCCTCTGGTTGGAACCTGGGGCGACCTTTGCGGACATCTTAGGGCTGAAATCGTTGATGGCCAAGGTAGGCAAGTTCTGGTCCATCTATCAGTCCCTCCCGCTAATTGGCTTGCTCTTCTTCCGGTCAGGTAGAGTTCGCCTAGAATAGCCGCACCGGGATATTTCAGACTCCAGCATAGGGGGGAACTGCAATGGCTTCCTATCTGACTCTTATCAAGTTCACCGAGCGTGGCGTCAAGGACATCAAGGATACCTGCAAGCGAGCAGCCGACTTCAAAGCCCAGGCCAAGAAACATGGAATCGAAGTCAAGGAGCAGTATTGGTGCATGGGAGCTTACGACGGACTCATCGTTTTCGACGCACCAGACGACGAAACAGCGAGCGCAGCAATGCTTTCGTTGGGTTCACGGGAATATGTCACCACTCAGGTCCTCCGATCCTTTACTGCTACGGAAATGAGCAAGATCCTGGGAAAAATCTCGTGATGCCGAGAGTTGCAGGCTCCCGGTTTACTGCTTGGCAGGTAGGGAGTTGTTTCTGGAGATGAGACGACAGATGGCAAGCGACCTCAAGCGATGCGATCCTGTTGAGTGGCATTCGGAAGCAGGGAGTATCCGGGGAACGTTTCAGAAGAAAGTGACATGGGAGATCACCTTGAAGGGCAAGACAATGGCACGCCCGCTTCCGAAAACTCCTGACCAGTGGCTCAAGGAAATCCTCCTCGCCTGGAAGGACGCCAAGGAAGCAAAGCCATTCGCCCGCCTTCGGCATTGAAGACGTACATGGTTATGGCGATACGTTCCAGACCTCGACCAGACGCCAGCCTTTGCCGACCTTCGCCACCACACCGCCGATGTCCCACGCCGGCTCGCAAAGCGCCGTTACCCTTTTCGGCACCGGAATCGGCCCGATGACCGATTTACCCGCCGTCAGCGGATTCAACCAGAGTTTGCCTGGTTCGATCTTCTCGATCCAGAAGTGGTCCTCGATCTCGCCGCCGTGCTTGGCTGGCGCAGTTTCATCAAGGTAGGCACTCAAGATGTCGAGAACTTCTTGGGCATTGGGCAAATCCTTCGCAGCTTCGCTTGCTTGCTCCTGGGCATCTTCGGTGTCCTCAATGTAGCCCTTCTCGGCCAACCACTTCGCCAGCTTCTTCGTCACTGTGCCTGCGGCCTGCATCGTGTCCTTGCCGCACATGACCTTTCGAGGCATGAAGTAGCCGAGAAATTCGCTGTATCCCTCGGTGGCGTCTTCCGGGCCGAACGTGTTGCAATAAGTGCCACCCGCCTTGGTGATCTTGTCGTACTCACCGTCGTGCCCCGGCCAATAGCTCTCCAGGTACGACTGGTAAAGGCCGATGATGTTCTGGTACTTCAGGAAGGTCTTATGTTTGATCCTGTCTTTCTGGTCGGTCAAGAACTCGTCGAAGATGGCCGAGATTGTCTTGGCGGGTTTGGCTGTCTCCATGACGTTCCTCCATGATCTGGTCGTTTTTCAGATTGTAGCCGACCTTGCCTGGCCTGGTCCCTTCTACTCCCTCAGTCTAGGAATTCCCCTTGGCACGTTCCCCCGGTAGAACTCGTGCTCATGACCAGACCGCTCTACCAGCCCGGCTCCTCAACCAACGGGATGTAGACGGCGTTACCGATGAAGAAGACGGCACACCAGCAGAATAGCGCCAGAGACGCCGCCAGGATCGCCTCCCCAAGAAGGACGAAAATCACGCCGGAGATCATTGGGTTGCGTGGTCAACACCGCTCGGCCCCATCGCAGTTCATCAGGTGCCGAAGGCTATCCTTTTTTCAGCACCCCTCGCATTGTCCACAAAGGGGTGTCTTCGACCGTGGCGTCGGCGGCGTATGCGGATTCGGCGTCTTCCAGAGGCAGTTCCATGCCGTCGAATGGACAGGGGGCAGAGCCCGATTGTCGGCCAGGGTCACAGCATTCACCTTGGCAATAGTGCGGACACCGTGGTTGTTGGCAGGACTGTTGCCCGTCACTTACGACGGGAGGCAGTTCCGGCAGGTACTTGCAGATGAGCGTGTTTTTGGTGAGAAGGCTGGTGGCCATCTCATTGCCTCCTTGCGAATGGGTCTTGAAGGGCTGGATCACCACACAGCATCGTAATGAAAATCGGACTGGGGATGCCAGACGAGTTTTTGCCTCCGACGCTGTATGCGTTTTTTGTCGTAGGCCGTGCGGGTCCAGTCTGGCCACAGTGCTTGTCGGCATGAGGCGGTTTTCAGGAGGGTGGAGCGGACCTGCTCCGTAAACATCGCTCAGGCATCGTGGCGATTACGCTGGTCGGTGTAGGGGTAAGGGAGACCCCCAACCGAAGGAGTCCGTGCGTTTTTCATGCACCTCCGAACGATCCACAACGACCTCTTTGGGGGCGCTGATTCCGATCCGCACTTTGTCTCCGCTGACTGCCACGACCGTTACGTGGATATCGTCATCAATAATGATCTCTTCCCCGACTCTTCTCGATAAGACCAACATAGAGACCTCCTGTCACACCTGGGGTGGAACCAGGTGAGAGTTGGCGTTGCACTACTCTTTGACGTAATTCACTGGAGGAAGTTGTAGAAGGCCGCCGCCGTTGACGGGATTCTTGTCCCAGACAGGACAAGCAGCTTGGTCCAAAAGAACCAGGCGGCGAGTGATGAGAGGGGCACTGAAGCGACTTCAGTCCGCAGGGCGTATGCTCTGCTTAAATTGTAACCAAGTCAATCCCAATAATCCACAAAGTAGGGGTTTATCTTGATTTGCGAGCCCAAGAACTGAGAATCATCCCATCAAGTCCAGCGCCATTGTCCGCACGGTCAACTGCTAATCAGGCCCCGTTCCCTCTCGTGGACCAGGATGTAGGTGATAACCGATGTTCTCGCTGGCCTCCCGTTCCCGCTCGCTGCGTGATACCGGGAATCCAATTGCTGAAGTTCCTCCCGGCCTGCTGGAGTTGTGATCAGGATTTGTAGTTCCTTCTCCCGCTCTGAGAGAGTTTTCTTTGGAGTCATGCGTCATCCTTCCCGAAGTGGAATGGGCGTCTGTTATGTCTTGATGCCGGGGCGTGAAAATGCTTCGATGGCTGGTGATTTAAACGTTCTTCTGCCCTGCGCTCACAAGAGGGATAGGACCTAGCCCATCTTTTGGAGGTACAACCGTCGCCAGAGGTCATCCTCCTGCCTTCAACGAATGGCGTGTTGTCCTGCTTCCTCTTGCTTTTCCAGTCCCTTCCCGCTGAAAAAAAGAACGGACCCGTCCTCTGCCTTTACCTTGAAGACATCTGCTTGTGGACTCTTGATAATCTTGGCCTTTTGGCCCTGTTGTCTTCCGTATCGGATAATGACCCGATCTCCTACAGAAAAGCGTGTCATGAACTTCTCCCTGGTGCGGGCTACTTGTTGCTCATCAGTCACTCAGGTCCACCACAGGAAGTTCCTGCGTTTTTCGTGAACCTCCTTACGATCCCCCACGACTTCTTTGGGAGCGATGACGCCCTTCCCACCAATCCTGGCCCGGAAGGGCGTCCGAGTGGTCAGAACGGCTTAGTAGCGTCTGCCACCACCAAAACCGCCCCTGCTTTGGCTGCCAGAGTATCCACCCTGGCTGCCGCCACGATCTTCTCGTGGTCGAGCTTCGTTGACGGTGAGAGCACGCCCGTTGACCTCTTGGCCGTTCAGGGCGGCAACAGCCGCTTGAGCTTCCTCACCGTTGCCCATCTCGACAAAGCCGAAGCCTTTCGAGCGGCCCGTGTCCCGGTCCACGATGACCTGAGCCGATTGAACCGTTCCGTGCGGCTCGAACAGGTTTTGCAGATCAATGTCGGTCATGCCATACGACAAGTTGCCGACGTACAATTTCTTAGCCACGATGGGCCTCCTTCTGAGAACATCACGCAAGACAAGCTAGACCCACAGCGGGCTGATGCCGTCGCATGAATATGCTTCAAACAACCGGTTGTGACCTGGGACAAGAGAAACGCAAGTGGAAGGACAACTGAAAGGTCATCACGGCCAGAAATGCTCTGCAAGGCCCAAGAACACCCTTATTATAGGCTGACCTGCCCCACTTCACAACCCCCTGGCCTGCGGCACGGAACGGTCCACGATTCATCGCCTTCGTGTGTAAAATAAAGTGACAATCCTCCCTGGCGGAGCCCATGATCCGATGACAAGGCAACGAGGAAGAACCATCGGCAAGGCCAAAGCGATCAAGAACACCCTGGACCGGCTCGGAATGCAGGCCAGCAACAAGGAGGTTGCCGCTTCCCTTGCGAGCTACGGAATCGACGTGAGTGAAGGACTGGTGCAGCGAGTGAGGGTGGAGTTGTTGAAGCAACCCGACGAGTTCAGGAGGCAACGAGCGATGGTTCCGACCGGAGGGGAGCAACCAAGGGTGCGGCGTCCGCCCAAAATGCCACCTGGCCGGACCTATCGTCCGTGAGTTCAACGGCGGTAAACCATCATCGTCATGCCTGGCATCCTCTCGAATAATCTCGGTAAGGTCATTTTCATTCTGTTTTTCCAGGTTGCCCCTCCAGCGGTTCGGGTTGGGGCCGACAAGGTTCGGGTTCTTGACAACAGGGGTGGGGGCCGATAGCGGATTTTGGAAGCTGCCAATCCATTTCCTGTTTCCCCATGTTTTCCTGTGACCTTGAGAATACTTGAAGAGATGACGTGGCGGTGAAAGGCATTGAAACTTGGCTCCCTGAATCGCCAGTATCTGGTAGGCATTGGCATGGGTCTGTTCGACAAACTCTTTGATCCACCAAGCAAGGACAATTTTGCCCGGCTGCTGTCGGATGCTATCTGGGAGGCGGGCGAAACGGTCGCCATCCGTTATGACGCCGAGGAATTCCGGCTGGTTGTCGAAGGGGAGGAAAAGCGCTTCTTCAGCCTGGTCAATATTTACCGGGAATACTGCGCCATGCCTTCAACAAAACGACGGCAAGCGCTGAGCCATTTTGTGAGAAGCTGGTTTGCGAACCGGAAAGAAATTCCAGCCAATTTCGAGGATGTTGGCCCCGATCTTCTCCCTGCCGTGCGTAATCGCTGTTCCTTCGAGATGACTCGGTTGAAAGCCGAACTCGATGGGCTGCCATCCTTGGAGTGGCCGCATCAAGTAGTTGCGGACCACCTTACGGTCAGCCTGGTTTACGAGCTGCCCGAAGCATTAGTACAAGTTCAGCAACGGCATCTTTCGGATTGGGGCCGCAGCCTTGAAGAAGCCCTCGATGCTGCGTGCGACAATCTTCGGAAAATCAGCCACCATCAATGGAATAATCCATTTCCCGGTGTCTGGATTTCTCCCTGGCAAGACAATCACGATGCCTCTCGGCTTGTCTTGGCCGACCTTCTTCAAGTCCATCCTGTCCAGGGTGCCTATGTTGCGATGGTTCCAAACCGAGATACGCTCATTGTGACGGGATCGGAGGATGAAGCGGGTTTGGCGCACATGGCCGTGCTTGCGGAAAAGGCCCTGAATCATGCCCGACCGATCACCGGCCTTGCATTTCTTCTGGACAATGGGACGTGGCTTCCCTGGCTCCCCGATGCCGACCACCCACTGCACGACCGATTTCATTTGTTGCAGTTGCAGTCGTTTGGTCAGGACTACGCTGCACAGAAGGACCTCCTTGACGCCTTTCATGAAAAGACCAGGCAGGACATTTGGGTTGCGTCCTATTCCGCCGTCAAGAATGACCAGACGGGGCAATCCCACAGTTATTGTGTTTGGTCCCAAGGCGTAGACACGCTTCTGCCAAGAGCCGATCAGGTATATTTCTTCGTTCCCAAAGGCGAAGAGAAGGGGACTGTTGTTGCCAGGGCAAGTTGGGATCGAGTGCAGCAGTTGGTCGGTCATCTCATGGAACCAAAGGGACTTTACCCTGTGCGCTACCGGGCCAAGGAGTTTCCTACAGCGGAGCAACTTGCTGTGATTGGGGGAGGCAGAAAGTTCTCCGCCTGAACAACTTTTATTTCAGCAACAGCAACAGCATGACCACTGGCGTCTTCGCCTGGATACTGTGCCGCAGTCCGGCGGGCATGTGGACCCACGTGCCCGGTGTGGCATCCAAGGTGTCGTCGGCCAACGTCAGCTTCGCCTGGCCCTGGAGGAAATGCAGCACAGCGGGCATTGAGGCCGTATGTTCAGAAAGCTCCTCGGCCTGGGCAAAGCCGAAAAGGACAACCTTGAGCCGGTCGTCGTTGAACAGCGTGCGGCTCAGGATGCCCTTATCGGGCGGCTGGGCCTCCTTCTCCAGATCGCTGAAGTGCGTGTAGTTCATGGTCATCGGATGATCCTCCCGGCTTCGTCAGGCGCATGTCACCAAACGCCCGGAACCAGCTTGTAGCGGACACGCTGAGTGTACTCCTTATACCCCGGCAACTCGGCCTGCAACGTCTGGTCCTCCCACCGGGTCCGCAGGATCAGCAGAGAAGACGCCAGGCCCGCAGGGATCAACGCCCACACGGAACCCAGGCATAAGGCGATGCCCACGGCAACCGGGATAAAGGCCACATAACCAGGATGCCGCACGATGGCATAGGGGCCGGTGTCGATGACCTTGTGACCTCGTTCCGTTTGAATGCGGACGACCGGCTCAAAGAACTTGTTGACGGCCACCGCCCAGGTAACGATCCCCATTCCCGCAAGGAACAGGACATAACCAAGCACGCAGACCCACCACGGCACCGCAAACCAATGAAACCGCCCGTCGTCCAGGGCCGCTACAGGAAGGATGGCAAACAGCGCCGGACGGAGCAAAGCCAGCAGGATTCTGTCCCAGCGTTTGGATGACTTGTAAGAGCTGGTCCTGGCAACCACCACTTCGGGATTAACACGCCAGAGGTACAAGTAAACGACTGCTATTGTCCCAAAGAATACTCCGAGTAAGAGCCAGCCCTTCATCCAGGTCCATGTACCGGCTGGCACGAACATGAACACAGCAAAGAACACCGGCACGGCCACCAGGCGTCCAATCAGGCGGCCCTTATTGATCCGTTTCCGTGGCTGATCCTGGTCGGTGTCGGCGGTCATGGTTCACCCGTCTTTTCGGCTCACAGCTTGTACCCAATCTTCCGCAAGAAGTCCTTCCGCCACTTGATCTCGCCTTCGTCCTCGACACCCTTCGGCGAGAACCCGTCCACCACGCCCAGGATGCCACGGCCCTGACCCGATTCGGCCAAAATGACCTCCGTGGGGTTGGCAGTGGCGCAGAAGATGCGGCACACTTCAGGCACCATCTTGAGCGTGTTCAGGACGTTCAGCGGGTAAAAGCCGTCGCCCAGGAAGAGAATGAAGGAGTGTCCGGCTCCGATGGCGGCTGCGTTCTTCTTTGCCAGTTCGATCATGCCAGGGTCGGTGCCGGACCAGCGTACCAGGCACTTGCCGGAGGCTTCGCAAAAGGCCAGCCCGAACTTGATGCCGGGAACGGCAGTGACCAGCGCCTCGTGGATGTCCTCGACGGACTTGATGAAGTGCGTTTGGCCCAGGATGAAGTTCGTGTCGTCGGGCTTCTCGATCTTCACAGTGATGAGTTGCATGGTTCGGTCACTCCGGTCTTCGTTCCTGGGCGGGGAAGCCTGCTTACTCGGTATTCTATCTGGATGCCGGCAAGGACCGTCGAGCCCAGAACCGTCCGGCGAAGAATGGCTCGTTTACGTCCTGCGGTGCGCCGTCTTCAAGAAAAGTGAGGGGTTGCGATGAAATGGTCTTCCTCGATGTTTCTGGCAATCGGTCTGGTGATTGGGCTTTCGATGGGGCTGATGCTGACGCCATCGATAGCTAGCGAGAATGATGTCAAAGTCGCCATGTGGCTCGAAGTCGTGCATCGAGTCTGTACCAGCGTCGGTGGCCTGGGCACCTTCGTCGCCCTAATTATCGTGTTGGCGCAATTCTACTTGTTGCGCACGCAGTCTGAACTTGTGCAGAAAAACATCGTCGCATCAATGGACGGCCAGCTTTACGCCAGGCTCGATTCATTCAACAGGTTTATCGTTGAGCATCACAAGGAATACGCTTTGCTCGACGAACCCTTTGAACAACACGCTTTACAGGGTGATCGTCCCCAGCTACATCATTTGTGCGACATGGGCTTCACCTTCTACGAGGAAATCTACAAGCACCATGTCCGGTATAAGCTGCTGGAAACGGAAGATTGGGAAGAGTGGCAGCAGAACATGGACCATTTTTTCAGCAAACCGTATGTGCAAGGGTATTGGAACACTGTTGCCGGGCGTTACGCCAGAAGTTTTCAGACATTCGCCAATGATCTTGTTGCCCGAATCGCTCCCAAATAGGACCAGCTGTTGGGAGCATCGCCTGTTCCGGCACGCTTCGCTGGAATCCCCTGGTGGTGCTGCCAGGTGGCCGTGCGGCAAGCATGTTTTCGTCAAGCTCATTGACGGGAGGAAGGCATCGACATGACCGGACCGCTGGTTGCCATCTCGTCTGAATTTCAATGAGGGGAAAAAGATATGAGGAAAGAGCAAGAATCGGCTGAAATGGCGCCTGTTGCCCTTTCCAGACCTCCTCCTTGAGCATGGTCAGCGCTTTTCGGTGAGTTTGTGATGGGCAAAGCGTTCCAATCAAGAGGAAGAAGAGAGAGTGCGGACTGCTCTGGTTGGCGCTTCGTGAAAACTCCGTCAATCAAGGCTGAAACCACGGATCGTCCTGAATGGCGCTCATGCACTTGTCCACGGACAGGCGCTCGTAAAGCCGAATCCATTGGCCCGTGTGCCGCATGAACGACAAGCTGAATTTGCCATTGCCGACGAATTCCATTCTGGCGAATTTCGTCTCGAAGGTTGGCGAGATGGCGTTCGGGCCAGGGCAGGCGTAGGTGGAGACGAAGTAGCATTTCGAGCCGAGCCATTTGGTCGTGATGTCGGTGATGTGGTTGAACTTTGCGTCTTTGGGCGGTGGCTGAATGTGCTTGGGCTTGAGGACGGTCTCGATCAGTTCCCTGGCCTTGGAGTCCACTTCGTCCTTGAGCGTGCCAGGCAAGGCCGACTTGGGCGTCTTGCCAGGGCTGAACGTCCAGGCTTTTCGTGGTTTTGGCATTGCTTCAGTCCTTTCGATTACTCCCCTGTTTTCCCTTCCAGAACGGACAAAAAGGACAGTCCTTGCCGTGAGGGAAGTCCAGGCCCTCTTCGTGCACACAGCCCATGTTGCCCTCGCTAACAGTCACCGTATTCACGCCATGCTGGAGGAAGAAATCCTTCAGTTCATCCTTGACCTTCGGGTTCATGGTAACGTCTGTGGCAATCCATCGTTTCATAATCGGCTCGGCACCGTCATGCAGGATCACCCCAGCGGCGATTTTGGTCGTCGTCTCATCATCCGGGCCGTACATCGCCACGGTGCCGATGGGGTATTTTGGCGGCTTCCTCGGTTTCCGGTGTTTCATTGCGTACTCCTTCAGGGCTGTCTGCCATTCGTCTGACGGACCCGCTCCTGCATCTCACGGCCTGCCCTGAAGGTGACGACAGTCCTCTCCGGCACCAAAACCTTTTCTCCTGTGCGGGGGTTGCGCCCTTTTCTGGGCTTTCGCTTTTTGACCTTGAACACACCGAAGTTCCGAAGCTCGATCTGCCCGTCCTTCACTAGCGTCTCCGTGATGCCATCAAAGACACGCTGGATGACTTCCTTGGCCTGGCCTTGGGAGAGGCCCAACTTTTCGGCAATCGCCTTGGCAATGTCTTTCTTGGTCACAGGTTCCCCTTCCCTTGCCAATTAGAATGTTCCGATGCTTTTCACGATTATTCTGAGTTCGTTGTCCTATGCGTAATCCATCGAGAAAGACACAAGCCGCTTCCGCTCATTGTCCCGGACGAAGACGACAATCTTGTTTTCCCGCAACGCCTTCTCATATTGCTGGGTCAACGACTCCTGGGATTTGGGAGCCATCTCGCTCTTGAAATCCTCATAGGGATACACATAAATCCTCTGCTCTTGGAGGTCGAATAAAACGATGGGCTTCTGCTCTCCAAATTGCCGGTACGCCGCCAAGATGTTGTCCCATTGCTTGTGGACGGCATCCAGCAAATAGTCATCCCCCTGGTTGCTTTCTTCTTGTGGCGTTTCCACCACCCACGACAACACCAGCTTCAAAGGCCCTGACGCCACCGGCACCGTCATCTGTTCCCTGGCCGGGTCCTCTTGCTTGTGGCGCTCGATGAAATCCGGGACAGCACGAAGGCATCCTTCCATGAGTTCCAGTTCCCAGGCCAGCGGCGGGCGCAGCGACAGGCCCCGCTCCTTGTGAAAGATTTCCGGGTAGGCGTCGGACCGGGCCACTTGCCAGCCGTGGTTCTTCGCCGCCTCCAGATCGGCCACGGGGATCGTCCACTCTTCCCCAAAGGTGACGCTAGTGGCCACGCCTTGACGGGCCGTTTCCTCGTCGGTTCCGTCCGTCGTCCATATCCGCCGCAATGCTTTCAGGTCTTCATACAGCGCCAAACCTGTCGTCAGGCCCGACTGTCCCATGACCACGGCGTACCACGGCCCGCTCTGAAACTTGTCGCACTCGACCTTGATCGCCGCCTCGTAGCCTACTTTTTTCCAGGGAGCTTGGCGGAAGAAAAAGGCAGCGGCCTGGTAGAAGGTGCCGACTTGCGCTGGCGTGACACCAGGCATGTCGAGCAGGCCCGGCTTCGGCTTTCCGCAGACGTGGGCGCACATCTCGTTGAAGACGACATCTATCGGCTCCAGATCGTCGGTCACAACCAGGCCGACGCCGATCTCGTCCAAGTGCGGCCTCAGTGATTCCCAGCGCTCGTCGGTCCGCACCTGCAACTCCGTGGGCCGGTGCGGTGTTCCTGCCGCCGGGTGCTGCATCGCTTGCACCAGCGCATCCCATAACAGCGATGGCGATGGCGCTTCTTCCGACATCTGATGGCCCAGCACCAGATCGTTGCTGCGACTCGTCACCAGAACAGTCCACGGTCGCACCATTTCGCCTGCAATTCTGATCCAGTTCGGCATCTGGCGGAAGTCGGCCTGCCACACGTCGAACTCTTGCGGCAGGTTCTTGTTCAGCCATTTCTTGATAAAACCCAGCGGACCCTTGGGTTGTGGAGCAGCCGCCTTCTTCTTCCCAACGCTTGCCCGCAACCAGGCAACGGCTCCTGACGTGGACTTCCAAGCGGCCAGGAAACTGCCGATGTAATTCAGCGCTTCGTTTTCGTCGCCGGGGCTGTAGTAGCCTGGCCGACCAGATGGAGGGTATTTGTCGCCACACAAATAGGCCGGGACATGCTTGTTGGTCTTCTTGGCCTGGGTGAGCAACTGGCGAGCTTCGGGCGTGTCGCCGTGCTGCCGGAAGGCGAGCAGGGCCTTGGTGTAGGCCCAGGCGGCGGAGTTTTCGTCGTATTGCTGGAGAAGTCGGGTCAGGTCTTCGTCCCGGTCGAGGAAGAGCAGGAATCCAGCAAGGGTGTAGCGCACACCCTGGTTGTCGGCAGGATTCAGTCGGAGCATGTCCTGCAAGTGCTGCACGGCCTCGTCACGACGACCAGCGGTCCAGAGGGCATGGGCGAATCCAAGCCTGGCACGCATGTACGGCCTGGTTTCGAGGATGCCCCAAAAGTGGCCCGCATCTCGCTCGAAGGTTTCCGCCACTAGCGCTCGTTCACCAGCAGCCACACCCTGCTCATACAGGCGCAGGGCCTCCTTGCGGGTTTTGGCCTGTTCGGCCAGGAGAACGTGAGCATCGGCGCAGTCGGGGCAAATCACCAGGGCGGCTTTTGCAAGCTGAATTTGCTTCTTTTCGTCCCGTTCCTCGAAGGCCCGGTACATGAGCGCCTGGGCCTTGCCGAGCGGGGTGTCCTGGTTCGCCTGATCTTGCAGCCCAGCGACAAGCTGCTGCATCATGCCTTCCATCGCCCGGCGGTCGGGGAGATCAACAGGGCGCTGGGGTCGGCGTTTGGGCTTCTTGCCGTCTGGTTTTCGCTTCTTCCTGGCCATCGGACACTTCCTCGGAGCCGTGAAACCACAATCGGCTCATTGTAGCCCGACGCCAGGCAGCTAGTTCGGTCAAGTGCGGACCATGTGCCAAGCGCCCGCCTGGCTGCAGCCTTCCAACCAGCCAGGCGATGCGAACAGGTCGCAAAAGACCGCCCACCGTTGGCTTGCAGCCTGCTTGCGAAGTTGCTACGGTGCGTCATTCCTAGGACCGCCGTTTGGATCTGGAGGGAAGGACTTATGGACGCACCAAATGTCATCTTGGCATTGAGCGAGAGTGTTGGTCTTTTGGAACGGCTTCGAGGCTTGCTGCCTGGCAAAGTCGCTGGCTTGCATATTGGTCGGTATGTGCAACGGGACGAGAACGCCAAGTGCAAGCTAAAACTGTGGGTCCAGATTCGCAATCATACTGGCTCCAACCTCCATCTTTCTCTCGCCAAGTTCCAGTTCAGGGACTGGAGCAATTTCACAGCCGACCCTCTTTGGGAAGACAATTACGAATCAGGAAGCGGCAAATATAGATGCGATTTTCGATGCTCTACTCCAGACCCAACGACAGGCAACCAGTTTCACGACGCTCCGGAGTGCGATCTTCCAGCTGGGTCCATGCAAGACACCTGGATAGGGCTGTCACCAGACCATTCAGAGGAGACAGTCAATTCCGTCTTGTCGAAGAAGAGGCTCGGTTGGTTTGAGGTTCGTGTTTCGGCGACGGTCCCTGGCAAGTCGTGGTCAAAATGCCATAAGGTTGCTTTGTGAGTCAGGAGCATCATTCGTTCGGAAAAGGGCTTTGAGATCGCACTGCCTCGCCCCAGAACTGAACGTGGCTTTTTTTCAGCGGTCATTTTCCCTTGCTGGGTCCTCGTAACAGCGAACCAACCTGCGACCAACCTCGACCGACACGCCAAGTTCCGACACGTCCTCAACGCTGGTGGAAATCGCAACCAGAGCCCACAAGATCTGCTGCTCCTCCTCTTTGGGCAATGTGTTGTTTCCCAAAAAATCCTCGTGGTAGGCCAGCCACGCCTTCGTAATTCTGACCCACACGGCGACCTCCCATTGCTGGTGCATGTCCCACATGAAGCCGATCTCAAACTGCTCCAGGTTCATGCCGGTGTACGGGCCGATCACGTCGAACACCGCCTTGATCTGGTCGAGCAGTTCGGGCGACAGGGACTCATGGCGAATCGGCCCTGGTCGGAGTTGCTTCGGATCGACGTATTCGGGTTCACTCATGGGATGGTCGCTCCTTTTGCCATCTTCCTCGGTTCGATCATGTGCCGACAATCCCAGCCAGAGCATTCTCCAGCATGTCCATTCGTGCCAGACCTGACCGCAACGACTCAGGGATGTTCGATTCGCCCCAAAACGCTCCCGCCAACTGCCCACAGATTGCTCCGGTAGTGTCGGCGTCGTCCCCCAAGTTGACGGCCTTCAAGACTGCTTCTTCGAAATTGTCGGCATCGTGGAACGCCCACAACGACGCTTCCAGGCTCTTGACCACCCAACCAAATCCCTGGATGGCGGGCGGTTGCTTCCGCCGAAAACTTCCCTGAGCGACCTTCTGAATCAACGGGTGCAAAGGCTTAATGTCGTTGAGAAGCTGCAACGGTTTCCAGTCCGGGGAAAGGACAACATTCCGATCCTCGCCCTGGATCAATGCCGCCAGAACGGTCGCCAGATACCGGCACGCTGATAAGCATTGTTCGCTGGCGTGCGTCGGCAAACTGGACTCCTCGGCCAGTCTGGAAAGCTCATCGGCTTCGGTTGGATACAGATGAGCATAACGAATCGGCACTGGAGCCAGTCGCATGATCGAGCCATTGCCGCTGGCTCTTTCGGAACGGTCGCCGGAAGCAAGAGCATTTTTCTTGGCGATGTAATTGTTCAGCGCACTTCTGGTGGTGATTCCGATGTCAAAGCACCGCCCGTTCACGGAATACTTGCCGGTCTGCCACCACTGGACGTAACGGTTGGCCTGGTCGTTCAAGTCCCAGCCAACAGTGGCAATGCTGTCGGCCAGGGCCAGCGCCATGCTCGTGTCGTCGGTCCACTCTCCCGCTTCCAGACAGTGCGGCCCTTCGTTTCGGTAGCCAGTCACAGGTGCGAAACTGCCTGGAGATTTGAATTCGACAGTGGCCCCCAGCGCATCACCCACGGCCAAGCCGATCATGGCTCCTCGGCGACGGTCTTTCATTTTCCCCTCCAAGAGAACTTCGGGCCGTCCTCCTAAACAGATGCCCTTGGAATGTCCCGGTGGCCGATCCCCTGGCCCTACCTGCTCGTCCTCAAGCTCGTTTCGTCAATCGTCCAAGAATGGCAAGGAACATGGGTTCGATAGGGTGGAGGATGTCGGCGGCGGGATCAGCGATCTTCCCCACTCCCACCTTGGATAAGCAGAACCACTGTTTTCCGCTGTATGGCGAATGGAGGAACTCTTCCGAGTTCCAGTTTTTCTGAGTCAAAACGCAGATGTATGGTGTGCAATCGGGAAACAACTCAAGCAGGGCTGCGTTGCGGGTCTCGCACTGCTCTTTCCATCCTTTTCGAGTCCACCCGAGATTGGCCTTACATTCCACAGTAGCGATAAGCGGACCTGAGGCTGACAGCACCGAAATGTCCGGTCGAATTGCCCTTCGTTTCTTTTCGATAGTTTGTTCGCTTCGTACTCGGCCCGGATGACCCTTTGCCGTGAGGAACTGCCCAAGACAGAGGGCGACTGCGGAAGTGAAGTCGTCGGCAACCGGAGGCTGTTTTTGTCTGCCGAACAGGAGGCCGAAGTTTTTCTGGAAAGCACGAAGCTCCCGCATCCATGTCAGGATGAACTTGGTTGCTGGACGCTCAAGGAGGAGGGAGTCGTCGGGAAGGTCAAATGCGGTCTGCAACGCATCGGCAATCCTGCACCAGTCGCCGGTGAGTGTTTTGAAGCGATTGGTCAGGAGTTGGAGATGTGCACTGGAAGACCCTGCCATAACGATCTATCTCCTCTGAAATGCGCTGAATCAGGAGCGCCTTCCATCTTATTGCTTTCAAGCTCCTTTTAAGCCCTGCTCCCGCCACAGCGATCCTTGCTTCCGAGGAACAGGAAGATTAGTGTACACCTTGGGGACCTCTGAATCGGCGGAAAGGGGCCTCATGACGATTCCCAACGCTTCTTCGGGGCTTTTCCCATGAGCCTTGCCAGCGCCCTAAACGTCTTACGGCCCACGCTGCCGTACTACCTGGCCCTGACAAAGTACGATCTCTTGCACATCAACAACGACTCCTTCGAGTTCCGCCCGCATCCCAAGGCACCACCCCTGGCCCTGGAAATGGTGAAAACGGTCTTCACGATGGGAGCCAGTTCGTGCGTCGAGTCCTACGTGATGAGCCGGATGGTCTCGGAAGGCCCCAAAGTTTTCGCCTTCGATGCACTCACCTGCGAAGCCCTGGAGAACTTTGACCTGAGCGTGCCTACTGCCGACTACTTGCAGCCATTTCCAACCGTGGTCATTGAGCTACCAGAGAATTACACGAAGAAGCGGGTCGTGCCTTTCGATGCCGGAAACCATGCTCCTGATTTCGTCATAGTCCGCCATGAGCCAAAAGCCGGATGCGTTATGGTCACAATGCACATGAACTCTGGTCAGGTCTTGACCCGGCTACTGAAGTTGGACCCTGCCTGGACGTTGGAGGAGATGTGGGCGAAGGGAGCACGGACTTGGGGTGCCGAAGATACGTTGGGGATGACGCCGGAAGAAACCGTGCTCGGCAGCGCTCTGAGCAAATTGGCCCTGAACGTCTGCCTGATGGCGACGGCTTATGGCGTTCGCTGCCTGGGGCCTGCCAATCCATCCCACCATGAGCGATTGAAGCGGTATGCCAAGCTCGCCCGCAAACGAGGGAGCGAAGTCGAAAAGGCCGACCTGGAAGTGCGGCTGGTTCCGATGCGCTATGCCTTCGCCCAGGATGTCACCTTGTATCACCACGAACCGAGCGAAGTTGGCTCACCTTCCGATGGGAATGGAGGCTGGACGGTTTCTCCGCATTGGAGGCGGGGACATTGGCGCTCGCAGCCGTGTGGACCAGGTCGGCAAGAGCGGCGGCGAGTGGCGATTCCCTCGGTGCTGGTGAACGGCCATCTATTCTTGGGCACGCCAGCTGACACGGTGACAACGTATCGGGTGCGGCAGCAGTACTCGCTACAAGAGAGGTAGCAAAGAGGATTTGGCCTTCTTGGGCTGGCTCTAAAAGCGGCTGGAAACGAAGGAGTCTGCCTCAGCCAACAACTCCTTGAGCGCAGAAGCGAGCCACTTGCGGGGAATCGCCGTGCTATTCTGGTCAATTGATTTTCCCTTCAGCCAGCTTGTTGGCATACTCGTCCTGCCTCTGTAAAAAGTCCGCCCCGGATGGATTCGATGGAAGAGAAGTCGGCGCATATCGTGCCAATCTTTGTATTCCGGTGCCTGGATCATCGTTGCAAGGCAATGTGACAAGGCTTCCTTTGGGAAAACAGCGTTGTAGCATTTGCTCGTTTCCTTGGGTTCTACCACTCGACGCTTAGCATTGGTTGCGAAGGGGAACTGGGCTGGATCGATCATAGCCCCGATGGAAAAGAGGCCATAGCAGATGCACTCGATGGCTGATAAGCCGTTCATGAAGAAGTTGAAGAGTTCTCTCTCCTGGTGGTAGCGGTAAGGTTGAATCGGCGAGTCGGAATGCTGCTGGACAGACTCAGTGAATGCTTCATCGTGCTCCGTGCAAGCGTAGAATCGGATCTGCAACGCTCCCCACGCCTGGGTAAACTGCTCGTGGGCATCGGGGTAGCTTTCGCTTCGCTTCTGCACCTTCATGAACACGCTCAATCTGAGGTTTTCATCGAAGTCGGACGGTGGAAGTAACTGGTTGTTGTCGTCAGCTTTGATGGGCATAGGCTTCTCCTTGGCCGAAAGTGATGCTCAGACATTTTTTGATAAGACAGGCTGAATAACTTACGGGTTCACAAGTTCGGGGTTAGGCGAACTTGCCTAATGGAAGATTGCCAAGAATAGCTGCCAAGGTCCAGATCTGTGCTTTCTGACCCTCTGGTTTCCCTCGGTGTGAGGGAGCGGCCAAGGCCATGCAGAAGGTGGCCTTCCTGGATTGACGCCCTGGCCAGTTGATCCGACAAAAGCCAGTAGCAGACCAAGGCTGGGCGAGGAACTTCGGGCTGTCGCCGCCAGGGACTGACTGCTAGCCGTGCAGGAAGACGACATTCATTTAGGTATTTTAGCCGGGCAGAGAGTAACATGGGGACGATACTTCCAGCTCCTCGTGACAGGGCGATGGCTTAAAGAGCAATCCAGAGGCGACTGGAACTACTTCATTTCTCTTGCTGGTCTGAGTTAGGACAAGGTTTGCTAGTGCGTTACAAAGGGTTCGGCAGGTCGGCTATCGGTGGAATGGGTGATGAATAACTTCGGGGAAAAGGTGACGTTCATCTGGTCGGTTGCCGATCTGCTGCGTGATGCGTTCAAGCGGTCGAAGTACCCTGACGTTATTCTTCCATTCACGGTGCTGCGTCGTATCGACTGCGTGCTGGAACCGACCAAGCAGGCCGTCCTCACCGCTCACAGCAAGCTCAAGGGTAAACTGGAGAACCTCGCCCCGCAGCTTCGCAAGGCGTCCGGCTTCTCCTTTTACAACACGTCGCCCTACACCTTCGAGTCCCTGTGCGGCGATGCCAAACACCTTGCCGCCAACCTCAAGAATTACATCAACTCGTTCAGCGACAACATGCGGGAGGTCATCGAAAAGTTCGACTTCCAGAACACCATCGCCAAGCTTGAAGAGGCGGGCCTCCTGTTCCTGGTCATGGAACGGTTCAAGAACATCGACCTGCACCCCGACAAGGTATCGAACCTGGAAATGGGCTACGTCTTCGAGGAACTGATCCGCAAGTTCAACGAAGCGATGGACGAGAACCCCGGCGAACACTTCACGCCTCGTGAGGTCATTCGCCTCATGGTCAACCTGCTGCTGACTCGTGACAAAGAGGCCCTAGCAGAGAAGCATATCGTCCGCACCATTTACGACTGCTGCTGCGGTTCGGGCGGGATGCTGACCATCGCCAAAGAGCGAATTCAGGAGATCAACCCAAAGGCCGACGTGCACCTCTTTGGCCAAGAGGTCAACCCTAAGACCTTTGCCGTCTGCAAGTCCGACCTCTTTATGAAATCGACGGATGGGCGAGATGCCCAAAATATCATGTTCGGTTCGACCCTCGGCAACGACCAGCACGCTGAAAAGCGATTCGATTATGAACTGACGAACCCGCCATTCGGCAAAGAATGGAAGATGGATCAAACAGCGGTGGAAGCCGAACACGACCGAGGTTTCGCCAGTCGATTCGGTGCTGGCCTACCCCGCATCAGCGACGGTCAGCTTCTCTTCCTGCAGCACCTGCTCTGCCGAATGAAGGAACCGAACGATGGCGGCAGTCGGGTCGCCATCGTCATGAATGGTTCGCCGTTGTTCACAGGTGACGCTGGCAGTGGCGAGAGCGAAATCCGCCGCTGGATTCTGGAAAATGACTGGCTCGAAGCCATCGTCGCCATGCCTGAGCAACTCTTCTACAACACCGGTATTCCGACCTATGTCTGGGTGCTAACCAATCGCAAGCCAAAGGCCCGTAAAGGAAAGGTCCAGTTGATCGACGCCACTGCGATATGGACCCCAATGCGAAAGAGCTTGGGTAATAAGCGACGTGAGATCAGCCCGGAGCAGATCAGCGAGATCACCCGACTGTTCGAGGCTTTCAAGGAATGCAAGCAGTCTGGCATCTTCAAGACGAGCGACTTTGGGTTTCGCAAGATCACCGTGGAACGCCCACTGCGTCTCAACTTTCAGGCCAGCCCAAAGCGTCTTGACTGTATCAAGCACGAGAAGGCAGTCGTGAACCTGGCCACGAGCAAGAAGAAGGGCAAGGCTGGTGCGCAGGAGATCGAAGAAGGCCGCAAGTTGAGAGAAGCGATTCTCAAGGCCGTGAAGACCATCGACGCCGCTAAACTATGGAAGAAACGCAAGGACTTCCTCACCGTGTTGGATAAGGCCCTTGCAGCGGTGGATGGAAAGGTGCCCGCTGCGGTAAAGAAGGCGATTGTGTCCGCACTTTCCGAACGAGACGAAACCGCCGACATCTGCACTGACGATGACGGCAACCCTGAGCCAGACCCCGAACTGCGGGAAACAGAAAACGTGCCTCTGGCCGAGAACGTGAACACTTACTTCGAGCGAGAAGTGAAGCCGCACGTTCCCGACGCCTGGATCAACAACGGCGTGCTGGATCACAAGGACGGCGAAATTGGAAAGGTCGGCTATGAGTTCAATTTCAACCGCTACTTCTACAACTACCAACCGCCCCGTGACCTGGAACTCATCGAGGCCGACATCAAGGAGATTGAGAAGGACATCTTGGAAATGCTGCGGGAGGTAGCGGGATGAAGACCTCCATCGGCGTCAATGGCAGCGTGCGGCAATGGCGACAGTATCCGACGTACAAGGACTCTGGTGTACAATGGCTAGAGCAGATTCCGTCTCATTGGCAAGCCAAGCGTGCCGAGTACGTTTGCGATCTGTTTGTCGGCTTTCCGTTTCCGAGTGAACATTTCTCTCATGAACCAAATGGGATACGCCTCCTCCGAGGTGACAACGTAACCACGGATTCTGTTCGATGGGGCGATAAGTCACGATTCTGGCCGCATGATGCGACCCTATTAGGTCGCTACTTCCTTGAAGCCAATGACATCGTAATCGGCATGGACGGGTCGAAGGTCGGGAAAAACTATGCGCTGATTGACGCCACTGACTTACCAATCCTTCTGGTCCAACGTGTCGCACGTCTGCGAGCCGCAACGGAGATGCATCCCAGCTTTCTCTATCGCTGCATTGCAAATAGCCGCTTTCATGCTCATGTTGACTATCACCGCACGGACCCCGCTAT
>Ga0316363_10001073_pt1 | contig 26392 bp, 31 predicted proteins | sample Sb_taG_3_FD_200459 | JGI IMG/M metagenome (GOLD analysis project Ga0316363, IMG submission 200459) | Peat soil microbial communities from Weissenstadt, Germany - Sb_50d_a_PC metaG (v2) (version 2) | ecosystem: Environmental > Terrestrial > Soil > Wetlands > Peat | place: Germany: Weissenstadt...
ATAGGACGAAAAATAATGCGCAGGAGGCAGATCGCGGAATGCAGCCTTTCCTGCATCTGCACTGCCTCCTCTGCATTACTCAGTCCTGGTGATTACCCGAGTAATCGACAGCTCGCGATTACTCCGGGATTAGACCAAGCGATGCGCCCGGATTTATCATTGCGCAGCTGATCGGTGCGGTGACCGCGCTAGCGCTGTCAAGGCTGCTGTTTTTTTTCGGCCTCCTCGTTCAGCGGCCGGATTAACACCGAAGGCCGCGACGCTGGTAGCTCGTGAACACGAGTCTAAGCTTCGACGCGAGACAGTGCCGCACCATTCCGGGGTTCGACAGGCTAAGGCTCGTGATCGGTGTAGCTTGCCCCCATCGGACGCGACCTAGGGGTTTTCCGGTCTTGCACCATCTGCCGGCTTGTTATTCGATAGCCCATTGCGTACTCGAACGGATCGCAACAATGCCCTGGACCACGGACAGATTTCCACCGGCCATGCAGCCGCTCCCGGCCGCGGCACGCGAAAAGGCGATTGAAATTGCGAACGCTTTGCTGGCTGAAGGCTACGACGATGGCCTGGGCGATCCGCATCGCGATCGCCCAGGCCAAGCGATGCGCATTGCACCGGCGGGGCAGCCCAGTGCTAGATCCATGAAACATACCCGGATCGTTGCTGCGGCAATCCTGATCACGGGGGTGGCCACGTCCATTCCCGCGCACGCGGTGGACAGCGCGGCAGGGCAGAAGACATTCGAGAGCACCTGCAATGTCGCGGCGTACACCTCCAGCAGCGAGCCGAAATAATTTGCGCCCGCGAATCCAGTTGCCACGCCTAACCGCATCGATCCCAGCATTCGGCACAGGGCCCGATCCAGCCGACCCGGGAGGGATATCGTGATGAAGCGCTCCATCCGTTTTGGCCTGAACGGTCGAGATATCACACTCAACACCGACGTCGAGCGCACTCTGCTATGGGTGTTGCGCACCGACTTAGCGCTCACCGGCACGAAGTACGGCTGCGGTCAAGGGTTCTGCGGCGCCTGCACGGTGATTGTCGAAGGCAAAGCAGTGCGCTCTTGCCTGACATCGCTCAAGGACATTGCGGGCAAAGACGTGCTCACCATCGAGGGCCTCGCCCGTAACGGCGAAATGCACCCCTTGCAGCAAGCATTTATCGACCACGGTGCGTTTCAGTGCGGTTATTGCACTTCTGGAATGTTGCTTCGCGCTGCGGCGTTTCTGCGCAACACGCCAAAGCCGTCGCGCGACGCGATCGTCTCCCACATGGAAAGCAACCTGTGCCGCTGCGGAGCTCATCAAAGAATCGCTGCCGCAATTGAATCTGCGTCCCTCCGCATGAGAGGGCTGTCGTGAGCCCTTCTCATGGAATGAGCCGCCGCGGGTTTTTGCATTTGGTTGGCGGCGGCATCGTCGTCTTCGTGGGCCTCGCCCCAGGGGCGGGGCTCTCTCAGGACGCCAGTCGTGTCTACCCAGAGGACTTCAACGCCTACCTCGTGATCGGTAAGAACGGCCGAGTCACCGTGTTTTCAGGCAAAATCGAGATGGGTCAAGGAGTATTGACTTCGCAGGCGCAGATGGTCGCCGAGGAGTTGGACGTTGCGCTTGCGTCGATCGACATGGTGCTGGGCGATACCGACAAATGCCCCGCGGATATGGGGACATTCGGCTCTTTGACCACTCGCATGTTCGGGCCGGCGCTGCGCGCGGCGGCCGCCCAGGCGCGCGCCGAACTCATGGCTCTGGCTGCCCAGAAGCTGGGAGTGCCACCGGATCGCCTGTCGGTCAAGGACGGCATCGTGTCCGTCACCGGAGACCCGACGCGCCGCGTGAGCTATGGCGAACTGTCCGCGGGCGCGAGCATTGCGCGAACGGTGCAGACCAAGGCATTTTTGCGTAGTGCCTCCGAATTCCAAGTGATAGGCGATTCGCCCAAGCGACTCGATGGGCTCGAGAAAGTCACCGGAGCGTCGATATACGCGGCCGACATCCGAGTCCGAGGCATGCTCTACGCGCGGATCCTGCGCCCACCGGCGCATGGCGCGACACTATTGCGGCTCGACACCTCCGGAGCCGAACATCTACCCGGCGTCACGCTGGTCAATCGGGACGGCTTGATTGCCGTGTTGCATGCCGACCCCGAAGCCGCCGAGCAAGCTTTGGCGCGAATCAGCGCACAATGGCAAACGCCCGAGGCGACGGTAGACCCGGAAAGCATCTATGACCGCCTGGTATCCCAGGCCGATCCGTTGAAGACACTCACGCATCGCGGTGATGTGGCGGCGGCGCGGGCGAGTGCCGCGCGGGTGTTCGAGGCTACTTACCAAAAAGGGTATGTTGCGCACGCGGCACTCGAGCCGCACGCGGCCGTGGCCGAGATCAAGGAGGGTAGGGCTACGGTCTGGGCGTCGACGCAAACGCCATTTCCCACACGCGATCGAATCGCCAAGACACTCGGGCTGGACCCGAAGTACGTCCGGGTGATCACCCCGTTTCTCGGCGGCGGGTTCGGCGGCAAGAGTGCGGATGGACAAGCGCTCGAAGCGGCGCGGCTTGCACAGATCACCGGAAAGGCCGTGCAGGTGGCTTGGACTCGCGCAGAAGAATTCTTCAACGATACCTTTGATCCCGCCTCCGTCGTGAAGGTCGTATCGGGGATCGAAGCAGATGGAAGAATCTCCCTGTGGGACTATGTAGTGTACTCTGCCGGCGAGCGCGGAGCGCTGGCTTGCTACGACATTCCGAACGCCCGGTTTCGGTCGACCGGAAGTGGTTCTTACGGTGCCACCGTTTCACAACCAACCCTTCATCCGTTTGCCGTGGGGCCGTGGAGGGGGCCGGGCGCCAACATGAATGCCTTTGCCATCGAATCGCAAATCGACATGATGGCGTCGGCGGCCGGAGACGATCCGCTCGCATTCCGACTTCGCCACCTGACCGATACCCGGATGCGACGAGTCCTGCAGGCGGCGGCCGATGCCTTTGGTTGGCAAGCGGCCGTGCCACCGAGCCGAAGGGGCTTCGGTCTGGCATGCAACATCGACGCCGGCACCTATGTCGCGACGATGGCTGAGGTCGAAGTCAATCACGCCAACGGCCAAGTCAAGGTGGTCCGCATGGTGTGCGCGCAGGACATGGGAATCGTCGTGAATCCCGAGGGCGCGAAGATGCAAATTGAAGGTGGGATTACCATGGGTCTCGGATACACATTAGCCGAGGAGCTTCGTTTCCTCGGCGGCGACATCCTTGATCAAAATTTCGGGACCTATGAGATCCCGCGTTTCTCCTGGGTCCCCCGAATCGAGGTCGTGCTCGTCAAGAATGACGATCTGGCGCCGCAGGGCGGGGGAGAACCGCCGATCACCACGACCGGCGCGGTGATCGCGAACGCGATTTTTGACGCGACCGGGGCGCGCATGTTCAGGTTGCCGATGACTGCCGATCGCGTTAATCAGGCGATCACCAGGCTAAGCGCAGGCTGAACGGAAATATGAAAGTGAACGCAATACAGCCGCTGAATTGCATTTGGGTCGATGAGTGCCGCCAATCAGGATGGATTCCGCATCAGCCTGTGGAGTCGCCGACCTTCCAACCATTGCCAGGACATCAGCGACGGCAGGCCCCATAGCACTTCGCGCATGCGCTTGGCCATGGAGACGGCCAAGGCCAATTCGCCGCTGATGCCCAGCACGTGCCCGAATAGGACTAAGCCGGCTTCTTGCACACCGAGACCGGCCGGTATGATGAAGGCCAAATGGCGCATCGCCTGAGTCATGCTCTCGAGTGCGAGGGCGGCGCTGGCACCCACCGGGTGACCAAAGAGGCGCAAGGCGAACCAGATTTCGAAGGACCCCGAGATAAACGCCACGAACTGCAAGGTGCCAGCGAGCAGTAAAGTCCACCCTCTACGCAGGCAGGCGCGCAGTTCGTGATCGAGTGACGCCGCTCCTTCAGCCATAACGCTTGCGCCCACCAACGGACGCAAAAGGCTTTCCAGGCGCTCGAAAAGCGACCCGTAGCGCAGTAGCAGCGCAGTCACCGCCGGTATCGGCAGGCTAAGCAGGAACGTGAGGAGCAAACGACGGTATTCGTGGCCCGTAGCACTGAGGTGGATCAGCAGGAGCAGACCCATGGCAGTAAACAGGTACACCACGATCAGCGTCAATAGAATTTCCACGATGACGCTGGCACTTACGGGTGCCGCCGCGAGTCCACGCCAGCGCAATAGACGCACCCCTGCCAGACTGCCACCCACACTGGCCACTGGCAGCAGGCGGTCGATCGCGTCGCGCACAGTAGTGACCCATAGCAGATAGCCGAGCCCGGCACGCCGCTCTGGATCGTAAGGACGAAGGAGATTGCGCCAGCCGATGGCGTAGAGGAGAAAGAACAGTGTGCGATAGGGTATCAACCAAAGCAGCCTCCAGCCGGCCAATCCCAATGTCTGGAGCATTGCAGCGAAGTCTGCTCGAATGACGAGAGTAGTCAGCAAAGCCAGACCCAGCAGAGCGCCGATGTATGCTGCGATTCTCAGGCCTCGCCCTCGCTGATGGATCTAGCTGGACACGAAAAGTAGGGGATGACCCGGCGCTCAGGACAGTCTGCGCATGATGCCGTTGGCATCGACTTCAAACTCGCTACCCCGCCACGTGACGCGAGAGCTGAAAAAGCTTCGGCACCAGACCCACCAGATCAACAGATCCCGCGCAGGCAGGAGCCAAAGATCCGAGAGCAGAGGTCGATCATCGCGCAACCGATGCACAAAATGCACCAGCAGCCGCGCAATGACCGTGGTCGCGAACAGCGCCCATGCAGTCGTCGAAAGTGACGGCTCTACGCCAGCGAGCATGATGCCAAGGATCGCCAGAGGCAAGCTGAAGCTCAAGAAAATCATGCGAAAGCTGCGCGGTCGCAGCACGCGTATCGTGCGCATCCACCGTACTTCATGGCGAGTAAGCGAGTCCAAGTTTGGCTCATGGTGCTCCGCCTTGAGCACATAGGGCGACAACACGATCCGTAGTCCCGATCCGCGCACCATTTCGCCCAATCGATGGTCTTCGGCAAGATGGTTCGCCATCGCCTGCAGACCGCCGATCGATTGCAGCGTATCGCGCCGCAGGCACAAGGTTTGGCCGGAGGCATAGCCCTGGTAACCGAAAAGCCATGCCACCAGCACCGACGGCATATACCATTCGTTAATGTACATCGCGCCGAGACGCGAACAGATGTGCTGGGTCGGCACGCCGCGGTATAAGCAGGTGACCAGGCCCACGTTGTGATCGAGCAACGGCGCCGTCACGGTGCTCAGATAGTCGGGTCCGACGCAAGCATCGCTGTCCGCCATCGCCAGCACATCGTGGCGTGCCCGCGCGATCATGTTGATCAAGTTACTGATCTTGCAGTTACTACCATGCTGCTGTGGATTGACCACGACGTCGATCGGTAGCGACGGGAATTCCACCAGCAGTCGCTCCACCACCGAGAGTGCAGGATCAGCCAGATCGCGCACGCCAAACACGATCTGAAACTCCGGGTAGTCCTGCTTACAGAACGAGCGCAGGTTTTCGTACAAGCCTGGTTCCGCGCCACACAAGGGCTTGAGCACCGTCACCGCTGGCAGTTGTCGCGAATTGGTTGGCGCCCGACGTATCTGCCAGACGACTACGGCTACGAGGGCTAGAACGGCGTAGCTGGCCGCTAAGCCTAAGCTAGCGAAGCCAATGATCGCGATGAGCGGATTAATCAACGGCATCGGCGCCTCGGCGGTCGCTCTCTCCCTCAGGCCTGGTGCGCGCGCAGGAAGCGGAAGAACTCGACGCCTTCGCGCAGACGCCGCTTCATCATCTCCCAGCTTGCCAGCATTTCCTTGACGATCTCCCAGATCTTCCTGGGCCGGAAGTAGAAGCGTTTATAGAACACTTCCATGCTGTGGAAGATTTCTTCCTTCGATAGGTGTGGATAGCTGATTGCGGCCAGCTGCACGCCCTTGTCGTTGACCAGGTTGACGGCACCGTTCTGCTGCAGCCAGCCGTTATCGAGTGCCTGCTGGTACAGCCTCGTGCCGGGGTACGGCGCGGCCAGCGACACCTGAATCGTGTGCGGATTGATCTCCTTGGCGAAGTTGATGGTCTTCGCGATCGTCTCCGAGGTCTCGCCCGGGAGCCCGAGAATGAACGTGCCATGGATCAGGATGCCGAGCTTGCGGCAGTCATCGGTGAAGCGCCGGGCGATGTCGGTGCGCAGTCCTTTCTTGATGTTGTGCAGGATCTGGTCGTCACCCGATTCGTAGCCGACCAGCAGCAGGCGCAGGCCGTTGTCCTTCATTACCTTCAAGGTGTTGTAGGGGACATTGGCCTTGGCGTTGCAGCTCCAGATCATGCCCAGTGCGCCCATGCCGTGCGCGATGGCTTCGACACGCGGCAGGTTCGAGGAATCGGTGAACGTATCGTCATCGAACATGACCTCCTTCACCTCCGGCATGTTCTCCTTGATCCACTTCACCTCGGCGATGACGTTCTCAGCCGAGCGCACGCGGTAGCGGTGGCCCCCGACGGTCTGTGGCCACAGGCAGAAAGTGCACTTCGAGCGGCAGCCGCGGCCCGTGTAGAAGCTGACGTACGGATGCTTCAGATAGCCGATGAAGTAGTTCTCGATCTTCAGATCGCGCCGGTAGACCGGTGTGACGAACGGCAATTCATCCATGTTCTCGATTATCGCGCGCGGAAGGTTGTGCACGATGCGGCCGTCGTCGCCGCGGTAAGAGAGCCCTTTGATGTCCTTGATCGGCAGGCCTTCGGCGACTTCCTTGCAGGTGTAGTCGAATTCCTCGCGGCAGACGAAATCCACCGCATCGGTGGCCCTCAGCGAGCCTTCCGGGTCGACCATGGTCTTGGCACCGACCATGCCGATCTTGATGTTCGGATTGTCCTGCTTCAGTAGCTCGGCGAACTTGGCATCGGTTGGAAACGACGGGGCGCTGGTATGCATGATGACCAGGTCGTAGCCACGCGCGATGTCGCGGCTTTGTTCGACGGTCAACTGGTCAGCCGGGGCATCGAGCAACCGGGAGTTCGACACCAGCGCGGCTGGCTGCGCCAGCCAGGTCGGGAACCAGAACGATTTGATCTCGCGCGTGGCTTGGTAGCGCGAACCGGCGCCGCCGTCGAAGCCATCGAACGAGGGCGCCTGCAGGAACAGCGTTCTTAGCGCTTGCCGGGACGGGGAAGATAAAGTCATTTACAGGCCTCCCAGGAATCGGTGTTGGGCCCGGGGTACTCAAGGATGCACACCGACTTGAAACAGGATATCCCGGAGCCTCAATGCGTTCCATCACAATGTCCGCCGGCCAGTCATGCTTTGACTGCATGCACCCCGGGGTGGGAGCCTAGCGGGTGAATCGTCGTACCGCTCGAATCTGTCGCGAGGACGTGCAGCAAGGCGTTTCCCTCGAGCGACTTACGGCTAAGCGCTTGGTTGCTGCATTGCAGCAGATGTCGAATTCGCGTCGGGCCCGGTCCGATTCGGCAGGACCGACGCGGACACGTTACGTTCGTATGCTACCTGGGTCCGCCAGCGTCCCGTACGCTCTGAGCTCGTGACCCACAGAGTAATGTCTCGACCATGTGCCGGGCCCTGATCCATAGAGCAAGATTCCCCCCGCATGCTGCATTCGCATTGAAGCTCCTCTGGAGCGTTCTCGCCACTCTGTTGGCAACGCCGTCATGGTCGGATTCGGCCGCGGATGCGGGACAGGCGCCGGCGACGCAGCCGAGCAGCGCGCCGGCTTCGACGCTGGGCGCGGATCTGGTGCGCTGGTTTAGTCCCGCGACTTGGTTCAATCCCGCGACCGCGCCGTTCATCCCGGTACCGTTGATCGCCGTCGATCCGGACAGTGGCACCACGCTCGGCCTTCTTCCGGTGCGTCTGCAAACGGATGAGTATGACGATATCCGTCGCATCATCGCGCCGGATCTGCTTTACAATCCCTATTTCGGATTTGGCGCACACGCGCGCGTGTATGCGTACCCTTCGGCGGACGAGCAGTGGTCGGTGATAGTCGGCGCCAACGAACGTGTCCAACGCCAGTTCGATGCCGAGTACCAGAGTGGACGCTTGCGTGAGCAACGCTGGTCGTTCACTGGCAGTCTGGTGTTCAACCGCGACGGTACGCCGCGCTTTTTCGGCATCGGCAATGACTCACCGGCGATTGCTGAAACCGATTACACCGAGCAGCAGGAGTGGGCGCAGGCGCAGATCGGTCTGAACCACAACCATACGTGGCAGCTGCTGTACACGGGACGCGTGCGCAACGTGGACGTGCTGCCGGGCACCTTGGCGGGCATCGCCTCACTGCAAACCCGCTTTGGCCGCATCCTGGGTGTAGGCAGGAATAATGAGCTCCTCAATCGTGTGTCGATCGTCTATGACACCCGTAATGACGTGACCATACCGTCGAAGGGCATGGAATGGGTGGCGTACGGCGGCATGGCGAGCCGGCGGGGCTTATTTAACGATTCTTTGTACAGCGAAACGGGAATCGACGGCCGGGCCTTCTGGCCGATCGAGCCTGAGACGATAATCGCGACGCACCTGTCTTTGCGCTATATGCCGGACGCGCACCGCCTGCCGTTCTGGGCGCTTAGCAGCCTCGGCGGGGATCAGAGCGAGATCGGTGGCGACCAGCCGCTGCGCGGCTTCGGACCCGGCCGCTACTACGACCGCGATGCCTTCTCCGCTAGCCTCGAGCTGCGCCGGACAGTGTGGTCGCTCAATACCTTCTCGACGCACGTCGATGTGGAATTGGCGCCCTTCGCCGATCTCGGTCGGGTATGGTCGCAAGCGGGCACCTGGCCTTTGGCGCACTTGCGCTCGGTCGGCGGTCTGGGTTTTCGCGGCCTCGCCCGGCCCTTTGTCGTCGGTTACGTCGATATTGGCTATGGCTCTGAGGGTGTGGCCGTGTTTACCGGCATAAACTATCCCTTCTAGCCACCGGTCCCAAGATTGATCTCAGGATCCTCAGAAACATTTCCCACAGCTTAAAGAAGCGATGTGACCCGGAGGCTGGGCGCCCCTACCGCGCTCGCGTTACCCAGGTAGCTAATCCGGAAGGCGCATATACATGGAAGGATCCCAGCGCGCCGGGCTTGATGGTGATGGTATCGCCGACCCTGAGTGGGAAGGCGCTCCAAGCCTCACCCTGCACCCAAATCTCGCCGTTGGCGAGCGTGATGACTTTCCGTCCGTCGGCGCGCTCACTGACTGCCGACACGGTGGACGATAAGATCTGCGGTCTGGGCTTGTCGCGGGCCCCAGGAGCTTCCAGTTTGCGTGCCTGCTCTGCAGAGAGTCCAAAGGACTTGTCGGACGTGGCCGCGAGGCGTGGAATCTCCCGGTCGTAGCAGGCTAAGCGTCGGCTATCATCTCGCTCCTGCGTGCAGGCTTGCAGCGCATCAGGCAACCCGGACGGGGCCGCCAATACGGGCCAGGATGAGGCGCCGGTCAGCAGTAACCCTGCGAGAACCCGCCGATTCAGCCAGACAAATTGTATTCGTCGCAACCGCACGGGCTCTGCCTCCTACCTTATCGAAAATTATCGAGGCCGCGGGACCATCAGCCTCGAATAAGCCGGCTGGAAACATCGATCCAGTCGTAGTGAATTCTTGCCGGGGTGCGCGTACCTTGGGTGGAGGCAAGAGTAGCGGTTGCAACAATTCAACATTGCAGAATCATTCACAAGCGCGATCGCGATCTGCCGCCAATTCTAACATTCCCGGCCAACTGTAAATCGAAGACCGGATACATCCTTCGATTCTGTCCTGAGTCCAGATTGTAAGCCTTTGTTCCGCGACTTTAGGCATCGCGTTTGGCCGCGGGAACCAGAGCCTTCCCTCGATAACGACTTCGCGACGTTTTATCTGTGGACCGAAGTCCGTGTAGTAAAATCCCGTTCCGGGGTCGCGGATGCCATAAAATAGGCATTCAGCGCCAGCGCGGGAGGCTTCCCAAGACATCGATCCCATGCCGCCCGCGCCACAGCGGCCACGATTGCCGTAGATGCCGGCGCCAACTTCGCCAAGGTGCAAGAATGGCTCGGACATGCGAACGTCTCTCCGACCCGGGTGTACGATCACCGGAAGACGCGGCCGGAGGATTCGCCGCTGTTCAAAGTAATGGCATGGACGCCCCTGCGCGGCACGGCATCGATGTGCCAAAGTGGAATACTGACTTCTCGCTGGCACTGAAATTTGGCTGTTGGTCATGTGAATAAACGATGAATGCGACGACCGAACCGCGGCTTCGGCGCTGGTCCAGCTATGCCAGCTTCACCGTCGCCGCCTTGCTGGTCATCGCGAAAGCCTCTGCTTGGTTCGTAACGGATTCGCTGAGTCTGCTTGCGTCCCTCGTCGATGCCGTCGTCGACGTGACCGCCGCTCTCGTGACTGTGCTTGGGGTGCATTACGCTGCCCGGCCGGCAGATGCGATGCACCGCTTTGGCCATGGCAAGGCGGAGTCGCTGGCGGCGTTGATTCAGGCTGTGCTGCTTGCCGGCGCGGCTAGCGTTCTGATCTTCGACGGGCTCCATCGACTCATCACGCCGCAGGCTGTGGCCCAATTGAACGTGGGCTTAGGTGTCATTGCTGGCAGTACGGTGCTGACGGCTCTATTGGTGCTATTCGAAAGCTATGTGACGAAGCGGACTCGATCACAGGCCATCGCAGCGGATCGATCGCATCATCTGTCCGACATTGCGGCCAATCTGGCGGTGTTACTGGCCCTGGCTCTGACCAAATTGACGGGATGGCCGCGCTTCGATCCTCTCTTTGCAATCGCCATCGCCATCTTCTTTGGATGGAGCGCGTTCAGGATCGCGAAGTCCGCGGCAAATACGCTTTTGGATCATGAACTTTCGGGCGAAGAACGGCGGCGTATCACGCAACTCGTCGAGGCTCATCCAGAGGCACGCGGCATGCACGATCTGCGGACCCGTAGCTCGGGCCTCGTGCAGTTCATAGAGTTTCATCTAGAGCTCGACGGTGGCCTGTCGGTGAGGGATGCACACACCATCGCCGACGCGATCGAATGCACACTAAAAGGTGCTATTCCTTCTTCAGAAGTGATCGTACACATGGAGCCGGCGGGTATTAGAGACGACCGCCTGGATGACCGCATTGAATCCGGCAGCGCGCCCTGAGGGTATCGACAACATATCTGCAACATAGGGCACGCCCTTTAGTCAGGAAGGGCATCCGCGATATAGCGCTACGAGGAGCAAACCTCTCGAGGTACAGTTGCTGCGGCGTTAGCGCATTTCGCTGCACCAGATCCGGGCGCGCGAAGAAGGCGTCAAACTCCGCCAATGTAGCGAGTGCATTGTCGCACGCTGGCCGCATGCGACATTCCAGCGAGGATAATCGGCTAACCGCGGCCCCGAGTGCTCGCTGCCGCTTCGCCAGCCGTGCGAGCTCCGCCCGCGTTCGGCCCGCCAGCGGCTCCGCACCCTCGACGAGATTGCTGCACTGCTAGACGCGCACCCCCAACATCGATACGGTTCCGCAATTGACCTGAATCTATCTAATCTGTTGTGACCCACGCCGGCCGTTGCATCGATGAATGCCTTCTAGTAGAGTCGCTGCGGGGAAACGGTAGGTGTGGTTTGGTGACCGGCACCTAGCCTGAATTGACGTGCTGCGGAGGCTATAGCAAATGCCAACAAAAAAATCGATACAGTCTCGTGCATTTTGGATAATCATCATCGGTGGCATGGTGACCGGCATGGGAAATGGCAGCGTATTTGGCGCCGCCATGATGTGTTTCCTGGGCCGTGGCGACTTTGCGGACTGGGGTGGATGGTGGCCCCTCGACTACGATCCGCACACGTTCACCGGCTTCATCGACTGGTGCATGATCGTGTTTGGATTAGCTTATGTGGCGCTGCTGGCGGTTGCTCTCGGGCGCCACGATACGGAGGAAAGGGAAGCCAGGATTGCGGCGCGTGCTCGGTAGCACCGGCGCGATCAACAGCATCAACTTCGGAGCCAGCTCATATGCTTAATACCATTGCGGCCACTCTCGGCATGGCCTTGGCGTTTTCCAGCATGTTACTGTCGTGGTTCATCCTGATGCCGCGCAAGAAGAAGAGCGCGCCGCAGCACTGATTGATCTCGCTGGAGGCGCCCACCTAGACTCTCCCAGTCGAGACTAACCACGGGCCGGGGGTGCCAAGCCGCGAGTTTCACCTCCTCGGCTCCGCCGAATCCCGGGGTGCCAGCGCCGGAACGCACCGTGCAGATCGCCGTTCAGCACGTTCGCACGGACCCATAGCAACAGATGTGCGCCACGCTGCGTCCATCTCATCTGCCGCTTGTTGACCATCCGCTCAGCGATGAGCTGGTTGATCGTGGATTCAACGAATCCGCTGGAGATCCGTTCCTTAACCTCGATACTGCCACGATGCCCAGCGGTTACGACGCGGTCGGTACAAGCAAGCAGATTGATGTGACCACCGGAAAGCTAACGATCGCGCACGAGGCGATCGCAGAGTGGAACTGGCCGGCAATGGCGATGATTTTCACGATCAAGAACAAGGCATTACCCGACAAACTCCCTCTCGACAAGAGAGTGGAATTCCAAATGGCGAGGATTGCAATTTTAGCGAATCATATCCTTGTAGGCATACCATGTGGCATGCCCCAAGAGCGGTGCGACGAGCAACATACCGCCGAGCAACGGTACTAGGTAGCCGATAACGATCAAGATCGAGATGAGCGCACTCCATACGATCATCGCCGGCACGTTTCTGAGCACGGCGTGTACGCTCGCGCGCATCCCTTGGCTTGCGGATGTATGCCGATCAATGATCAAAGGTACCGCGATGACGGAAACGGCGAACACCACGGTGGCGAGCACGGCGCCGGTAGTGATATAGGCCAATACTTGCGAACGGTTCACCGTGTCGAGAAATCCGCGGTAGAGCGTTTCGCGCATATCGAATCCGCGGTAGAGCGTTTCGCGTATATCGGGCGCCGGAATGTGAAACACAGTACCGAGCAGAAGCGCCGAAATGGCGAACCATGCAACGGCGCAAATTGCCAAGATGGCACCGAATTCAAACAGACCCGCGGTATTGCGCGCCAAGCCTTCCAAGGAGTCATCGAAGTTCGCGGACTGTCCCAGCGAATAGCGCCGCGACATTTCGCAAAGCCCAGCCGACATGATGGGGCCTACGAGCAAGAACCCGGAAATCGCTGCGGCGATGAAATACGGGTGGGTGCCGCAAATTACCAGAAGCGTCCAGCCGAACGCCATGATCAGCGCACCGTGGCCGAGACTGGCTCCCCAATTCTTGCGCATATCGAGCCATCCGAGATGCAGCCAAGCCAGCGGCCGGAAAACCGGCACTTGCCTGACTTCGACATGAATGCTTCGATTATCAGCGGAAACTGTACTCAAGGCCGCACGCTCCATTTATTATTATAAGTCAAACCCGCCGAAGCCTCGCTAAGGCAGTCTAGTCTGATTTGGTTGTCGCTGTGCAGGGGCTCGTCTGCGTACCGATTATCAAGTTGGACGTGTGGGCCTCGACGTACATTTGCTGCTATTAAGTGTACTTTTCATGGTGCGTCGCAATAGCTACCAAAGCATGCGAACCGATGCTGAGCGCCGATGAGGGTTGCCTCATTTTTGCTGCCAAAAGTGACGGTAGGATTCGCCGGTAATTCTAGTATTAGCCGCCGCACCGCACAGGCCACTGCGCAGCGCCGCTCCAGATCAGTCGCGGCCACTGGGTCATCGACGACAGCTGCCAGTACATCATCGACCGGAACTACGACGAGGATCGCAGCCGCAGCCGCACGGGGCATGGCCCGGAAAATATCTCGGGCTTGCGCCGCGTCGCCGTCGGCCTCATCGAGTCTAAAGCCTTGCGCAGCGTCGCCCAGACCATGCGTCAGTTCAAGCGCAATATGCGCCTGCTCTTCGACCATCTGCCTATAATAGAAAACTGCCATGCTGCCTCAGGCTCGCACGCTTGACGTCCGGAGAACAGATTTGCCCTAGCGCGCATAGCGCTGACTCTGGATATAGTTATCCATCCGTAGTAAAATTCTTTAGAATTCGAGGGGGGCGAGCCGGTGCGACAGTGGGCTACCGCGTTCGGGAATCGAACAATGACCAGCGCGCAAAATGCTCGAATTTTTGATCAGGACGCGCCTATTATTTCCTCAAAACCGTTAAGTCCGACAGGCTGTAAGAACAGTGAGGTAGCAGCGATGGGTTCCCGCTACGTTGGGTTAGGTTATCAATCAATGCGAACATTCCTCGGCAAGCTTGCCGTCACTTCGTTGCTGGGAGGTGCCGCAGTTCTGTTTTCTTTCAGTGCGCTTGCCAATGAGGCCGGTATGCCCGGGGCAGACGTCGCCAGCGGCAAGAAGATTTTCTCAGAGGGTAAAGGGGACGTACCTGCCTGCTTGACCTGTCATGGCGCCGGCGGGTGGGGTATGGACGCGTTGGGGGCCCCCCGTCTCGCGGGCATTGGCTTTCCCTACATCGTCAAGGAACTCAACGACCTGGCGGGTGGAAAACGCACGCCCACTGGGGCCGGTGCCGTCATGCCCGGCTTTGCGGCAGGATTGAGCCCCCAGGATCGGCGCGATGTTGCCGCTTATGTCAATACGCTTTCCGGCCCACCGGATTTATCCGACCTCAAAGCGCTCAAGGACAGCGGGACGACAGTTGGCGAGAAATATCTCGGTCAGGCCATTGTAAAGTATGGGGTTCTTGGCAAAGTGTCGGCCTGTCAGTCATGTCATGGCTATAACGGTCGCGGAGCGGCGCCCATGTTTCCCGTTATCGGGCAGCAGAAATATACCTATCTCGTTACGCAGCTGAACGCCTGGCGTGATGGCAGCCGCGCCAATGATCCGTACAGCATGATGCGCATCACTGCACATAACCTCACCGATGCGGATATTGCCAACGTCGCCGCATATCTGGCGATGGCGCCGACCACTACGTTTGGCAATACCATAACTCCCGAAACCAACCGGTTCAGCACGGGCGGCTGGATGGAGCCATGATCGGGTAGGTGTCGGTGGTCGACAACTTTCGTGCTCCTCAGGCGTCGCCGGGATGAAGACCGGCGGCCTGCGGTTGGGCGAAAAGATTCTGTTCGGCATTGCCGCGGCTTTTGTGCTGTTTGCGGTCTTAAGCTTTATTGCCATGGAGGTCTATCGCCACCACTCCGGTAAGCAGATGTACGCGGTCACCACGCATTTTGACTTCTCGCCGGAAGGGCTTAGCGGATCGGAACGTTTTCGCGGTCTGGGCTGCACCAGCTGTCACCGCGCTGTGCGTAACGGCACCAACAACGGCGTCAACCTGGACGGCATCGGCTCCAGGCACACTCTGGATTATCTCATCGCCTTCCTGCATGAACCGGAAGCAACCTACAGGTCGCAAACGCTGGAGCATGGCCCAGCCAAGGCGGCGGCCTATGTAGCCCGTTTGCCCGAAAAGGACCTTCATTCTCTCGCCGTGTTTCTCTCGGAGTTGAAAGCCACGCAAGGATCGCCCGATGCGCGTGTCCCGATGGCCGGCAGCTCCGGCTTTATCGATGAAATGGTAAAAATCTGGGCGCCGTCCGCATGGAAGTCGCAATACCATGATGTGCGAGAGGAAGACGCACGGGCGAAAGATGCACCGCCGCCCAGCGAGCATCGATAGCGTGCCAGCGGCGCCTTCAGCACAGCAGCAGGGCATCGACGACAGCGAATACACGCGCTGGACCCTGTTGTTTGTCTACGCATGCATAGTCTATGCCATCATCGGCTTTTCGTGGGGAGCCCTGATGGGAGGCGTCCCGACCCTGCGCATGTTCGTCGATACCGTGCCCCACGGCCACCTGATTGTACTGGCACATGGACACATCAACCTTCTAGGGTGGGTTGAAATGGGTATTTTCGGCTCAATCTATTATTTCATTCCTCGCCTGGTCAATCGCCCGATCTATAGTCTGCGCCTGGTCAAGGTTCACTTCTGGATGCATAACATCGGGCTTGTCGGCATGGTTTCCCTGTTCACTCTGGCTGGTGCCATCGGGGGCTATGATCCTGGTCCAGAGGTTGAACGGACCGTCACACACTTGATGGCTGGGATGGGCACCTTCGGTACGCTGGTCTTGCTGGCGAATATCATCTGGGGCTACAACATTTTCAAGACGGGTCAAGGATATTAATGATGACCGTTCTGGGCGCGCGCGCGCTGGCATCGTGCCTTGTATTGATGGGGCTGAGCGGCTGTGACAGTCAGACCCAGCAGTCGCACTATGGCTCCCTCACTCTGAAGCTGGGCGCGTTGGCACCGCGGGTGCACACTAAGAGCCTGGCCGATGTCGGAGGTGACATCTCCCGCATCACGACTTATCGCCAGCCGGACGAACGGATGTATCAGTACTCGGTGGATCAGGCTCTCGCCACCGGCAAGCCGATCCTGCTGGAATTCGCCACACCGGCGCACTGCACTCCTTGTGATCGGCAGCTGCAGATGATCAAGTCGCTGATGGACAAGTATCAGGCGAAGATGATTTTTCTGCACATGGATCAGTACGACAACCCAGAAGCCTACAAGGCGTACCATGTGCCTGGCGACCCGTGGACCTTTGTCATCGATAATCGGGGCGTCGTTCGCTTTCAACAGGCTGGTTCGATGCTCTACAACGAGCTGGAACGCGCCATCCAGAGCGCGCTCTAAGCCCAGAGTTAAGTCCCGGGTGGGAGACTCCATGGCTCGCCGGGAGTTGCTTACTCGTGGAACCTTGCGCCAGGGCCGTCCATGATCATTGCAACCCGCTATACGCTCTGCCGCGACTACCGCGGAATGCTCTGGGATGCGTTGCTGTACATCCCAACTGTTTTCGCGCTGTCTCTTTTTGCCGCCAGCAACTGGTATCAGAACCAAGTGTCTGTGGCGTATCTGCTCGGCTTCCTCGCATGTTTCTTTCTGATCGCGGGCGCAAATCGCGTCCTGACAACGCGCCTGATGTGGCTACCCTCCGCGCCGGTCGCTATCGAGACCGGGGCCACTGCGGCCAACTTGATCCTGAAGAGTGGTGAGGTAATAAAATTGCAGCGCGAGTTGCGCCTGTATCGGGATCGCTCGGGCCGATCCTTCGGTTTGACCGGAATGAGCGAGCAGGGCACGCGCCGCCAATTTGTGTTCCATCGAGGGCAATTCAGCTCGGAAAGCGACTTTCAGGCGGTTATGAATTGTTATGACTCCGGCAAAGCTGGCAAGTCGTAGATCATGAACATACGCGCACTGCTTTTCAGCGCCAGAGACGGCCTGTTGTTGTTGCCGTGGGCTATTCTGGTTGGGCTCACTTTTCGCGCCAGCCCCTATGGGCTCACCGAGGAAGGGGCCAAAGCCTTGTTGCTCGCGTGGTCGATCGGCGATCAGGTCGCGAGCGCCGTCCTCACTCTTGGCGCGCCTGACATCCGCGCCATCCTTTTTTTGCCACTGGGTTTCTTGTGGTCCGGTCAGGTGATTGCCGCCAAAGTGTTGACACTACTGACCATGGCGGGGGCAGGAGTTGCTCTGTACCGCTGGCGCCGCCGCGAGGATCAAGATGAAGCCGCGCTGCTGGCGACCGGATTGTTACTGATCGCTCCGTTGACTGTTGAGAGCATCAGCGCGCTGTCCGCGGCGCCTTTTTTGCTCGCGATATGTGGAGCGGCCGCCTGGCTCAATCAGATGCTGGGCAGCGAGCGCGGCGCATTGGGCGGCTCGTTCTTTGCCCAACTGCTGCTTTGTGGGGCAGCCGTCAGCTTGCATCCTGCTGGTCTCGCTTATCCGGCGGTGCTCTTTTTTACCTGGTGGAGCAAGCCACCAGATGAGCGGCACCGCCGACATTTCCTGCTGGGCATTCCGTTGGTGGTATTGCTCGTGCTCACGATGCGCTTGGGATGGCCCGGGATGGCCTGGGGGCAGAACCCGCTGTCCGCAGCCGCGGCCGTGTTTTTCGGCAACCGCACTGAGAATCCGTTGTCCATCGAGGATTGGCTCATTGGCCTTACCGTCCTCGCCCTGACATCGGCGGTGGCGTTGCACGAGCGTCGGCGCCTCGTTGCTGATCTGACCGGCGGTACATTGCTTCTGGGTGTGCTTTTCGGGGCGGTGGCGGCTGATCGAACCTGGGGGGTGCTCGTGCTCGCCCTGTTGCTGTATGGAGGGTTACCCTGGTTGCTGCGGGCGTGCGCGCCGCTCGCTGGGCGCGGATTGCTGGTCCAGAGGGGATGGCTTTGGCTGCTTCTTCTCCTGACCTGCACCTCGTTCATGCGCACGCACAAGAGCGACTATGAGGCGGGACGTGACGATCTGCTTTCCGCCCAAGATCAGTTGATCCGCGGCTTTGTAGAAGGCGTGAGCAGCCTGCAGACCGGCGAGCGGGCGGGTGGACAGCCTGCGGCGCCAATCCTTGTCGCCAGCTCGTGGCCCGCACGTACCTCGATCGCTTGCAAATGCGATGGGCTGCCTTTGCCTCCGGTGGCGAAAGATCCGGAGAAGCAACTGGCCATGATGCGCGGCGTTTCGTACATGATTCTCGCTGACAGTACGGACAATCGCGGGTTGGCGAACAATTTTGCCCAGCTTGGGCCGCGGGTGGAAGTGCTGTCCAGGCAGCCCGGCGGCGTCGTCTTGCACTTCAAGCCCGATCTGAGCATACCCCCCGTACATACCCTGTAGGGCGAGATCAGCGTCTGCCAGCCGCATCCCCTTGGCAGGCGCCGTCCTGCCTCCGCCGGGCTTTTGCCATGCTGTCGCCCACGTGTTAGCTTTAAAGCCTGGCGTCACGGGTTGCGCGAACCGCACGACTGACGGGAAAAGATCACTGTACTGATTGCAGGAGACGATGATGAACGTGGGCTATATGATAATTCCGGTGGTTCTTTTCGTTAGCGGCATATTCGTTTCTGCTGCTCTTTTTGGCCTCGCAATGAAGCGGGTTGAGGAATAAGCGAGCGGCACAAAGCCGCCTCTGCGTTTTGGGCGCTGGTCTGGTGTGGGCCAGCCCGCTGCGGTCCCGAGGTATTGAACTGCGGCGATCTTGAGGTACCTGAGTACCGGTCGTGGGCCGGCGGCGGGGCCCAACCCTCTCAAATCTATGTCCAAAGTATCTCCTGCCGATGGCTCCTACCATCGAAGCCTGGTCAAGTTCCTGTTGATCTCGGCACTCTCGCTGTTCATCGGCGCGCTGCACGGTATGTTGCAGGTTCTGCCGCCGATCAGGGCCTGGCTCGACTCGATTGGCAGCCCCTTTGGGGGTCCTGGGCACATGATCGATCCGCTTGCGCATGCGCACATCAATCTGGTCGGTGGCGTTGTCATGTTGGTCATGGGCGTCACCTACTATCTGCTGCCGATTCTCAGCGGCCGCGCAATCTACTCCCTGCGTCTGCTACGGCACTCCTTCTGGTTGATGACGCTGGGGGTATTCAGTTTTTACGCGGTAATGATGGTATTCGGCGTTTGGGAGGGGAACTTGATGTTCCAGGATCGGATGGCCTTGGCGGCTGTCCACCGTTGGTACGCCACGCTGGTCGTTGTCGCAGCGATGGTCATGGCGGCCGGATTCATGGTCTACTTCGCCAACGTCGCGCTCACCATGTTGTCCCGGCCCCCCGCCAGCGACGAGGTCTGAACGCTCAGGGGAAAGCGTAGCACCGTTTCGTTGCCTTCCGCGCGGATCCACACCTGCAGCACTGAATGCTCTCCCGCGTCGACTCTGGTCGCGCGGCGATAGACACCCACGTGGCCGTCCTCGATGGCCTGCTTCCACGGATCTCCATCTGAGGTGCGCAAGTCCACCCGGCAATCCCACGCTGGCAGCCCGCGACCTCTATTGACGAACACCAGCAGCTCTCTCATCGCGGGGATCGGGGCATAGCTGCGCGATTCCACGTGAATCTGCAGATCGCGCCAATTCTCGGCGGGCGAGACCTGCGTGTCCCTACTACAGGCGAACAAAGCCAGCATGAGAGCCGGCAGCGCGGCGCGCCCGGCGCCGATCGGCCGGGTGCGTAGCAGCTCAGTGATCATCCTCGGGCTTTTCCTTCTCGGCGTCCGAGTCCAATCGACCCGCCCTGGATGAACCGTACATGCGCACCATGTACCAGACGAAGGAGCCGGCAATAGCCATGTAGACAATGGCCACCAGGAAGCCCCAATCTATCCAGGGGCGCTCGTCGCCGGGGCGACGTCCCCAAAATGGAAAGCTCAACCCGATTCCAACCAGGACGACCACCGCCGCGACGGCAAAGAACCAGTAGGGCACAGGCTTCTGTGACTCCGGGATTTTTTCCACCAGCTCCCAATCTTCCAGGCCGCGTTTGGATTTGCGATCTTCATCGGATTCATAGCCAAAGTGCTCTGCGTCCACTTTTCCCCACTGCGGCTCCACCGAGCCCAGCGAAGTGGTGGGTTTGTTCTGCTCGTCCATCGTGTTGCGCCCCTATTCCGAAAGATGCTGTATCGGAAAGCGGCTGTGCCAGCCGGCCGCGGTCACTTCTACGGCAAAGGCGTGCACCCCGTGTGGCAGCTTGTCGGACAGCGACAGCAGGACGGATTCATGTCCCGCAGAGGGCAGGCTGACTTCTGTCGCCGCCAACTTGTAATCCGCCGCAGCCAGCCCGCTCACGCGCACCAGCACTTGCCTGGCGTGGTAGAGCTTGTTCGATATTGCTATGCGGTAGTCACGATTACCCTGGGTCTGCTGCACTTCGGCGCGGTAGACCACGACATGGAGCGGCTCCCAGGTCCGCAAGCCCCAGAGGAACAGACAGGCGCCGAGCGCACCCAGCACCAGCATCCATTTGCTGCGGGCAGCCAGCGAGATCGCGTTGTCACGGAAGCGCGAGCGCGCATCTGATTGCGCTTTGGTCTCGCCGAACTCAAAGCTCAGCAGTCCCGGTTTCCCCGATTTGTGGTGCATGCGATTGCAGGCATCGACGCATTCGCCGCAATTGATGCAGCTGGAGTAGGTATCTGTCTTGCGTGGATCGATTTCGATGAAACACGCGCTCACGCAATAGCTGCATTTAGTGCAACTGTCCGCGCGGCTGGCGTCGTAGCGGACATGCAGGGTCTCGCGGGTACGGAAGCTGTGCTGCCAAACTCGGTAGACACAGGCGAAGCGACACCAGAAGTGGCGGATAAAGGCGACATCCAGCAGGATGATCAGGACGAAGACAAAATAGATATAGTGCAGGGAAGCTGCGAGCTGCGGATCCACGCGCCAGGTCACGAAGGACCATACGGTTGCCGGCGGGTAGAAGTAAAACAGCGGCACTATAGCCACTACCAGCGCGGCGCTGAGCAGCGATAAGCCGAGCAAGATCCAGTTGAGCGCCTTGTCCTTGGTTGCGGCAACAATCGGGGCGGTGCCATCCAGATTCACCTTGGCGCGTCTGCCGAGGAACTTGCGGGTCACGTAATTTGCCCATTCCGACAGGATGTTCTGCGGACAAACCCAGCCACAGAATACTGTCCCGGCAGTTGAATACAGCATGACCAAGGCGCTGGCCAGCAGGATCCACAGCCCTGCAATGAGAAAGAAGTCAGCAAACCATATCTGGCGGTCGAGCACGACCAGAGCGGCAGCGCTCGGGTCTATGCGCATCAGACCCGTGGCGGGCACCAGGATTGCCAGGGCGAACGAGATCGCCTGTACCAGGCGCCGCCGGCCGTGGTAGCGCACGGAATTCGCACGCGTGGGATTGGCGCTGGTGGGAAATCCTGCCGGAGCAGCCGCGCCAGGCAGTAGCGCAGAGGTACTTGCGAGCTTGATCGTTTGCATTCGCCGGCACACCTCTCGGCTAGATTCCGCTGGCAGCGAGACGTCGTTTGAGCCGGCCACCGGGCCGCAGAAAGCTCAACCATGAGGCGACGCTGAAACCGCAGATTACGGCTTGCGTCCTAGTGCACACCACTTTAATTATAGCACGTTCGTTCATCCCTTCGCCTCCGTGGATTTGCGAACATTGCCTATCGCGCCGGAGATTGACAACCCAGCGTATGCGCTCCGATAATCCTGCACGCTCGCGCCTCCGGGCGGGGTTTGTTTGGAACTAGACAATCGATCAACGGGGTTTTTTATATGGATAATCAAGCGAAACATTCGCGTCGCCAGGCACTTAAGCTTGGTGTTACGGCGCTCGCCGCAGTTCCACTTATCGGATATTCCAGCATCGCCTCTGCGACGCAGAATGCCGCAGTTCGGAAAGCCCTGAAATTTCAGGAGGGACCGAACGCCGATAAGCAGTGCTCCAAGTGCGTCAATTTCATACCCAATAAAGATAAGCCGGGGAATAACGATGATGTGAACGGGTGCAAGCTGTATCCGGGCGATACGGAGATTCCGCCGCACGGCTACTGCATCGGCTTTGTGGCGATCGCGAAGCCTGCTGGTTGACGTAGCAGCTCGGCTTATTGCCGGGACGATTCGGTGGCCGGCGCGGGGGCCACGATCGGGGGTAACCCTGCTGAAGACCCGCGAGCAAGCGCTGGCCTTTTAAGGCGGCGTGGTGGGGTGGGTGTGTCGACTTTTTAGACCATGCCTAGGGGTGCGGTGGCCGTCGGAGTGGCGTTACTCTAACGAAAAAGATCTTTGACGGAAGCGCATCACTGCGACAGTAATAAGGGGAGGGTCCTTGGCATGACCAGGCGCGTATTTTTTCGCGGTTCGATGTACGCGGCGATGGTCATTCCCCTCGCTCTGGCGGCCTACACCGCCTTCGCGGACCCCTTTCAGCCGGGTGGACCCATCGGCAGCCAGACTTCTGATGGTTACTACGCGCTTGGGCCCGTCGTCAGACAGCCCATCGAGTTTCCCCATTACATCCATGCCGGACCGAGGGAAAAAGGCGGGATGGAAATTGACTGCATGTACTGTCATACGTATGCCAGGCGCAGCGCGGTTGCCGGGATTCCACGCCTCAACAAATGCATCGGCTGTCATCAGAGTATCGAATCCGTCAAGGAAAAGCCGCGCATCAAAATACTGTTCGATTACTGGGAGAAGCAGCAGGCTATTCCCTGGAAAAAGGTGCATGACGAGCCGGACTTCGTGCGTTTCAATCATGAGCGCCATATCCAGCGCTTCATATTCAAGCAGGACCGCCCGACGCGGGAAGCCTGCGGATACTGCCACGGCGACGTGGCTTCAATGACCACTGCGCGCCGCGTCAAGGCCCTATCGATGGGGTGGTGCGTCAGCTGCCACGAAAAGGATCACAAGATTGACGCGGTCAGTGATAAGACCAGTCACGGGCCAAGCGACTGTTGGCAATGTCACAAATAGACTGTGATATCCTTTTAATGTGAGTGGGGGAATCGTGAGCCAAAGTGGCATCAACCGCCGGGATTTCTTGACTGCCCTCGGTCTTGGCGGGACCACGATGGTGCTGAGCGGTTGCGGCAACACCTCCATTGAATCAGGCGCCGAGCTGGTCGAATCCTATGTGCAGCCGGAAAATTTCGTGGTGCCTGGCGTCGGCGTGTATTACGCGTCAACCTGCACGCAATGTCCTTCGGCCTGCGGCGTCATGGGGCGCGTGAGGGAAGGGCGCATCCTCAAGCTGGAAGGCAATCCGGAATCGAGCATCAGCGGTGGAAGAATTTGCAGCCTGGGGCAGGCCGCGGTACAGCAACACTACAGTCCCGATAGATTGACCAAACCGATGCTCAGGGAAAACGGCTCACTGCAGCCGACTACCTGGGAAAAAGCGCTGGCCCTGCTGAATTCAAAGCTTGCTCCCGCCGCAGGGGCGGGTCGGCAGGTCTGGCTGACCGGAGCGATGAGCGGCCACCAGCAAATTCTGTTGCGTAATCTGGTTGATGGCAGCGTGGCGACGGATCATGTGGTTTACGATGCGCTGTCAACCGCGGTCGAGACATCGGTCAATCGCAAGCTGTTTGGTGTCGATCAGCCCGTCGCTTTGATCGACAAGGCGAGCCTGATCCTGTCATTCGGCAATGATTTTCTCGGCGCCGGCGACTCGCCGATCCTCGCCGCGCGTCAGTATGCAAGGTTCCGCAAGGCCGCCCGCCGTGGGCTGCTGGTGCAAATCGAACCCAGGATGACCCTGACCGGTGCCAACGCTGACCGATGGGTGCCCATTGCGCCGGGAACAGAAGGGGTGTTCGCTCTGGGTCTTGCACGTGAGCTGCTGCAGCGCAAGGAGTACGCCGGCAATTTTTCTGCCGCGTTGATCGCGGCTGTTGAGCCTTACGACAAGGACAAGGTGAGCCGGATCACCGGAGTTCGGGCCGATCTGATTCCACACCTGACCGCAAATCTATGGGAGCATACGCCGAGCCTGGTGCTCGCCGGTCGCTACCCACAAGGGCATGCACACGGATCGCACAACACGGCCGCGATCGCGCTGCTGAACGTCGTGCTCCAGAACCAGGGGAAAACGCTGCTGCGGGGCGCCGAGTTGCCGTTTCCACAGATGGCACCGACGGCTGGCGATTTCAAGTCGCTGGCGGAGCTCAACAAGCTCATGTCTGCCGGCCAGTGCCGATCTCTATTGTTTTACAACACCAACCCCGTCTACAGTACCCCGGCCTTCATGCAATTTGCCGAAAACCTGCAGAAGGTTACATTCAAGGCGGCCTGGGTCACGGAGCTGGATGAGACGGCCATGCAGTGCGACGTGGTGCTGCCGCTGGTCTCACCGCTGGAAGATTTTGGCACGCATGTTGCGGCCGATCAAGCTGATGGGTTTGAGATCTCCATCCAGCAGCCGCTGATGGAAAAGTTGTACCCAGACACTCGTTCGTTCGGCGATGTCCTGCTCGATCTGCTGAAGCAGATCAAACCCGACACCTACAAGGCCTTCCCGGATTACTACGCCTACCTGAAGAGCGCGGTCATCAATGCCAAATCCGCTTTCGATCCCCAGGCTGACGGCGAGGAGTTTTGGGAAAACGCCCTGAGCAGTGGGGTTCTACGTCGACCGGCACCATTGCTGCCATTGTCGGCGATGGAAATCAAACCGGAGATGGTCCAGCAACCCGCGCCGAGTAGCATCGACGTCCGGTACCCCTTCAGCCTGATCCCGTGCGTGAGTCCAAGCTTCCGTGATGGCCGTCCGGCGAATCTGCCCTGGCTGCAGGAGTCTCCGGACACTCTGACCACCGTAGTCTGGGACTCCTGGGTCGAGCTGCATCCCAGCACTGCCGACGCCATGCAGGTGCGCGAAGGCGATGTGCTGATCATTGAGTCCGCTCACGGCTTCATTCAAGCCAAAGCCTACCTGATGCCCGGAATACACCCGGATTCGGTTGCGGTTCCGATTGGTCAGGGTCATGACTCTTATGGTCGCTATGCCACCAACGTCGGGGTCAATCCGCTGAAGATCCTCGATCCGGTATTTGATCAGGAGACCGGCGAGCTTGCGCTCTACGCCACCAAGGTCGCCATCAAGAAGACCGACCGGAACGAACGCATCAGCAAGGACGAAGGACCCACCAACCTGCAGCAGGGCAGGAAGCTGGTCGCGACGCTCGCGGCCGATCGCGTGGATCTTGCCAAGGAGACGCCCATTGTCATTCGATAACCTGTTCTCCAACTGGTCGAAACTTCGGGTCAAGCGCCCGCAGCCGGACCAGTACAAGGAAGCACCCTACAAATGGGCCATGGTCATCGATCTTGATGCCTGCACTGGCTGCAATGCCTGCACCGTGGCGTGCTATGCGGAAAACAATCTGCCCGTGGTGGGCAAGGAGCGTTTCCTCACGGGTCAGGCGATGCACTGGCTGCGTATTGAGCGTTACTGGGGCGAAGGCACGGAGCTTGAGCAGGAATTTCCGGAAAAGGGCGCGCAGTTTCTGCCGATGATGTGTCAGCAGTGCGAGGCAGCCCCTTGTGAGATTGTTTGCCCGGTGGGCGCCACGCACCATACGCCGGATGGATTGAACTCCCAGGTCTACAATCGCTGCGTGGGCTCGCGTTATTGTTCGGCGAACTGTCCCTACAAGGTGCGGTATTTTAACTGGTACAACTATCCGGAGAGCGCGTGGCCCAGCCCGCTCGAACAACAATTGAATCCGGATGTCACCGTGCGTAGCAAGGGCGTGATGGAAAAATGCACGTTTTGCGTGCAGCGCCTCACCGAGGCCAAGTCCAAGGCGCGCACCGAAGACAGGACCGTGCGGGATGGTGAGGTGCTCACGGCCTGCGCCCAGGCCTGTCCGACCTCGGCCATTCACTTTGGTAATCTCGCCGATAGTTCCTCGCAGGTCGCCAGAATGTGGAAGGCCCAGCAGATGGAATTGTCTGCCACCCCGCAGGAAAAAGAGGACGAGAGCCTGCGTGGCTACCGGGTTTT
>Ga0316363_10001074_pt1 | contig 26383 bp, 20 predicted proteins | sample Sb_taG_3_FD_200459 | JGI IMG/M metagenome (GOLD analysis project Ga0316363, IMG submission 200459) | Peat soil microbial communities from Weissenstadt, Germany - Sb_50d_a_PC metaG (v2) (version 2) | ecosystem: Environmental > Terrestrial > Soil > Wetlands > Peat | place: Germany: Weissenstadt...
CGCGGGCTTTTTTTCTTCCTGCTGGCGCTTGTAACGGCGCGTGACTACCTCGCGCATGGAGGCGAAATCGTCCACGCCGGCGACGGTCTTGATGATGAACTTGCGGTAATCCGATTTTTTCACCTTGCCGTCTTCCCAGACCACCATCGAGGCTACCGTTTCCGCTCCCTGAATGTGCGAAATGTCGAAACATTCGATGCGCTGGGGCAGTTCGGGGAGGGCGAGCGCCTCTTGGAGGGCTTCTTGAATGGCGCGCGCATTGGGCTTGAGGACGCGGAAACGCTGGTCGTAGGACTGCTTGGCGTTGGTCCCGGCGAGATCGATGAGCTCGCGCTTGTCTCCGCGTTGCGGAACGGTGATGTGGACGCGCAGCGCTCGTCCGCCCTCGCCCGCGAGCTGCTCGCTGAGCGCGTCTTCAAGTTCTTCGCGGTCTTCGAAGTCGATGGGAACGACGATGTTCCGCGGGACGTAGGGTTGGGCCAGATAGAGCTGCTTGACTAGGGCGGAGAAGAATTCGTTGGGATGGAAGGAATCGGCGGTGGGACGGGCGGGGATGCCCGTCTCTCCATCGTTTTGTTCGGTTGGTTGCGCGGCGAACTCAGGCAGGTCTTCCCAAAAAAATTCGCGGCGATCGAGGACTTTCCCTCCGCGCATGTGGAACAGGTTCACGGCGAGCATCTGGTTCTCGTAGTGAAACCCGAAGACGTCGGCATCGTCGCCTTCGGCGGCGGCTATGCGCTGCTTCTCCTGCAACTGCTCGACGGTTGAGATCAGGTCGCGATAGCGGGCAGCGCGCTCGAACTGCTGCGCTTCGGCAGCTTCCGACATGCGCTGGCGCAGAGATTTGACCAGGTCGGTTTGGCGGCCTTCGAGAAGGAACTTTACGTCGCGTACGGCTTCGCTGTAAATCTCCGGCGTGGTCAGTTGCTTCACGCACGGACCGAGACAGCGTTTGATATAGAACTGAAGGCAGGGACGCGGATGGTTGCGCGTTAAATCTACTTTGCAGGATGGGACCATGAAGTGGCGATGAATCAGGTCCACGATGCGATAGGCGAGATTGGCAGGGAAGTACGGGCCGTAGTAGGCGCTGCCGTCTTTGCGCAGGCGGCGCGTCACGTACACGCGCGGAAAGCGCTCGGCCAGGGTGAGCTTCACGTAGGGGTAAGTCTTGTCGTCGCGCAACAGGATGTTGAAGCGCGGCTTCTTTTGCTTGATGAGGTGGTTCTCGAGGGCCAGCGCCTCTTTGTTATTGGCGACGACGATGTAGTCGACGTCGACGGCCTCGCGGACGAGCGTGCCGGTTTTCGCGTCTTCCCATCGGCCTTCGTGAAAATAGGAAGAGACGCGCGAGCGCAGGTTCTTGGCCTTGCCGACGTAAATGACTTCGCCTTCGGCGTTTTTGTAGAGGTAGACGCCGGGGGAAGTGGGCAGGGTGCGGATTTTTTGCGGGAGATCCACGGTAATTCGATGAGCTATCGGCCCGTTCCGGAGCAGGCTCAGGCTCAGTTCATTGTAGCCGCGGGCCACCGCGTCGCCGGGAAATGAGTTGGAAATCCTGCTCCGAGCATCTCGAGAAGGATAGAATCTCCCCCTATGGAACCGCACGCGTTTGTGAAGGAAGTATATCGGCGAATGACTTTGCGGCACGCTGCTTCCCAGCCGCCGATCTCGTGGGCCGAGATGGAGAAGCAGTCCCAGGTGCTGCAGGCGGTGCACGAACTGCGGGACCTACTGCCGCAAAACAAGAACGCGGCCATCCTCGACGTCGGCTTCGGACACGGGTGGTTTCTGGCGGCCTGCCTGAAGCTGGGGTACCGGGAACTCTCGGGCGCCGACTTCGGAATTGCACACAAAGACTACATCCGGACATGGAGCGAGCGACCCATTCAGCTCTACGAGATCGAGGACAATGTTGGGAACTTCCTATCGGACCGTGAGGAGCAGTACGACTTCATCCACCTGTCGCATGTGATCGAGCACATACCGAAGTACTCGTTGCTGTGGGTGGTGGACGCGCTCTACCGGGCGTTGAAGCCGGGCGGCGTGTTGATGCTGCGCACTCCAAACATGGAAGGCCCGTGCGCGAACTCCAGCCTTTACGTCACGCTGGCCCATGAGTACGGATTCTGCGGCTCAAACCTGGAGTCGTTGCTCGATATTTGCGGATTCGACGATGTCCGCTTTCACCGGACGACAACCTTCCAGCCCACACTCAAGCAGAGAGGAGGGGCCCTGTTGCGGCGCATCTTCCTGAAGGAAAGCGAGATCAGGCACCGCATGTTCGGAGTGAACACGGGCGGGATCTTTGAAGCGGAGTTGGTAATGACGGCAAGGCGAGGAACGATGCCGCCGCTCTTCGACCCAAAGTACCGGTGACGGACGAGATTGCGAGAGTTTTGACCCGTCAGCCACTTCCTTCGGCGATCAGGAGCCTATTCCGACTGACGGCCCATAGGCCTGCGAGGACAACGAGCAGGAATCCGTTCTATTGTGGATGGCGATCGGTCTCTGGCTGGCGTGTCTCACTTCGGATTGCAAAACAGGACCGTCAGATCTCCCCATGGCACTTCCTTCTGGATGACTAGATACGAACCTAGCCGCTGACGGTCAAAAACGGGATCCTGCCGATTGTCCACTACCAGGATGCGTGAATATAGCCGGAGGAAAGCTGGCATGCGTGGATCCTGGCGTTCAGCACCGTCGAGCAAGGGAATCAGTTCCATCCGAATTGCGCTTAGACCTCCCTCGCGCACCTCTTTTCGAAACGATGTGATCCCGCCCCCGTAATACGCGAGTCGCATTTGCTCTTCAACTGCTTTAGGATCTTCCGTAATCCTCTCCAGTTGCCGGCTATCCATCCCTGTAAAGTAGAGATAAAGCGCTTGGCGAAAGCGCTGAATGGTGTTGTTTTGATTCGGTGTAAGTAGTCCTGCAGCATTCCGGCAGAAGAGCACTTTGGCACTTGACACCAAGGGAACCCATTCACAGGCATCATCGGCAATTTTGGCATGAACAATCACAAGGTCGTCGGCTCTGGCAGGAATGGACTTCAACAGACTTGCAGTCTCAGCCAGTTGTTTGTTAAGGGGCAGGAATGCGCGATAGGTTCCTTCAGCAAGTAGCGTCGCATTCACAGCGAGAAGGATAACGACGGCTCCCAGAGCAAATCGTGAATATCGAGCCGTTGCTCCGAGACGCATACACACCGCAGATAATACAAAGGTCAGGAGCACTCCTACTGTTGTATGAACGAAGTATCCCGCGTGATGCGATATCGACAATGAAGTCTCGAAGACGTCGCCCAGAAGAAGGCTCATATTGCTCAGCCCTAAGCCGACAAGGGGCCACTTTACCTCTGCCGGGAGGGCACGGAGCAGCGCCGTTGCCAGCGTCAAGAATCCGAGTATCATCCACATCCCGCCGATCAAGTGTGGCAATGCCGCAAGCTCGAGGTGAAAAACCGATGGTTGCGTTTGGGGCTCGTTGGCGCGTGTGCCGAGCAGGAGATAGAGTAAATCAACTGTCGCGCAGAATATTCCGTAGGCAGCGAGACTGCGCCACGGCACCGATTGGACGCGAGCGATAATCAGCCAGACAGTTGCGACAACCGTGATACCGGCCATCATTAGTGTGGTGTAAGGAAAAATCGCAAAAGCCAGCAGCTGGAGCAGTCCCATCCCTGCCCAGATCCGGAAGCGTTGTGCGCGGAGCAAGCTCATTTGTAGACCGAGGTATGCAAGCAGCAGGGGAACAGGGAGTTGAGCAAAGAAAGGTCTGGCGTAAGCAAGTCCGACGTTCTCAAAACCTTGCAAGGACGGCAGATGAATCCAAGCCAAGAATAATGGTTTGAGTAACCCGAAGTTTGACCACATCAGAAAACCAAGGCCCAAGGCAACAAGTAGAATTGAGTTATCCGGCAAGAATTGTTCGAAGAGCCAAATCACGATCCAGCAAAGCAGCCCCCACCAAGACAAGTTCCAAACAAACAGTGCCAGCCAAAGGTGCCCGCCAAACAGTGTGTCCACATACCCGAAGAGCTGGAATGCCAGCCGAAATTGGAGGTGCGCCGTTGCATTGGGGGGCACCTCGATACCATAGTATGGGTTCAAGATCGGACCATGGCTAAGCGTTGTTATTTTGCTGATAAGTGTGTAGAAACCAACATCGGGAGCTAAGATGGGAGGCGATTCTGTGTAGCCAGTCTTTGCCCAAGTCGCAAGTGCTGGATAGGAGTAGACGCCTAAAGTAAAGAGAATAGTCGCGATTATGACCGGGCGACGAATCAACATCTGACGCGAATCGTTCAACGAATCTCCTGAGCTTTCGAGTGTACGGCGTGAGGATATTTGATCTAAAACGCGCAAACATGAGGATGCGTTCCAGCGATCACGCCGCGTAGCTCTTCACAAACTCCACCAGGCTGCGCAGGGCGATCCCCGACGGGCCTTTGGCGATCCACGGTTTGTTCTCTTCCATCCAGGCGGTGCCGGCGATGAATCCGAGATACAGACATGTTGTAAAAATGCGCCAGGTGCTCATCGGCTCGATGCGATTCCGTGCTTAGACAATGCGCTGTTTGATGGTATCACCCTGCTGTCAATACATGCCGCACAGTCGTGAAGCGCCTTGCTGGCCACGTTGTCAGCATGTAAAATCAACGCATTAGCCAGCAGTATCAATAGCCAATACCATGGCCATGGTTCTGCGAGAGTACCAGAAATCCTTAAAGCTTGGTGCTACCGAGATTTTGACCACTTCTCCTTCGCAACCCACGTTGCTCCAGTCTCCAGTTGCCCCGCGAGCGCGTTTCCTCGAGGTAAAATCGCGCGTCACTCGCCGTTTTGTGTTTGCTACCGTGCTTCTGCTGAGCGCCCTATATGCGGGGAAGGGGCTTAAGCGAGGCTGGTTTCCCTGGGACGAAGGTATCCTGGCACAATCTGCGGAGGCTGTTCTTCACGGCGAACTTCCGCATCGAGACTACTTTGAGATTTATACCGGAGGCTTGTCATACCTGAACGCGGCGGCATTCCGACTGTTCGGAACGAACCTGGCAAGCATGCGTTACATGTTGTTCCTGTTTTTTCTGCTTTGGGTGCCAGCGTTTTATTATGCAGCTCTCCGTTTTGTTTCAATGCCGGTGGCGGGAGCCGTCACCTTACTTGCCGTGGCCTGGAGCATACCCAACTATTCTGCTGCCATGCCTTCCTGGTACAACTTGTTCTTCGCTACCTTCGGCCTGGCAGCATTGCTGCGCTACATCGAGACCCAAAACCGTCGTTGGCTGCTAGCAGCAGGCCTGTGCGGTGGGATCTCGTGCCTGTTCAAGATTAGCGGTCTCTATTTCGTTGCCGGCGCACTATTGTTCCTACTATTTCGCGAAGTGGTGGTCCCTGGAATGAAGGTGGTTGGCCGTCGTGAAGTTGCGTTATTTAGAATTTTCCTCACGGCTACTGTGCTTTTGTACGAAACCCTGGTCCTCCTGGTTTTGTGGAAAGTGGCCAACGCGGCGACTTATCCTTATTTTTGGGTGCCTAATCTTGCAGTTGGCGCGGCCATACTTTGGCTCGAGTTTCACCGTGCCAAAGATAGAGGCCAAAGATTTATTTCCCTCTTTCGGGAGTTGACGCCGTTCTCGGTTGGAGTTGTGCTCCCGATCGCCATTTTTCTGACTCGTTACGTTCTGGCTGGAAATTTTCTCCAACTCTTCCGGGGGGTTTCTGGTTCGGTCGAAGGGCATCTTCAATACGTTAACTCCGCGCCATCGGTAATGAAGTTTTTTAGAGGGATCCCGGTCAATCTGCTACTTGGGTGCGTGCTTTTCATGACCGGGACCCGGATCGCAAAGGCGGCCGGCGTTCTTTTTTTTGTTGGAATACCAGTCGTACTATTTCTTGCTCGTGCCCACCCCTATGTGGATAGCGCGGTTTGGGGAACTATTTGGTCTTTTTTGGTACTGGTGGTTGTCGTTGGTGTTGTACTTCTCGCTTACTGGTCGTTGCGAGGCCGCTTAGACGTTGTCGAACAGCAAAAGTTATTGCTGGTCCTGTCGGTGTGCGCGACCACCAATTTGATCCAATTTCCTTACACTACAAACAGCTATTACTGCTATGTCGTCCCGTTCGCCTTTTTAGCGGCAACGGCGCTGGTCAGTCAGGTGCAAGGCCCGCCGAAATTGGCTTTAGCCGGAGCGCTATGCTTTTGTATTTTGTATATAGCATTAATCGTTACTCCAGGATTCGTTGAGAATATGGGCCAGCAGTACCGTCCTGACCAGCAAACTGCAAGGCTTGAACTTCCTCGAGCGGGAGGGCTCCGAGTATACCCACGCTATGCACGCACTTACGACGACCTGAGTGCAATTATCAAGGAACATGCTCGCGGTGAATATATTTTCGCGGCGCCCAACTGTCCCGAGGTTTATTTCCTAAATGGGTTTCGCGATGCAACTGCGACATTGTTCCGTACCACTTATGATCCCTCTGAGGTAACGCAAGTGGTCATGAAAGCGCTCCGCGAACACGACGTCAACCTTGTAGTTCTTAATGGCAATCCTTGGTATTCTGGACCCATATCGTTAGACCTCAGGGCCGCCCTCGAACGAGAGTTCCCAAATCGCGCGACTGCTGGCCCGTTCGAGGTGAGATGGAAATCATGAACGCTTACACGACAACTGTGCTCCAGATAATGCATCATCGACCGACTCCTCGTAGGTACGGCCCGCGTAACTGATTCGCACCTCATAAATCCGCAATTGTCGCCGCGCTATCTTCACCGTCATCTCCGGCTCGAATCCAAAACGGTTCTCCTCGATCGGGATCGCCTGAATCACATCGCGGCGCAATCCCACCTTGCGCGCTCAGGGCACAGCTTTTCGGAACAGTCCCAGCGATCACGCCGCGTAGCTCTTCACAAACTCCACCAGGCTGCGTAGGGCGATCCCCGACGGGCCTTTGGCGATCCACGGTTTGTTCTCTTCCATCCAGGCGGTGCCGGCGATGTCGAGGTGGATCCAGGGTGTGTCTTCGGCAAATTCCTTGAGGAACATGGCGGCGGAGATGGCGCCGCCCCAGCGTCCGCCGGAATTCACGATGTCGGCGATGTTCGATTTGATGATCTCTTTGTATTCGTCGTCGAGCGGAAGGCGCCACATTTTCTCGCCCGCTTGTTGGTTGGCGTTCGCGAAGCGCTGGTACATCTGGTCGTCGCTGGCGAAGATGCCGGCGTTCACGTAGCCGAGGGCCACGACGACCGCGCCGGTCAGGGTGGCGGCGTCGACCAAATGCGTGCAGCCGAGTTGGCGGGCGTAGCAGAGGCCGTCGGCGAGGATGAGGCGCCCTTCGGCGTCGGTGTTGATGATTTCTATCGACTTGCCGGACATGGCGATCTGCACGTCTCCCGGCTTTTGCGCTTTGCCGGACGGCATGTTTTCGGTGGCGCACACGATGGCGGTGACTTTAACCTTGGGCTTCAGCAGGGCGATGGCTCGCATGGCGCCGATCATGGTGGCGGCGCCGGCCATGTCGTACTTCATTTTCTCCATGCCGTCGGCGGGCTTGATGGATATGCCGCCGGTGTCGAAGGTGACTCCTTTGCCGACCAAACCGAGGTGCACATCTTTTGTCGCGCCCTCGGGTTCGTAGCGCAGGACGATCAGCGCGGGAGGTTCGTCGGAGCCCTGAGCCACTCCCCAGAATGCTCCCATCTTTAGTTCTTTGATTTTGTCGGCGCCGTAGGTCTCGCAATTCAGGCCGACTTCCGCCGCCATTTTCTTGGCGCGCTCGGCCAGTATGGTGGGCGTCATGCGGTTGGAGGGTTCATTGACCAGGTCGCGGGTGAAGTTCTGCGACTCGGCTATGATGCGTCCGGTTTGCAGGGCGCTTTCCAGGGCCTTTGAATCGCCTTGCACGACGATGGTGAGAACGTCAATTTTCTCGTCCTTGCGATCGCTTTTGTAGTAATCGGGATCGAAGTTGCCCACGAAGGCGCCTTCGACGATTGCGCGCACGGCGTCATTAGCGGGGATTCCGGCAGCGACCCCATTCTCGGGCAAAGCACAGGCTAAGCTGCGGATACTCTTCCCCTTCAGGGTGCGCACGGCGGTGCCGGCGAGCTTGCGCAATTCCGCGGCTGAAAAATTCTTTGCCTTGCCGCCGCCGACGAGGAGCAGACGTTTCGTTTTCAATCCTGCGGGGTGATGCAACAGCGTGGTTTCGAATGCCTTGCCGGTGACTTCACCGCTTGAAATCACGTCTTTGGCGGCTTCGCGCACGGCGTCGTCGCTCGATTCGACCGATGGCGAAGGCTTATCTTTTTCGCCCCTATCAAGGGCCACTACGACCAGGCATTCGGTTTCCAGTTGAGACGGGACGGAGGAAGAGAGGTTTGTCTTCATGATGAGTATGTTCAGTATCCACGGTGGAAGGGGAAACTTGCAACTCAGCAGGGAAAATCCGGGCGAAAGCAGCTTTTTTGGGGGGGTACCCCCCCTCCCCCCTGTTTTCTCGCAAAGTATTCAAGGATAAAGACTTACTCGTAAAATATTCAGGAATAATGACTTAGCGTTTTTTGGTTTTCGTAAGATATTCCAGAATAAGGAGTTAGGCGTTGGGCTCACGCTTAGGCTTTTGGGCAAAAGGGCTTCAAATCCGACTGTCTCAGCTTCGTGTTGTCAAAGATCGCCGACTCGTGGGGCTGGGACAGGTTTCGAGCGTCTTGGGGACGGACACACCTCGGGCCTGCCACAGGTCGATCTCCATTGTCGCCGAGGGGCGGGTTGGATGTCTGTGATTGTGCGCACTGGGCGTTTGTGATGAAAAAAGTCAGAGGGCCCGCCCAAGCGAAGCTTGGACGGGGCACCCGCCGTGCGGGGATCTTCGTGGAATCCTTGTGCACAGAACGCGCAAGTATGGCGCACCCAGCGCTACTTTATGCCCTCGAGCAACCGCGGATCGGCACGTAGCATAGGGAACTGTAGCCACCGTAACATGTTCTCGAAGTTTTCCGCGTAGCGACCATAGACCTCCTTGGGAGCTGCAGCCACCATTCGATAATGGTCGTCGCCCACGGTAAAAAATTCGACAACCGCGGAAAAAGCAATTCCGTCGGTTTCATCCCAAGTAACGCTCCAACGAGTGCCGGCCACGCCATCGCGGGTAACGGAATTTTCCCCGTTGCGTTTAAAGTTTGTGCTCCGCGAGAGGCTAGACTCGAGCATTTTCTTGTACAGATCGGGCGTCCCTTCCAGGTGTTCGCGCGCCAAGGTGAAGAACGCTACCGCACCCGGCTTGCCGAATACAGCGCTATGGGGCTGGCTGAACGATCCAGGGACTTCCTTGACGAGTCTCCATTCGTCCGGCAACGAAATGCGCATTCCCATTGCCGGATCGTTATAGATATGAGGATCAACCGCAGCCGTTTCGGTGGTCGAAGAGGTATCGATTGCGGCTTCGTTCCTGGCTAGATCGACGGCGCCCTCCGAACTGAGGAACGAGAATCGACATTGGACCTCGTCGGCCTTGCAGCTCAACGTGCCGCGAAGAGGAATTTCTACTGCCGCAGCGTCCGGAATCCGGAGCGGTAGACGCGTCGACTGCAATGCATCGGCGGCCTTCTGCCAGGAAGCATTACCGGAAATCTGGCGCACCTGCAGTGCCTTTTCGCCGGCTATTCGGAGAGTGAAGTCGGCCGACCCATTGCTTTTGTCCGTGTTCGGAATTGAAATTGCGGTCATCGCCTCCAGATCTGTTCGGCCTCGTCCGATCAGGCTGGGAAGGTTGGCGTCGTGGCCCGCGAGCTGCGCAAGCCTTTGCTTTGCGTCCGCGACATCATCGGGATCATTGCTTGACCTAGTAGGCCGCTCGGCCGCAGCAATCGCCATGGCATAAGTTTGGATCGCAGTCTCCGTCTGCCCAGTTTTCTGGTAGATCTGTCCAAGGTGATCGCCGATTGTCGGCAGAGGAAGCAACCACCATGCCGCCGCGGTGTAACTCTGGGCATTGGCGTTATCTCCGCGCAGGAAGTAGATCCACCCACGCGTGTCCCAATAATGGGCGATCCAGAACACATAGTTGAGTTGTTCCGGAGTCAAGTGTTCGAGCGAAACGCTGTGCAGACGGGCGGACTCCATCGTGAGCGCCGTTTCCGACCATTTTTCGGCTCGATCCAGCTCAATATTGCGTTTCGCCAAATTGTAAGCTGCCGCGTTCCAGATGTAGGGGGCGGAAGACGCGCTGGTTGCTTGCTCCAATTCCGAAATGCCCTTGGCCCGATTGCCCAGATCGATGTCGCATTCACCCTGGGCCGCCAATACCTCCGCATTGTTCGGTGTAATGGCTAGGGCCTTTTCTAATTCAGGCATGGCATCGCTGCATTTCTTTTGATCGCGCAACAACATGCCTAAGTTGCCGTGGGCATAGTGATCCTGGGGATTGATCACGATCTGCTTGCGGAACTGCGCCGCCGCTTCTTCATACTTGCGCTGCCGCCAATAGACGCGCCCCAGATTGCTGTAGGCGACAGTGCTCGCTGGGTCGATCTTGATCTCGGTCTCAAGGGCCGAGACTGCGGCATCAAGCTGATTCAACTCGAGCAGCGAGATTCCCAGCAGGCCCCATGCGCTCCCGTATTTTGGCGCCAACGTTGTAATACGGCGGGCGAGGTTCGCAGCTGTCTGGTAGTTGCGGCGGTCGTATGCTTCATGCGCGTCGGTGTATAGATTTCGCAGTTGATCAGAATTGGCTGCCGCACCATTCTGAGAGGAGGTTCCAGCGGATTGAGAGGAGTTTCCCGCCAATCGAAAATTCACAGCGACTTCCCATTCGACGGCAACAGGAGCGCCTTCGTAGGTTGCAGGTTCGAACTTCCATTGCTTGACAGCCGCGATTGCCGCCTGGTTCAGATCGTCGTCCACTCCTTTGACGACGTGTACGTCTTGGCTGGAGCCGTCTTTGGTAACGATCAAGCCAAGCATGACTGTGCCTTCGCTGCGCAACCGACGGGCTTTCTCGGGATAACTCGGGGTTATCTTACTCAGGGGATGAGGCGGGGTCGCGCACGGATCGGGGGACCCTGGATTCTTGTCGGTGCACACATGCATCGTAGAAACGGCGTCAACGGATATGGTGTCCTGCGCAAACAGAGCGGCTGAGACGAGGAGCACCGGCATGACGCAAAAGCGGCCCATAGGCAATTTCTCTTGGACCTCTAAGATCGACTGAATTGTATACCGAGGCGCGTCGGACGAAGTTTAGCCCGGATATTCGCGATCCCAGTTCGCGAACCACTTTACGCTTGTTTTCTTCCCCGGGAGATGGCCTCGCGCGCTTCTTTGTCGGCGGTGCGGCGGCGCTCGGTTTCACGCTTATCCCACAGCTGTTTGCCTTTGGCCAGGGCTAGTTCCACTTTGATTTTGCCGTTCTTGAAATACATGCGAGTGGGGATCAGCGTCTGTCCCTTCTGCTGCGACTTGCCTATGAGCTTGCGAATTTCTTCTTTGTGAAGCAGAAGTTTGCGGGTACGGCGGGCGGCATGATTGGCGTAGTTGCCGTGCTCATAGGGGCTGATGTGGCAGTTTAGGAGCCAGAGTTCGCCGTCCTTGATCAGGCCGTAGGCGTCTTTGAGATTGGTCTTGCCGGTGCGGACGGATTTTACCTCGGTTCCGGTGAGAACGACTCCAGCCTCGAATTTTTCGAGCAAGAAATAGTTGTGGCTTGCGTTCCTGTTGACAGCGGCATCCTTTTCCCCCGAGGCGGTGGGCTGGCGGCGAGGATTCTTCTCTCGATGGGGCTGGGTCTGGTGGGTGGTCTGCTTGGCCATTGTTGAGAAGAAAGTACCACGAAGAGGGAAGGAAGGTCTCCGGTCTTAGGTCTCAGGTCTCAGGAAAAACTTGCGCGCATCCCACGTCCGAAAGCATCGTGATGTGCCTTTCCTGAGACCTGACACCTCGGTTCAGGTACCAATGAGTGTAAACACCGATGTACCAGCCACTTCGGGTGCAAGTTGATGCGATGCTATAATCCGATTTTCCGGTACTTTTTGCTGGTGACGGCCCAGGGATGCCCGGCCGGTTAGCTTTTTCGGGTAGTCGGATGAGGCATGGCCCGGATAAGCTATGGCCAGTGCGCCCGCTGGCCAGAGAAATTTTGCGAGGACTGCTTGATGAGACGTCTGATCCTTTCGGCTCTTTTTGTTCTGCTGCTGCTCTGCTTGAGGCCTCCTGTTTTTGCCAGGGGTGATTCTGCCAAAGCGCTCTACGCGAAGGGCACCGACGCCGAGGCGCGGCAGAACTATGAGCAGGCCTTCGACTATTTCAAGCAGGCCTATAACCTGAAACCGAAAGACCTGAGATATCGAACGGCGTTCGAGCGGACCCGCTTCCTGGCGGCTTCATCGCACGTGCATCGGGGGCAGATTCTGCGCGATGCCGGCAAGCTCGACGAAGCGGCGGTGGAATTCCAGAAGGGGTTGGAGATCGATCCTTCTTCGTTCATCGCGCTGCAGGAGCTGAAGCGTACCCAGCAGATGATTCGGGAGGCGCAGAACCCGCAGCCGCAGGCCGTGTCGCCGGGTACAACCGCGTTGCGCAAACGGCTGGAAACGGCGCAGGGCCCGGTGGAACTGGCCCCGATCTCGAACGTGCCCATCACCCTCAAGGTCACCGAGAAATCGAACGTGATCTACGAGACGGTGGGCAAGCTGGCCGGGATCAACGTGCTTTTCGACCCCGATTACACCGCCCGCCAGGTGCACGTCGAACTCAACAACGTGACCCTGGAAGAAGCCCTGGAGATCATTTCGTTCGAGACCAAGACCTTTTGGCGTCCGGTGACGCCGAACACGATTTTTGTTGCGCAAGACAATCCCGCAAAGCGGAAAGAGCTGGAACAAAACGTCATCAAGACTTTTTATCTTTCCAATCTTTCTCAGCCTACCGAATTGCAGGACGTCGTGAACGCCATGCGCACCATCCTCGAAGTGAGCCGCATTCAGCAATTGCCCTCGCAGGGAGCGATTGTGGTGCGGGGCACGCCGGATCAGGTGGCGCTGGCGCAGAAACTGGTGGACGATCTCGACAAGGCGAAGCCGGAGGTGCTGATCGAAGTGGCGGTCATGCAGGTTAGCCGCGACAGGGCGCACACGCTGGGCGTCAACCCTCCGACCAGCGTTTCCATCTCACTGCAGCCCAATATCAGCACCACCACCCCGACGCCCAGCACGACCGGCACGACGACTCCTGCACCATCGTCGAGCGGCATCAGCCTGAATACGTTCAACAACCTGAATGCCACCGACTTCCAGGTGACGATTCCGCAGGCTACGGCGACGGCATTGATGAGCGCCAGCGATACCAAGGTCATCCAGAATCCGCAGATCCGCGCCTTGGACGGGCAGAAGGCGACGCTGAAGATCGGCGATCGCGTGCCGGTGGCGACGGGATCGTTCCAGCCTGGAATTGGCGGAGTCGGAATCAACCCGCTGGTCAACACTCAATTTCAATACCTCGACGTGGGCGTGAACATCGATATCACGCCGCGGGTGCATGCGGGACGGGAAATTTCCTTGAAGTTGTCGATGGATGTCTCGAACGTGGACTCGTATGTGAGCATTGGCGGTATCAGCCAACCGGTGATCGGGCAGCGCAAAATCGAGAACGAAATCCGCCTGAAAGATGGCGAAGTCAGCTTGCTGGGCGGCATGATGGAGGACTCGAAGACGAAGGCTCTGACCGGGCTTCCTGGTCTGGCCTCGATCCCGATCCTGAAATATCTCTTTTCGCAGGATACCTCGGACCACTCTTCGAACGAAATCGTGTTCGTCCTGGTCCCGCACATCATCCGCGGGCTTGAGGTTCCGCATGGCGGTGCCGATATGCTCGACGTGGGTACGGCCAGTGCTCTGACGCTGCGACGGACCAGTACCAGGACGGCGCCGCCGGCGAGTACGGTTGCGCCCACGCCGGCTTCTTCATCAGGGGCCCAGGCCGCGCCGGCAGCCTCTGCGAAGCAGCCGCCAACTCCTCCGGGGCAGCCTGCACAGAATCAGGTTCCGCAAACTCAAGCTGGCGCCGGCACGGGAACGTTCCTGTTTGATCCGCCCACATTGAGCCAGGCCAAGGGCTCGACCTTCACAGTGAATGTCATGCTTTCCGGCGGGCAGAACGTGTACTCCGTGCCCGTGCAACTCAGCTACGATCCGAATCAGTTGCAAGTGATCAACGTATCGAACGGCGGATTCCTGTCACAGGACGGGCAAGCGGTGGCGTTAGTGCATCGCGATGATCCTGTGACCGGCACGCTGCAAGTCACAGCCACGCGGCCTCCGGGCGCCGGGGGCGTCTCGGGACAGGGTGCGGTGGTGACACTGACATTCATGGCAAAGGGGACGGGCCAGTCGGCTCTGACCATCACTCGGGGCGGAGCACGGGATCCGGCGATGCAGCCGATTGGGGTGAGCGGAGCGCAGGCGGCCATCACCATTCAGTAGGCGCGTTTGAAGAAGTTCTCAGTTCCCAGTTCTCAGTTCTCAGTGGAGAACCTGGGGTGGTTTCTTACTGAGAACTGAGAACTGATTTATGAACCAGTCGATAAACCTGCGGGAGGCGAGGTTCGTGGTTGGGCGCCAACAACGCGGGTTTACGCTGATCGAGTTGATCGTTGCGACTGCCATCCTGGTCATCCTGGTGGGGATGGCGTTTCCGGTGGCAAGAAACAGCGTTATTCGGCAGCGCGAGCACGAGTTGCGGGAAGACCTGTGGATGATCCGCGACGCGATTGATCGCTACAAAGACGCCGCCGATCGGGGCGGGTTCCAGACCAAGGTGGACAGCCAAAACTATCCTCCGGATCTCGACACGCTGGTCACCGGGGTGGATGTTGCGGGCAAGAAACTGAAATTTCTCCGCCGGATCCCGGTTGATCCGATCACCAAACAGGAATGGGGAATGCGCTCCATGCAGGATGATAAGGACTCGAGTTCCTGGGGCGGGCAGAACGTTTTCGATGTTTACTGCAAGACGGACCAAGTCGCTTTGGACGGCACGAGGTATAAGGATTGGTAGATGAAATTCAGGTCCCCGCGCAATCCCAAAGTCGGCAGTCCCAAAGTTCGCAATCAGGGTTTCACGCTGATTGAGATGGTGGTGGTCATCAGCCTGATCCTGATCCTGCTGGCCGTCGCGTTGCCGAGGTACGACCTGTTCATCACTCGCGCCAGGGAAGCCAAACTTCATGAGAACCTGACGACGCTCAATAAAGCCATCGAGGAGTATTCGCTCGACAAGAAGAAAGCGCCACAGTCGCTGGACGATCTGGTGCCCGGATACGTCAAGTTCATCCCGGAGGACATCACCGGCAGCAACACCTGGCAGACGGAGCCGGAAGACTCCCAAGATGCCTGGGATCCGAACCAGCTCGGCATCGGGAGTGTTCACAGCGGTTCCGATGACATCTCGAGCGACGGCACTGCCTATTCGAGTTGGAAGCACTAGGTCCGGAAATGAAGGGTAGGGCGACAGGACGGAACCGCGGATTCACGCTGATCGAGATGATGGTGGTGGTCAGCATCATTCTGATCCTGTTGTCGGTGGCCATGCCCATCTACAGCCACAGCATTACGCGGGCGCGGGAGGAAAATCTGCGCCAGAACCTGGAAACACTGAATAAGACGATCTACCAGTACACGCAAGACAAGAAAAAAGCGCCGCAGTCGCTGGAGGAACTGAAGGCGGCGAAGTACCTGGAAAAAATTCCGGATGACATCACAGGCAGCAACGATACCTGGCAGACGGAGCCGGCCGACGCGATCTTGTCGCTGGAACAAACTGACACGGATGGCATCATCGGCGTCCACAGTGGTTCCGACAAGATTGCCAGTGACGGCACCGCGTACTCGAAATGGTAGATCAGGTCGCAGTTGTCAGGTCTCAGGTCATAGGAAAATCGGCGGCTCTACACAATTTTGTTGACATCGAATCCAGTCGGGATTTGGATTTCCTGAGAGCTGAGAGCTGCCGTTCTGTTACCTTATCCCTTCCCGATTCTGGAGGTAAGCGTGGATTTTCTCAACCGGCTGCAGCCCTTGGCGCTGCTCGTGATGCGGCTCGTTCTGGGAGCGATCATGATCGCGCACGGTTATCACAAGGTGTGGGGCGGGTTTCATCAGCACATGGAGTTCGTGGGTTCGCTCGGCATTCCTCGCTGGCTGGCATATCTTTCCGCGGGGACGGAATTCTTCGGCGGAATCGCCATCGTACTGGGATTGTTTACGCGCTTCTTCTCGCTCGCGATCGTGATCGAGATGGGCGTGGCCATCTGGAAGGTGCATTTTAAGAACGGGCTGACGGGCAATGGCGGGTACGAATTTGCACTGGCGCTGGCTACGATGGCGTTTGCTCTAATGTGCTTTGGCGGGGGGCCGTGGGGATTTAATTTCGGCAAGGGCGGGGGCGGTTCGAGCAAAGCAAGAAAAGGGTAATCTCGGCCGTCCCTCCAAGAGCTGCGAGCTGAGAGCTGAGAGCCGAGAGCTAAGAAGCTAAGAGCCTGACCTAGAATTCCGCCAACTCTTTCATCGCCCGGAACAGGTCGCTCGCCTGGGGCAGGATGGCATTCTCCAGAATTGGCTGATAGGCGACGAACGTATCGGTCGCCGCGACTCGCTTCACCGGGGCATCGAGATGATGGAAGAGTTGGTCGGCAATGCGAGCGGCGATTTCGGCTCCGTATCCCCAGCTCAGCGAGTCTTCGTAGGCAATTAACGCGCGGTTGGTTCTCTTCACCGAGGCGGCAATCGCATCCCAGTCAAACGGATTCAACGAGCGCAGGTCGATCAGCTCGACGCCGACTTGGTGCTCGCGCTCCAGTTTTTGCGCGGCCTGGAGCGCGCGCGGAACCACCGCGCCGTAGGTGATGACGGTGAGGTCGGTTCCCGGCTGCACGATCTTGGCTTTTCCGAACGGGACCATGTAGTCGGGGCCGGGATAGGGAGCGCGTCCGTAGGTTTCGCGGTACAGGCGCTTGTGTTCGAGGAACAATACCGGGTCGTCGCAGCGGATGGCGGTGCGCAGCAGGCCCGCGGCATCGAGTGCGTTGGAAGGGAAGACGACGCGCAATCCGGGAGTATGGGTGAAGATGCTCTCGCCGCACTGCGAGTGGTAAATGGCGCCGCCCGTCAGATAGCCGCCAATCGCGACCCGGACCACCACCGGCGCCGAGAAGGCGTTGTTCGAGCGCCAGCGGATGATGGGGAGTTCGTCGCGCAACTGCATCATCGCCGGCCAGATGTAATCGAAGAACTGGATTTCCACCACGGGCTTCAATCCGCGCGTTGCCATACCGGTGGCGCGGCCGACAATGTTGGCTTCGGCCAGGGGAGAATTGAACACGCGCTCGGAGCCGAACTGGAGTTGCAGGCCAGCGGTTAGTTTGAAGACTCCGCCCTTGCCTTTGATCAGCTTCTGCTTGAGATACTCTTCGCGGCTGGCGTCGGCTACGTCTTCGCCGAACATGATGACGCGCTCATCGCGGCGCATCTCATCGCGCAGCGTGGCGTTGATGAGCTCGGCCATGGTTTTATTTTGCGACGCCTTGTTCTGCGGATTGGCGTTCTGCGGATTGACGTTTTGCGAGTCGGCGGAACGCTTGCCATCGGCAGCGGTCTCGGGCGCGGCAAATGCGGGATGGGTTTCGAACGCCGCCGCGGTGGGATCGAGATCGGGCGAGTACACGAAGTTGTAGATCGTTTCTGGCTGCGGCACGGCAGCTTCGAGCGCGCGGTCGGTATCGGCCTGCATCTGCTCTTCGATTTCCTTCTCGATTTTGTTGATCCCTTTTTCGTCGAGGATTCCCTCCCGCAGCAGGAACAACTGCAACCGGTGGACCGGGTCGCGCGCGGCATCGGCCTGGCGCTCGGCATCGGGGCGGTAAAGGCGCTCGTCGTCGGAGAGCGAGTGGGAATAGGGACGGATGACATGGGCATGGACAAACGCGGGACCATGGCCGGCGCGGCAATAGTCCGACGCCCGCTTGAAAGCAGCATAGGCGACGACCGGGTCGGTACCGTCAATCTCTTCGAAATGGAAGTTGGGGAAGCCGGAGACCAGGCGCGAAATGTTGCCACCGGAGGTCTGCACTTCGACGGGCACGGAAATAGCGTATTGGTTGTCTTCGACGCAAAACATTACCGGCAGACGGCGGTTGGAGGCGGTGTTCAACGCCTCCCAGAATTCGCCTCCGCTGGTGGTGCCGTCGCCGAGCGAGACGTAGGTGATTTCGTCGCCCTGGAACTGGATGTCCTTGAACTGGCGGTAATCGCCTTCGGCCTTGCGGGCGGCATTGGGGTGCTGGGCGAGGTAGCGGCCGGCTTCGGCGCATCCGACGGCTTGCAGAATCTGGGTGCCGGTGGCGGACGATTGAGTGACCACGTTGAGCCGCTTGTAAGCCCAGTGCGAGGGCATCTGGCGGCCGCCGGAACTGGGGTCGTCGGCCGCGCCCACGGCGCCGAGCAGCATTTCGTACGGAGTTGCGCCCAGGGCGAGGCAGAGCGCGCGGTCGCGGTAGTAGGGATAGAACCAGTCGTAGCCCGGCTTCAACACAAAGGCGGCAGCGACGCCCAAGGCTTCGTGGCCCGCGCCCGAGATCTGGAAGAAGACCTTCTGCTGGCGCTTGAGCAGGATCTCGCGGTCGTCCACGCGCCGCGAGGTGAACATGACGCGATACGCATCAATCAGCTGCTGACTCGTCAGGCCCTGATAGGTCTTGCCCGTTTTCGCGATGTTGCCTTCGTTCAGCTTGGGATCGACTTTAGTCGTGGCCATCGTGTGCCGCTCACCCCACTGAGCTCCAGCCCCAAAACATTGTAAATCAGCTCTCAGCTCTCAGCTATCAGTTCTCAGTAGAACCTCTTTATCCTGAGTCCCCGGTTTTTTCGTGAGCATCCGAGACGCTATTGACTGTCCATTCGTAGAAAGCCAGCCTTTTCTGAGAGCTGAGAGCTGAGAGCTGAGACTGAGAGCCGAGACTGAGCGCTTGCGTTATCCTGAACTCTAATGATTCGCTTCCTCCGCCCGTTCGATCCGCGCCGCGTCCGCTTGCTGGTGTTTGACCTCGATGGCACCCTGATTGACTCGCGGCTGGATTTGATTCACTCCGTGAATGCTATGTTGCGCCATCTCGAACGTCCCGAACTGGACGGCGACGTCATTGCCAGCTACGTGGGAGATGGCGCTCCGACGCTGGTGCGCCGCGCGCTCGGCGACACCGACGACGAGGCATTACTCCGCGAGGCTATGGAGTATTTTCTTGTCTACTACCGCCAGCACAAGCTCGACCACACCAAGGTTTATGAGGGGATTCCGGAAGTGCTGGCGCGCCTGGCTAATTCGTCGAATGGCGTGGCGCCGACTGGAGTGCCGCCAGATGGAGTGCCGCCAAATGGAGTGCAGCGGCAGATGGCGGTGCTCTCGAACAAGCCGGTCAATCCTTCGCGCGACATTGTGCGGGCGCTGGGGCTGGGGGACTTCTTCGTGTGTGTATACGGCGGCAACAGCTTTACAACGAAGAAGCCCGATCCGCTGGGCGTGCGGACCATCATGCAGGAAACTGGCGTGGCGGCGGACGAGGCGCTGATCATTGGAGACTCGGCGGTTGACGTTTTGACGGGACGCAATGCCGGCTTGTGGACTTGCGGCGTAACCTATGGGTTCGCTCCGCATTCGCTGGAGGAGTCGCCTCCGGATGTGCTGGTTGAAACTCCTCGCGAGCTGGGGGAGCTGTTGCGGTAGCGGGGCTAGACTGGTGCGGATAGGTGGTGGAATGGCGTGATTGCAACAGTTACCCCTTCTTGCGGTGATTAAGTGGCGAGTCAGTGCCCTTTGGCGCGATAATCAAAAAGTGAACGGCGTGTTCTTTTGGAGGACCGCCATGAGAATCCGTGCCGACTCAGTCTTCATATCGAGCCTGCTCTTTACCATCGCACTGCTTAACCTCGTTCCGGAAGGCCTGTTGTATTTTTCTAGCGGCACCGACAAGGTGGCGCTTGCGAGGTTCGATGCGGGGGTCCGGGCACAACTCCAAACGTGGCACTACTACGGTGTTGCTTCTCTCGCAATCACTCTCATCGCGCTGATCGTTGTATGGACCTGGTACATTAAGCGCGCTCGCTCCGCGTGGCTTGTGATGTTTGTCGTCACATGGGGCTGGGCATTCCCGCTTTTCGCATGGCCGTACCTCAAGGGACCGAAGGTCTTTACACTCCCTGAATGGATCTTCAATGCAATCTACGAGCGCGGATATCCGCGATCCGAGGCGCAGTTGGTCGTGACTTTCTCACTGATGGTGATCGCGCTACTCTTGCCGATGAGGTCGTTCTTTCTTGTCGGAAAAGAACCTGCGCCGATTCGTACCCTCTCACCTAGGCTTGTCGGCCGCTCCGCTGTTACCGCTTTACTCATTGTGATTGCACTGTTTATCTGGATACACGCTCAAGTCTACGAACTCACCCCCGAACAGCTAACTTTTCCGGGGGTGCCACCGCCGCCTCCATCGCCTCCACGCGAAAGCTCAACGGTTGACCAGAGCGGATTAGCGAAAATCCGTGGCTTTCACGTAGTTGTTGTCAAATCGCCTCCTCACCACTGATATCCGCTCACGCACGGACCCGCTCCTCTATTCCCAATCATCGCCCGATCCTGCTACCTTCAAGTGACTGTGCGATCCGCGGGAGACGCGGCGAGCCGCGTCTCTACGGGAAAATTTCGGATGACGAACGACGCTAACTCCTGGGGCCTGACCCCTGCCGAGCTTCGCAAGCTGCGTGGCTTGAAGACTCCGTACGGCATTCAACGCTTGCTTGACGACATGCCTTACCACCTTGAGGACAGCGCCTGGTCTCCGCGACGGGTGCTGCGGGAGAATACTTCGCATTGCTACGAGGGGGCGCTGTTTGCGGCGGCGGCGCTGCGGGTTATCGGATATCCTCCGCTGCTTCTTGATCTGGAGGCCGAGCACGATACCGACCACGTGCTTGCCATATACAAGGTGGATGGCCATTGGGGAGCGGTGGCGAAGTCGAATTTCACAGGATGCCGGTTTCGTGAGCCGGTGTACCGGTCGCTGCGCGAGCTGGCTTTGAGTTACTTCAACCTTTATTTCAATCTGCGCGGGGAGCGCACGTTGCGGACCTTCTCGCGGCCCGTCGAGATGAAGCGCTTCGATCCTCTGAACTGGATGAGTACGGAGAAGCCGGTATGGTTTGTGGCGGAGTATCTGCTGACGATTTCGCATTATCGGTTGATCTCTCGCGCGCAGGCGAAGCGGCTGCATCGGGTGGATGGGCGGTTGTTCCGGGCGGAGTGTTTGGAGCGGGCGGTGAAAAAGCTTTAACCACAGCGGGCCCAGGGCTGCACAGGGGAAGCTGCCTTTGTGCGGAACTGCTGGTGGGGTTGTTTGGTATGTCTGTCATGCGTTCTTGTGTCGGGCTCATCTTCGCGATGGTTCTGCTGGCGAGCTGTGTTTTCGCTCAGGCTTCAACTTCAACTCTCACTTCAACACGAGCGACGCCTGTTTCGCGGCCCCTTGATGTAAGAGCCATTGATGTAAACGCCATTGATCTGAAGCCCGATGCCACGGGCGCCGTGCCGCCGGAGCAGATTCGGGACCTTTTGCGGCACGCCGAAGAGAAAGACCTGGAAAACGATAAGCGGCTGCGCGATTACACCTACATCGAACGCGAGGAGCGGCACAAACTCGATGGGCGTAGCGGGGAACCTGGCGAGGTAAAGAAGATCGAATCCAGGACCTGGGAGATTCTCGAGATTTATGGAGAGCCAGTCGCGCGGTTGACCGCCAAGGATGACAAGGCGCCGTCGGCCGGCGAGGCGAAGAAGGAAGACGAGAAGATTCAGAAGATCATCGATAAACGCAAGAACGAATCGGAAGACGACCGCCGCAAACGGCTGGAGAAGGAAGAAAAAGGCCGCGAAGAGGATCGCAAGTTTGTGCTTGAGGTTGCCGATGCGTTCAACTTCCGGCTGCTCGGCTCGGAAGCGCTCGACGGGCGCGATACCTGGGTGCTGGAGGGCGAGCCTCGTCCCGGCTACGAACCCAGGAGTCGCGACGCCAGGATGCTCAGTAAGTTCAAAGGACGCGTCTGGATCGACAAAGCCGAGGCGCAATGGGTGAAGCTGGACATCACGGCCATCGATACGATTTCGTTTGGCTTCGTACTCGCAAGAATCCACAAAGGCACGCACATTCTCTTTGAGCAGATCAGGGTGAACGATGAGGTTTGGCTGCCCAAACAGGTTGAGATTCACCTCGACGCGCGGGTTGCACTATTCAAGACCTACGACGAAGATATCGAACTGATTTTCCATGATTACAGGAAATTCCGAACGGATACGAAGATGACGGTGCTGGGGGAGGAGAATCGCGAGCAGTGACGAGCGAGTCTGTTTCGTAAGGGTGCTGTTCCCCAGCGATCTGTTGGTGTAATTGCGATATTACGACGGCAATGGTGTCGCTGTACTACTTATGGGTTAGTTCCCCGACCCGGCACATACGGCAGAGCCGCTGGCAGCGTTGCGCGTAGGTGGGTGAAGCGCACATCAAGATGTGACATTTCTCACTGACAGGACTTGCGCTTCCGCGTATATTGAACGCCTACAGGAAACCCTAGTAATCCAATAGGGATAGAGGATTGCAAGACTAACCTTCGCCTCCCCGAAGAGCAGTCCCCGCCCGTTGAGACGCCCACCCCCCCGAGGCGAGAAAATCAGAAAACCGCTCCTGCACCCAAACGAACCTGCAAAGCAGGAGCGTAGCGTGGTCCGAAGAAACCTTTAGAGCAAGGCGAAGGTCGTCGTGAGGCTATCATCGCCCGCCACATCCCCTCATAGGGGAAGCAGAAGGAGGAAACAATGAAGTGCAGATTCTTTGTACTAATTGGAATAGTGTGCCTTTTCTTGGCCGTCTTTGCGATCAAACCGGCACAAGCGCAAACTTTCGAAACACTGTACACGTTCACGGGCCCGCCAGATGGGGAGAACCCCTGGAACGACCTATTGCTTGACGTGAATGGCACCCTGTACGGCACCACAACCGGGGGAGGCGTTTACGGCTGTGGGACCGTTTATAAGCTAAACAGAGAAGGCAAGGAAACGGTGCTCTACAGTTTCACAGGAGGAACGGATGGATGTATTCCCGAGTCGAATGTGGTGCAGGACTGGCAGGGCAACCTCTACGGCGTTGCCCTATTTGGCGGAAACTGCTGCGGAACGGTGTTCAAGCTGGATAAGAAAGGGAACCTAACCGTGCTTCACACCTTCACCGGGGGGACAGACGGGAACATTCCGCAAGGCTCGACCATGGACTCTGCAGGCAATCTCTATGGCATAACTTTCTGGGGCGGGGATCTGAGTTGCTCGACACCGAACAGCCCTCCCGGCTGCGGAGTGGTGTACAAAGTGGATACAAAAGGGAACTTTACCGTGCTTTACACCTTTACCGGTGGAGCAGATGGAGCACTCCCCAATGACTACTTGACTCTGGACTGGGCGGGCAACATTTACGGCGTGACAGTCTATTATGGGAATTTAGCGTATTGCCCTGGTTGCGGCAAGGGAACCGTGTTCAAGCTGGATAAGAAAGGGAAATTGACCACCTTGTACACCTTCACGGGTTTAACCGATGGGGGGACGACCCAGGGGCCCTTGGTGCTGGACATCTGGGGCAACCTCTACGGCGCCACCACCTACGGAGGCGATTCCACCACCTGCAACGCTCCGAACGGCTGTGGGGTGGTCTACAAACTCACGGCCGCCGGGAAATTTAGCGTGCTGCACACTTTCACCGGCGCGCCGGATGGGGCAGAACCCCCTATGGGCTTGATCGGAGACTTGTTTGGCAACCTTTACGGCGTGACCGAGTGGGGCGGGAATCAAGAAGATTGCTCATGGTCGGCTGCGCCTCCAGTTGCTCCTCCGGCTCCGCCGCCTGGCTGCGGAACGGTCTTCAAGCTGGATGCATGGGGCCACTTTACCGTGCTCTACGCCTTTACCGGCTTAGCTGATGGAGCAGCTCCCAGCTCAACCCCGATTATGGATTGGCAGGGCAACCTCTACGGAAACACTGAACTCGGCGGAGACTGCACCACCGGTTCTACTCTCGGCTGCGGGGTGGTGTACAAGCTCAAGCCTCGGGAATAAAGTGGCAAGAGCAACGATGGCCCCAGTGGCTGACGAACAGAAACGAAGTGCGCTAGAGAATTTGTAGTCAAACGGAAAGCGCAGAAACGCCGCTCGGTCTCGGGCGGCTTTTCTTTTGCATCGCGCGGAAGGTGGGAGCGGTAATTGTCGCAACCAGCGATTACACCAACTATTTTCAGCGCAAACTGCTGGCAGTAGCTACTTGCTATTCCATCCGATATTCAATCTTGATTCCTCGGCGCTCGATTTCTTCGAGGAAAGAGTCGGCCGGGATGTCTCGTTCCTGCAGGACTGCGCCGCGCTTGCTGACCGCGCCCATGCACATCATCTGAAGAACGATGGAGGCGGGGAAGGCGGTGGTGCGCATCATGGCGCTCATGCTGCTCTTGGGATCGTAGTGGTCGACCATGGTGAAGGTGGCCACTCGGCCTTTGAGTTTTCCTCCGAGCAGGCCGCGGACTCCGGGAGCTTTGACGGATTCGTGGGCCTCGAGGCGCATGATGCAGACGTCGGGGCCGTCGCCGGCGAATTTACTCTCGAACACTTTTCCCAGCAGCGCGCGCGGCGCTACTTCCACGTTGCCGATACGCATTTTCTCGTTCGAAAACAGGCCCAGCGCCTTCAATTCGCAGAGCAGATCGTAGTGGCCGGGATAGCGCAGAGTTTTCTCGAAGCACTCGCCGACTTTGCCCGCGAAGGTCTCGGGCAAAGTAGAAGTTCCGCCGGAGGTTTGAAAGGCCACGAGCGGCGCGAAGCCGTCCATGTGAAATGGTTCGGGCTCGGTGAGCGCTTCGATGGTGGTGAGCTTGCCGTGGCGCAGAATGCGCGCTGGTTCCACGTATTCGTTGATGAGTCCTTCGACGGAAAACACGAGTTGGTAATGAAACGGAGGCATGGGTTTTTCGGGCAGACCTCCGACGTAGAGCTTGAGCGCGTCGGCGCGACCGCCGAGGCGGCGAACCAGTTCGCCGCCGAGAATCGATGCCATGCCGGGCGAGAGACCGCAATCGGGAGCGATTCCTATGCCGCGTTTCTCGGCTTGCTTGGCGAGCGCCAGCTCTTGGCGCACGACGGTGTTGTTGCCGCCGAGATCGGCAAAATGGCAACCCGCGCGGATGGCGGCTTTTGCCAGTCCGAGGTTCAGACGGTAGGGAACGGCGGAGAGCGCGCCATCGTGGCCTTTCATGAGGCGAGCGGCTTCTTTTTCTTTGGCGGCGTCGAGCGCTACGGCGCGGATTTTCTTGTTGCCGGCGATGCGGTTGACGCGGGCAGCGGCGTCTTTGGCGCGCTTGAGATCGTTGTCGGCGAGAGTGACAGAGTCGACGTGGCCTTGGAGGGCCATATCGTAGGCTGCTGCTGAGCCCATCATGCCGGAACCAATCACGAGGAGTTTCATTGAGATCCCTTCTGATTTTCGAAAACAGATCAGCCTACAGCAACCTGTCCGAACGATAAGTGACGGGGCTCACGTCGTGCAGGTGATCGTGCGAGCGATGGCGTGAGCGAATCGTGCGAGTGATCGGAACAGGGTGGGATGCTAGAAAAGCAAGCTTAAAAGCGAACGAAACCACAGAGATATTCGCGTAGCGAAGGGCATTGAGTTGTCGCATTTTCAGCGGTTTGCGCGCCCGTCCAAGTACTTCCGTACCGTCTCTAGTACCTTAGTTACTTCAACTCGCATGACCGGTCACTAATTTGTGTAGAGACCACTAGATATAGAGGCATCCGTACGTCCTGGCCCTACAGGTAGAGGCAAAGTGCAAGTCCAGTTTTTGTGAATTCCAGAAAACCCCGTAAAACCCAACAAAACCGGGAGATTCGCGTGGAGAGGCCTTCGCTTCCGGTTGAGATATGCTCAGCACACCAAAATACACTCGGACGCGCAGGGAAACGTTAATGGCCGACTCGCGAGAAGTGATGAACATTCGCCAAGCTTCGCAGTATTTGGGAGTGAGTCCGGACACGCTTTACAAGTACGTGAACGAACAAAAGCTTCCGGCGTTCAAGTTGGGCAACCGCTGGCGCTTTAAGAAATCGAAGCTTGATGAGTGGATGGAAGAGAAGTCGATGGAAATGGAACCGCGGGGCAAAAAGAAAATCAAGGCAGCCGTGAAAGCTGCCGGAACTCCGTAAACGAACTCGGTAAATAAAGGCGGGCACATGTTTGGAAGAGGATCGAAGACG